>JGI1027J12803_100175325_pt1 | contig 9925 bp, 10 predicted proteins | sample IowNatreferecore_FD_12803 | JGI IMG/M metagenome (IMG submission 12803) | reverse complement strand
TGGGCATGGCACATCCCATGGGACCTTTACAGCTGGCAGATTTTATCGGTCTCGATACCTGTCTGGCGATACTAAAAGTTTTGCAGGATGGATTTGGTAATCCTAAATATGCACCGGCATCTTTACTGGTAAATATGGTTGCCGCGGGAACACTTGGTGTCAAATCAGGAGAAGGATTTTATAAATACACTGACGGGTCCAAGGCTCTTATAGTAAGTGAAAATTTGAAAAGATTAAAAGTTTAGTTTCAATAAAAAAAATCAGGGTTTAAGATTCCTGTAATAGCTGATCGTGTCGGATCCATAAGATTCGGTTTGAATCAATCTGGCATTGAATAGTTCGGGAGATGAAATACCACCCTGTATTTCCAGCTCCTGGTTGGTTATGGTCCGGACTTCATCCCAAATTCCGGAATCAATAAAGGATTGTAATAGTCCACGTCCCCCTTCAACCAATACACTCAGTAAATTTGACGAATGCAAGGCCGATAAGATGGAAGGAACCGGTGGCAACTCAGGATTTAATTTTTTAAAATGCAGGTTGCCCGCTTTTAAATCTGACAGGTCATTTAATACTATGGCCGGGGTGCTCCGGTCGAATATCTTCAATGAGTCAGGGAGGCGGAGCCGGTGATCCACCACAACGCGGACCGGATTTTTACCAGGCCATAAGCGGGCAGTTAATTCAGGGTTATCTACAAGGGCAGTATTCGTTCCAATCATTATGCCGGCTTCCTCTGTTCTCCATTTATGCACCAGCCTGTTTGAATAGTCGTTCGAAATAAATATTCTTTCGCCCGAACCGCCTATTTTATGGTTTCCAGACTGGGCCCATTTTAAAATAATATACGGCCGCTTTAACTGATGAAAACAGAAAAAGCGGCGATTCATTTCGACAGATAATTTTTCCAATACCGGAAATACAACCTGTATATCATGATCGGTGAGTCGTTCAATTCCTTTTCCATCCACTTCACTAAACGGATCCCGGCAACCAATTACTACCCTGGGAATTTTTTCGCGGATAATCCGCTCGGTGCAGGGGGGAGTTTTCCCATAGTGGCAGCATGGTTCGAGGGAAACATAAAGAGTTGAAGCAGGAACCAGGTATCGGTCTGCCTTTTTCACCGATTGGAAGCAGTTTATTTCTGCGTGGGATTCACCGAATCTTTCATGATAACCTTCCCCGATAATTCTGTCTTCATGGACCAAAACGGCGCCCACAAGTGGATTTGGCGCTGTAAAGCCAGTGCCCAGACCCGCCAGTTTCAGGCATCTTTGCATATAAATCTCATCAGAAGTACTTACTTCCTGCGGAGATTGTGTGGATGGGGATGCAGACATGAAACGCAATTTAAATCATTGTAAGTTTGCCTGCATGAATATTGAAGAAGCAAACCGAATGCTCCTGGCTACCGTTTCGGAAATGTATGATGAACGAGAAGCCGCTTCAATCTGCTCTCTGGTGATGGAACACCTGACCGGAATGCCTAAATCGGTACGCGTGCTCCGTAAAATCGACGCTTTAACCGTCAAACAGTCTGAGCTTTTACAAATTTATCTGGATGACTTAAAGAAATACCGACCGGTTCAGTATGTACTCGGAGAAGCCTGGTTTAGATCGCTGCCTTTTTATGTAAACGAGCATGTATTAATTCCCCGTCCGGAAACAGAGGAACTCGTTGAATGGCTGCTTGCAGACAGTGCCTCCCGAAAATCAGGTGAAGTTGTGTTGGATATCGGTACCGGGAGTGGCTGCATACCGGTTTCTATCAAAAAAAAGCGCAATGACTTTCGCATCCTGGCAATGGATATCAGCGAAGCTGCTTTGCAAATCGCGAAGAAAAACAGCCTGATACATGATACCGGCATCGAATTTTTATTACTCGATTTTCTAAATCCCCTTCAATGGGAATCAATTCCGTCCATAGATCTGATCATCAGTAATCCGCCCTATATTCCGGAAAATCAAAAACATTTTATGGATAAGCATGTAAAAGATTTCGAGCCGGGCAGGGCGCTTTTTGTTCCTGATAATGATCCACTTGTTTTCTATAGAAACATCGGTGGTTTTGCAAATCAAAAGTTAAAGCCCGGAGGTGCGGTTTTCCTTGAAATACATCATGACTATGCCAGAGAAATCATGAACTGGTATGAATTAAACGGGTTTAAGCTGGAATTGAAAAAGGACTTTTCAGGAAACAACCGAATGATAAAAGCCTGCCGCAGTTAAATCACAATTGCAATCTGACAATCCACTATTTTTGCGCATTCAAAAAAATAATGCAATCCGTTTTCAGGATTTTATTAATTGTCTGCGTGATATATTCTGGTCAAATCCGGGCACAGGAAGCTTTGCTCAGGGATTCGGGATGGAGTTTCCATTTTCAATTTACCGGTGTTGTTCAATATAATGCTTCATTTCAGTCGCCTTATTCAGGTCTGAATAGTTTTCTTTCACCTTCCGATCATGCTTATTCTGTCACTACTACGGCCTATATCGGAAGAAAATTATGGTCCGGCGCATATGTCTACTTCGATCCCGAAATGGCGGGAGGAAAAGGATTAAGCAGTACGCTTGGTATTGCGGGATTCCCAAACGGTGAAACTTTCCGGATTGGAGAAGCTTCGCCAGTTGTATATGTGGCGCGTATCTTTCTGAGACAACAGATTCCATTCGACAACGATCATTATGATACGCTGGAAGATGGTATAAATCAGGTTCGGGAGAGGGTATCCCAAAAACGTCTGTCTATTAATTTCGGAAAATTCGGGATGGCAGATTTCTTTGATCAGAATATCGTGAGTCATGACCCGCGTACGGATTTTCTGAATTGGTCGCTGATGAATAACGGTGCTTACGATTATGCTGCCAATACCAGGGGGTATACCGGCGGACTCATCCTGGAATATTATACACCCGGCTGGGTTCTGCGTGCGGGGACGGCCCTGATGCCCGTTTATGCGAACGGGCCGACTTTGAATTTTAACTGGGCAAAATCAAACAGCGAAACAATAGAAATAGAAAAAGATTATTTCCTGCATGGCCTGTCAGGCGCTGCCCGCCTGTTATTTTATTTTAATACTTCGAAGGCTCCTGCCTATCAAACCGTTATCAATGAGGACCTGAATGGGACTGACACTGCATTGGACGTCATATATGGAACACAATATGGCGGAAAAAAATTCGGAATGGGCATCAGTATAAACCAGCAACTGAGCCAGCGTCTGAATGGCTTTTTCCGGTTGGGATGGAACGATGGCAAGACTGCTACCTGGGTATTTGCAGAAATTGATAACAGTGTGAGTGCCGGAATCCGCTTTTACGGAATTGGCAAAGCAAGATTGACGGATAATATTGGATTGGCATTCGTAAGCAATGGAATTTCATCCGGCCACCGGGAGTTCCTGAATATCGGAGGATACGGGTTTATGCTTGGAGACGGAAGGCTGCCAAATTACAGTCGCGAAAATATAGCAGAGTTATTTTACCAGGTAAAACTTTTTCAACAGCTTTACGCAACACTGGACTATCAGTTTGTATCTAATCCGGCCTATAACCGGGACCGGGGGCCGGTATCACTGCTCGCAGCAAGAGTTCATGTAAATTTCTAAGAAATTATTGTACGCCTTTTTTATCGACGGCCAAAACTGTCCTGGCACCCAGTTCGCGCGCCACCCTCATTACGGCTACTACATCTTCAACCGGCACGGATTTATCGGCATTAATTACAATAGAAGGCTGATCAGTCTCCTTGGCGAGGAAGGGCTGAAGATGAGCTTTCAGATCAACGAGATTTACCTTGGTGGTCCCCACATAAAATTGCTGGTTCAGATCTATTGATACAACGACTGTTTGTTTTGACCGGGTGTCACTTTTTGATTTGGGCTGGGAAAGCTTGATCACATTGGGATTGGCAAGCGTGGATACAATCAAAAAGAATAAAAGCAGAATGAACAGAATATCATTCAGCGGACCGGTATGAACTTCGCCTTCGTCTCTATGCTTATTTCTTAAATTCAAATCATTTTAATTTGAAAATTTACAATCGTATTTTGAAAACCAGATGGAGGATGAAAAATAAATATCATTCATCCCATGTTCAAAAAAACTCCAATTACCTGGTCGGTTCCTGTAAAATATCAATGAATTCTGCGCTAGCCACCTCCATCTTGTTCGTCGTTTTATCTATCTGTGAATTCAGGTAGCGATACATGATGTATGCTATAATTCCTATAATTAACCCGCCGGCAGAAGAAATCATTTTCACGTAAATGCCTCCCGCGATATTTGAAATACTGTATTCCCCCGTCGAAGCGATATTATAGAACAGCTGGAACATTCCGATAATGGTTCCCAAAAATCCAAACAACGGGGCTATGTATCCAATCACTGATAAAATCGAAACGTTTTTTTCCATTTTATAAAGTTCCAGTCTGCCAACATTTTCCATGCTTTTCTCAATGGCATCAATGGGCTTGCCAATGCGCTGGATTCCTTTGTCAATCATACGGGCGGTCGAATTATTAGTATTCTTTGCCAGGCTTCGGGCTGCAGTCACATTACCATTTACGATATGATCCCGGATAATATTCATAAAGTTTTCATCCATTTTGGATGCTTTATTGACGGCCATCACGCGTTCAATAAAAACAAAAATTGCCGTCACAAGTAAAAGAGCCAGCGGAATCATTAATGGCCCTCCCCTTTCGAGGATATCCCAGAGATTTTGTTTTCCCGGTGCCGGGATTATGCCGGCCCGTGCCAGACTGTCTTTAATTTTTGAAGAATCGATGATTACCTGCAGAAAGAATAAATTCATTCGTGATCCTTGTTTAATGGGGGTAAAAATAAGCTTTCAACTATTAACTAACGCTGCGAACAGTTTTGTATTCTTTAACAAAAAGCCAAAATTTAATACACCTGTTTGATTTTAAGCCTGTACATTTTGCTGTTTCATCATCATAGCCTGAATCTGCATCATCGTTTTATTCATCCCGTCACTGCTGCCATCCAGGAAAATCACATTGCCCTTTCCAAACTCGGCGAAATTCTTGATCGCTTCGGTCCACATACTGAAAAGAATGACATTGGTATCGAGGTTTGCTCTTTTCATTTGTTCTGCCGCTTCGGTCATACCCCTGGCTACTTCCTCCCGGAAAAGGGCTACACCCTGCCCACGGAGACGCGCAGCCTCTTTTTCTGCTTCTGCCGAAATTTTGATTGCATTTCCCTCCGCCTCTGCCGCTTTTGTTTTTGTAATCAGCAGTGCCTGACCTTCGTTTTCTGCAGCCGCTTTCAGGTTGTTGCTGGCCACTACTTTGCTCATGGAATCTATAATGGCCTGGTCAAATGTAATATCATTTATTTGCAGGTCGAGCAGGTGATATCCCCATTCTTCGAGTGAATGATCTATCTGGTCTTTTACATATTCGACGATATCTCTCCGGAGACCCAGGATTTCCGCTTGCTTTTTGGTGGCCACAAAGGCACGAATACTGCCTTCAATAGTCCTGGTGAGCGCCTGCATCAGATCACGTTCCGCAATGAATTTGAATGCCACTTTCTTTATAGTTTCTTCTTCTGAATTCTGAACGGCGTATAATAACATGCTCTTGAAGTATACATTCGCCTGGTCTGTGGTGACTGCCTGGAATTCCAATTCCACAGAACGGTTCTGTATGCTGATGCGGCGGTAAATTTGTTCAAGCAGGGGAATCTTAAAATTCAGTCCCGGCTGCAAAACACGCCGGTATTTGCCAAACATGGTGATTACATCAATATAACCCTGGTTCACTGTAACCAGTCCGCTAAAAAAAATAATCAGCAGGGGAAGTATCCACCAGAACGGAATCAGATTTTGCATCTTTAATAAATTGTTTTCCTCTTTCAGTGAAAGATGGGTGAATGTACTATTTTTTAAAGACCGGAACCACAAATCCGCTGTCGGAGTTTTATGATTTATCTTTGAAATCATGAGTGAAATATTGGATGTGCTGATTATCGGAGGCGGACCTATCGGTCTCGCGTGTGCCCTGGAAGCAAAAAAAGCCGGATTAAACTACATCATTCTGGAAAAGGGTGTGCTTGTGAATTCACTCTATCACTATCCTTCCAATATGACTTTTTTTTCCACTTCGGAAAGGATTGAAATCGGGGGTATTCCGTTTGTCAGCAATAACGTGAAACCGACAAGACCCGAAGCTCTGGAATATTACAGGAGAATCGCCGTTTCACAGAACCTGAATATTCATTTACAGGAACCCGTGCTAAGTGTTGATGAAGAACAGGGAATTTATAAGGTTGTCAGCCCGGAGACCGGATACAAGACCAGAAACCTGATCATTGCCACCGGCTTTTATGATATTCCTAACCTTTTGGATATTCCCGGAGAAAATTTACCGAAGGTGAGACATTATTATAAAGAGCCGCATTTTTATGCTATGCAGAAACTCCTTATTGTTGGTGCCAATAATTCGGCGGTCGACGCAGCACTGGAGAGCTTTCGTAAAGGTGCCGAAGTAACCATGGTGATTAAAGGGAGTGAAATCGGAAAACGGGTGAAATATTGGGTAAGGCCCGACATTATTAACCGGATTGAAGAGGGTTCCATCCGGGCGTATTTTAATTCAAGACTGACCGCGATCCGCGAAAAAGAAGTGGACATCGAAACATCCGAAGGTAAATTGACGATACCCAATGATTATGTGCTGCTAATGACCGGCTACCAGCCAAATTTTGCATTTCTGGAAAAGCTCGGTATCGAACTTTCGAATGATGAAAAACGATGTCCAAGTTATAATAAAGAAACAATGGAATCCAACCGGAAAAATATTTATCTGGCTGGTGTCGTTTGCGGAGGAATGGATACCCATGTTTGGTTTATAGAAAATTCCCGCGAACATGCGGTTCAGATTGTAAAATCCATTCTTTCGAAAAAACAAAACAGTCAGGCCTTTTCTTCCCAGATGCAACAAAGATGAATAATGGTCTCCAGGCTCTTTTCCATATCCTGCACGCAAACGTATTCATGTTTTCCATGAAAAGCCATTTCGCCTGTAAATATATTCGGACATGGTAATCCCATAAATGATAAACGGGAGCCGTCGGTACCGCCACGGGCAGCGGATTCCTTAATTTCAATACCAGCTCTGCGGATGGCTTCGCGGGCATATTCTGAAACCTGCGGATGCAGTGCAAGCACTTCTTTCATATTCCGGTATTGTTCCTTTACTGAACTATCGTATCTGCCTCCGGGGAATAATTCCATCACATTATTCGCCTTGTCTTTCAAATAATCTTCATATGCCGCAAGCCTCGCTGTATTGAAATCGCGGATGATAAAATCCAAATCCATCTTTTCAGGGTTACCTTCCATACGCACAGGATGAACAAACCCATACCGGCCTTCGGTCGTTTCCGGCGAGAATTGATCTGCTGGCAATGCATCTATGAATGACGAAGCCATTTTTATTGCATTTACAAGCTTATCCTTTGCATGACCGGGATGGGCGGAAATACCGTAAAAAGTAAAATGCATGCCATCCGCCGAAAAAGTTTCTTCTTCAAAAGAGCCCAGCTCGGGGCCGTCCAGCGTGTATCCGAAATCAGCGCTGAGTTTTTTCATATCCAATTTGTTTACACCACGGCCAATTTCCTCATCCGGTGTAAAAAGGATTCGGATCTTTCCATGTTTTATTTCGGGGTATTGCATCAGATAGGCTGCGAGTTCCATGATGATCGCTACTCCGGCCTTGTCATCTGCACCCAGAAGGGTTTTGCCGGATGCGGTAATAATATCCTGACCCAATTTCTCCAGGAGATAGGGATAGTCGCTGGTGCGGATAATCTGCTCCGGATCATCAGGCAATACAAGATCCTGACCTGAATAATTTTTATGCAGGAGTGGCTTTACTTCACTGGCTTTACAATCGGGAGAAGTATCCACATGGGCACAAAAGCAAATGACGGGAACAACTTTATCCGTATTGGCAGGAATACTTGCATAGACATAACCGTTTTCATCCAGCTCAGCTTCCGTAAGTCCGAGAGATTGTAATTCCTCCAGCAAGAGGCGACTCAGATCAAGTTGTTTAGCTGTTGAAGGCTGCGAACCGGAATCCGGATTACTTTGGGTGTCTATCCGGGCATATTTGAAAAAACGATCAACCAGGGAATTTGAATATCCGGTTAGCATAAATAAATAATTGACTATAAAAAGCTAAAAATATCATCTTTCGCAAGTCGAAAGAAATTTATTACTATTAATTTGACCCGGCTTGCGATATTCGCAGGGGGAAAAATATTATGATCAAAGCAGATTCATCCAAACCGCTGATTCGACAAGGCTGGTTGCGGGTACTTTTATATATCGTCGCCTTATTGCTGATTTCAGGCATTACGCTTGCGATTTATATTGCTTCAAAGTTTAAAGGAAATCTGAGTGCGGCATCGGGGTTGAATATGAATACTCCGGCCCTGCAGCTTTTACCCGTTCTGCCTGTTCTCGTTGTGACTTATATTTTTCGACGCTGGGTAGACAGGGAATCAATCAACTCGCTGGGATTAATGTTTCGTGGATATGGAAAGCAGGCGGTAGCAGGAGGAGCCCTTGCAATATTTACGTTATGTGCCGCTGCTCTTTTTCTTCGGATAACTGGTCACCTGAAATGGGTGGATTTTATTTTTGATGCAAGAGCTTTGTTTCTGGCATTTGGGAGCACAGCCCTTTTGGCATTCTTCACGGAATTAGTTTTCCGTGGTTATATGCTGAATAATCTGATTAGTAGTTTTCCCGGCTGGCTGGCCCTGACAATTTCCACATTATTGTACCTGGTCTTTAATCCGGCAAACACTTTTTTCAGTTTCGATTTTTTCACCTGGACCAATACAATCATCTTTGGACTGCTACTTGGGCTTAATTATTTATATACAAAAAACCTATGGTTTTCCATCTTTTTTCACATGGGATGGAAATTCTTTCTCGGTCCTGTTTTGGGTGTTTCCGGAAATGAATATTTCCAGACACTGCTGGAATCGGAACTGAACGGTGGTGTGAATATTACGGGTGGGGCAAAAGGACTTGAAGGATCCGTAACCCTGCTGGCTGCTTCCCTATTGAGCCTGATCGCTCTTTATGTAATTCTGCGGAGTAAATCTAATCCACTATCTCAACCAGTTCCAGGTCGAATATAAGGTCTTTACCTGCCAACGGGTGGTTGGCGTTTAAAATGATATTTTCTTCATTAATATCTGTAATTACTACAGGAAACTGTTGTCCTTCTGCATTATTCATATTGAGTTGCATGCCTACTTCAGGTTTCAGATCCTCTGGCAACCGGTCAACGGGGAATTCAATAATCATGGAAGGATCCTCCGGGCCATATGCCTGGGCGAAAGGGATTTCAATCGTTTTTTTCTCTCCTACAGACATACCCTGCACTCCTTCATCAAAGCCTTGAATAACGGAGCCACTCCCCACAGTAAATTCCAGTGGAGAACGGCCGGCAGAAGAATCGAATGTGGAGCCATCCGCCAACCTGCCGTGATAATGAATTTTAATTGTGTCACCGGATTGAACTGCCATAAAAAATATTTTAGAAATTAATAATTGATAAAAAACTAAATACTGAATGCATAACGCTAAATACGTTAAGTCCGGTAGAAACTGTAAAGGTAAATACAAACTATCTAATGCATAATCCATGACCTGATTATTTGTACATTAATAAATGTTATTTGGTTTCCCCATGACGAATTCCAATCTTTGTTTTTCATACTTTCTTTATGAATAATTCCGGTCCTAAAATCGTGTTTATGGGTACTCCGGAATTCGCGGTGCCAACGCTGAAAGTGATTCTGGAAAATGATCTCAGGGTAGTGGCCGTCGTCACTGCACCTGACAAGCCCGCGGGCCGCGGACTGA
>JGI1027J12803_100012089_pt1 | contig 9929 bp, 5 predicted proteins | sample IowNatreferecore_FD_12803 | JGI IMG/M metagenome (IMG submission 12803) | reverse complement strand
CTGGCAGTTCTTCCTTTGCTTGCCCTGCCACTGCTGATGGGCGGAGTCACCTCTGGTGAATTTTGGCGCGTGACGGCCGTTCTGCTGCTCACGTTGTACCTCAGTCTTTCCATCGGCATTCTTGTCTCCGCAATCACTCGCGAAACGCGACAGGCAATGTCAGCTACCTTGCTCGTGATTGTCTTCCTGGCTGGGATCATGCCCCTGTGCTGGTGGATTCAAACTGTGTGTTTCCCAGGTTCTCAGTGGGACTGCCTTTTCTGGCCAAGTCCAGGCTACCTCTACATGCGCGCGTTCGACTACTGGTGGCGCTCCGGCTCCGGCACTAATCTATTTTGGAATTCGTTCCTGACGATTCTTACTTTCGCCACCATCGCCCTGGTCACGGCTTGTTTGTACTTGCCTCACGTATGGCACGAAAAAGGCCAGACTTCCGAGCGACGCTCCGAACAAAATTGGCGGCGCTGGCTTCGCTTCGGCTCCGTCGCCACTCGCCTGGCGAAACGTTGGCGTCTCCAGTACAACCCGTTTTACTGGCTGTCCAGTCGCGACCGATTTCCTTCTCTCACAGCCAAAACAGTCATTGGATTCTTATTCCTCATCTGGATTAGTTGTTACGTCGGTTGTTATTCATCCAGATCCGGCACCAGGGACACTTGCTTCGGCATCGTCATGGTCCTGGGGTACGGCATCCATCAGGTTCTCAAAGCCCTTATCGCCATCGAAGCGTCGCGTCGCCTCAGCGAAGATCGGCAAAGCGGCGCGCTGGAGTTGCTGCTGGTGACACCGCTTTCAATTTCGAAAATACTTTCCGGCCAACGCCGCGCTCTGCGGGAAACATTTCGCTGGCCGATTTTTTTTGCAGCGCTTGTCAACCTATTGATGTTTTTGCTGCTCACCGGGAAAAATCCTCTGCACATGAACGGCGAGGGTCGCGTTGTCTTTTGCGAAATCTTCATTGGCGGTGCTATCTTGCTTCCGCTCGACGCCTCCGCTTTAGGCTGGGTCGGCATGTCCATGGCTTTGAAAAAGCGGGGACATCATCGCGCCATTTACGCGACCTTCGCTCGAGTGTTGCTTCCATCATGGCTCGCGATTTTGCTGTTCATTTTCCTTGGCATAGGAGGCGCTCACTTCAACACCGGCGATATGATTGCATTCGTCGGCATGTGGTTGTTTGGCTCCGCGTTGGTTGACCTTGTCCAGGCTGGCTCCGCCCGGGCCGGATTGGCGGGATTGCTTCGAGAACGGGCGGTGCATTCGAATGTTGAGTTTCCAAGGCCGGTTCAGCCTGCAACGGCTGAAGTGGCTCTTCGCTAATACCTGACCTGAATACCAGTCACGAAGTCGGCCTACCGGAAGGATAGAAATTAAGATCAAAAAGCAATGTGTCTGGTCCCGTATCAGACGGTTTCTTCTCAGTGCCACTTGCGCCGGATTGTTGCTCCACACTTCTTGCCCCGCCGGAAGCACCCGTCCCGGGCGCGTGACATTCGGCAGCAATTGCGTCCCGAACTTTGCTCACAACCCAGACTCCAAGAAACGCGTAAAAGCACACAATCGGGATTACAAACATCGGCCAAAGATGTGGCAACCTCAGGAAAAAGCTGGCATCGTTCGGATTGGCTCCCGGAACACCCATGGCGAAAAACACGTCCATAGACTACCTCCCTGACTCTCGCTTTCGGGCTTTACGAATGCAAGTCGTTTTGTGACTTAGGTTTGGGAGCATTTCAGATTCTATAAACCGGGCGAGGACGCCCGGAGAACTCCCAACCGGGGACGGCTGCGCTACGTAGCGCGCGGGCGTCCTCGCCTGCGGGTTCCGGCACCGTCCCGGCGCCCTCCCAAAAATTAGGACGCTCCCTTTGCGTTTTGCGTTTTAACTTTTTCCCATTTTAACCTATTTAACGGGCGATGACTTTTCTGCCGATAGTCGAGCGCGAGTTGCGCGTCGCCGCCCGGAAACGGAGCACATATTGGCTTCGCACTGTTGCGGCTTCAATCGCACTGGTGATCGGCAGCGTCTGCCTGCTCTTTTTCGGTATCAGTGGCTTCGCCGGCCCATTCGGCCCGGGCAGCATGGTTTTTGGCGCAATCATGTGGCTCTTCGTTTTCATCGCGCTCGGGGCTGGCCTCTTTTTCACGTCCGATTCGCTCAGCGAGGAAAAACGCGAAGGCACTCTTGGTTTTCTTTTTCTGACCGATCTCCGCGGTTACGACGTCGTTGCCGGCAAACTACTGGCCACATCTTTGCGCGGTTTCTTCCCGCTGCTGGCCTTTTTTCCAATCGTCGCCCTGACCTTGTTAATGGGTGGCGTCACCGGCGCGGAATTCTGGAAAACTTCACTGGCATTGCTGAACGCGCTGTTCTTCTCTCTCGCCGCGGGCTTGTTCGTTTCCACCATCAGTCGCGACTCGCAACGAGCACTGGCGGCAACACTTTTCCTGATGCTCTTTTTCATTTTCGCCGGTCCGATAGGCGATGCGATTATTGCTCACCTTGCGGGACGGGGCTTCCAACCCCTCTTTAGCTTCTCGAGCCCGGGCTACGTCTTTCGGGCCGCAGGTGGCTGGGGCCGCACTTTCTTCTGGCAAGGCCTGTTGACCACCCAGGTTATTGCCTGGGTATTGTTCGGTTTCGCGTGCCTCTTGATTCCTCATACCTGGCAACAAAAGGCGGGAAAAACTGCCGTTGCAACAAAGACCTGGCTCTACGACTGGACGTATGGCAAATCGGCGCGTCGAACCAGGCTCCGCAACAAATTGCTTCCCATCAATCCTGTCCTATGGCTCGCGACCAGAGAACGCCTGCAACTCGTCGGAGTGTGGGTGCTCGCTCTGCTGGCAATCGGCGTGGTCACCTGGCTCGCCGTTGAGATTCCGATCCAGGGATGGATGGTACTCAACTACCCAGTCCGCCTTTTCATCCTCCTGCTCTATCTTGGGGCTGCTTCCCAATCCTCTCGCTTTTTCGTCGACGCCCGGCGGAGTGGTCTAATTGAACTCATGCTCGCCACTCCTTTAAGCGAAAGGAAAATTGTTCTCGGTCAATGGCGCGCTTTGTTACGCACGTTCGCCATTCCCGTTTGCATCATCCTGGCGCTGCAATTAATCACTTCAGGACTCTCCCATGTCTCTCTGCGGCGAACCATGTCTGCTGCCGCATCCGCCACTGCCTCGGCGACGGCCGCAGCGACTGCTGCCGGGAACACGAATGCCAGCAGCGGCAGCAACTTTGTCGTTAATACGACGAACACCAGCGTAAATTTTAATTACAATCCACCTTCATTGCGGAGCATCACAGCGCAGGAATGGCTGACGACCATCGTAGATTCCCTTGTAGCCCTCGCGACCACCGTGGCCAACCTTGTCGCTCTGTGCTGGTTCGGCATGTGGATGGGAATGACTTCCAAAAACGCCAATCTCGCCACCTTGAAGACCTTTCTTTTCGTCGAAATCATCCCTCTTATTGTCATCTGGATTGGCTCGTGGATGGTTATTGGCTATCTGATAGTTCCTATTATGTCGCGCCGGGGCGCCTCCGCTTCTACCTCGTTTATGATTTGGTACCCTTTCATGAGCGGTCTCCTAATGTCGTTCCTTTCCATCGCGAAAGATGTCGGATTCTTCGTCTGGTCGCGCAAAAATCTGTTCTTATCTTTCCGCGCTCAGGCCGTGCGCAGCATCAGTCCGCCGGTCCTCGCCATTCCACCGCGGATTTCCGTCCCTCCGGTTATCCCATCGCCCGCAACCGGAATTTGAAACAAATGAGGGCCACAACTGTCTTATTACTGCCATGGACTGGTGGCTCTTCCTATTTTACCAATCTAACGATTTAACTCATTTAACCTAGCCCTTGACCTTCCTGCCCATTCTTGCCCGCGAACTGCGCGTCGCCTCCCGCCGCCGGATCACTTACTGGATTCGCACCGGTGCCGCTCTGGCCGTCATGATCATCGGCACATTTCTTTTCCTGATGGGGCAAAACGAGCCGACGCAGACTGTCGCTCAGGTCCTTTTCGGCGTCCTCACAAGCTGCGCCACTCTCTCGGCTTACCTGAGCGGCATCCGCGATACTGCCGATTGTCTCAGTGCCGAAAAACGCGAAGGCACACTCGGCCTTCTCTTTCTTACTGATCTTCGCGGCTACGATGTCGTCATCGGCAAAATGGCCGCAAATTCCATCAATGCGTTCTATGGCATTCTCGCAGTCTTGCCGATTTTTGGCGTGCCGCTGTTGATGGGCGGCATCACCCTCGGTGAATTTGGCCGTATGGCCCTGGTCGCTGTCGATGCTCTCTTCTTTTCGCTTTCCCTCGGAATCTGCATCTCGGCATTCAGCCGTTCGGGCCGAAAGTCTGCCACCATGACCTTTCTCTTGCTGCTTCTAATCGGCGGAGTTCTCCCCGCCATCGGCGGATATCGAATGTATCTGACAAGCTCCAATGCCTTTCCTCCTCCCTTCTTTTGGCCAAGTGTCGGCTTCACTTATTTTTGCGCCTGGGACTTCCCTTACAAAACTTATTCCGATGATTTCTGGTGCTCACTCGCGACTGTGCATGGCCTGAGTTGGTTTTTTCTGATTCTGGCAAGCGTCGTCGCTCCGCGCTCCTGGCAGGATCGGCCCCCCGGAATCAAAAAGCTGCGTTGGCGCGAACGCTGGCTCTTGTGGAGCCACGGCGATTCGGCCGAGCGCCTCGCCTTCCGCCGCCGCCTGCTCGATCAAAACGCTTTCTTTTGGCTCGCTGCTCGTTCCCGCCTTAAACCTGCAATTGTCTGGGCCGTCCTCGGATTATTGGCCTGCGTCTGGGCGTGGGGCGTCGGCAAGTATCATCAGGAGTTCCTCAACCCCGCCGCCTATCTTCTGACCGGTCTGGTTTTGAATTTGATGTTCAAGATATGGGTCGCCGCCGAGGCTGGCCGCCAACTCGCCGAAGACCGTAAACTCGGCGCGCTCGAACTGCTTCTTTCGACCCCGATGACCATCCACGATATTTTGCGGGGTCAACTGCTCGCATTGCGTCGCCAATTTCTTTTTCCCCTCATCCTCGCGCTGGTGACCATCTTCGTTTTCATGTGGGCGACTCTCCGCGAACCCGACACCGAAGACACGCGCACCATTGTCCGCCTGCTCTCTATCGGCGGAATGGTGATGATTATCGCCGATCTGGTCGCGCTTTATTGGGTGGGCATGTGGCAGGCGCTCACGGCGAAAAACCCAAACCGCGCTGCCAGCGCCAGCGTCGCGCGTATTCTGGTACTCCCTCCATTGGAGTGGGCCATGTTTGTGTTGATCGGAGTTTTGTCCTCCATTCGAGGCGGAGGGGGCGACTTTAGCTGGTGGCCGCAAATGTTGCTGGGCTTGTGGTTTGCCCTTGGCCTGCTCGCAGACATCGGCTTCAGCGTCGCTGCCCGCCGTAAGTTGTTGACGCAATTCCGTTTCGCTGCCGCCCAACGATACACCCCACGTGCAGGCTTCTTCAAACGCCTGTTCACCGGCAAAGAGCATTGAACTGATATCAACGATTTTCTTACGCTGCACCGTCTGAAATGAACTTTTGCTGGCGTAGCCGTTTTAACGCTTTAACGTTTTAACGTTTAACGCATGTCTTTTCTTCCCCTCGTCACTCTCGAACTCCGCGCCGCTTCTCGCCGGAAGAGCACTTACCGAATCCGCCGGTGGACTGCTGTTATTGCGTTTATCGTGAGCCTTTTCTTCATAGCGAGTGGCTCTTTGGGCAACCGTGGTGCTGGTGAAAACTTATTGTCCACGCTGTCATTTTTTGCGGCAGGATTAATCCTGCTCGCTGGAGTCTCCGTTACTCCCGACTGCATCAGCCAGGAAAAACGCGAAGGCACTCTTGGCCTTCTTTTTCTCACCGATCTTAAAGGCTACGACATCGTCCTGGGCAAATTCATCGCACGCTCGTTGAATGCATTCTACGGCCTGCTCGCGCTGCTTCCGATCGTGGCCATTTCACTCATTCTTGGTGGACTTACCGGCGCCGAGTTTTGGCGCATGGCGCTCGTCCTCATAAATCTGCTCTTTATCTCTCTAACGATTGGAATTTTCGTTTCAACTCTGGTTCGTGATTCGCGCGCTGCCACTGGCGCCACCCTCGCATCGATGATTTTACTGTTTGCCGGTTTTCCCTCGATTTCCTGGCTCGCACAGATTGTCAATCTTCCAAAATCTTTGACATACCTGAAATACTTCAGTCCCTTTTACTCCTATCTGTTTTCCAGCGAGGTCCTTTACCGCAGTCACAATGCTTCTTTTTGGTATTCGCTCCTTCTCTCTAACATCCTCGGATGGTTTTTGCTCGGCTTTTCCAGTTTCTTGTTACCTCGTGTTTGGCAGGAGAAAGCCATCGTGGCCGAACGCAAAGGCGTTTTTTCTCGGCTGCGGCGTCAAGGCCGGGGAAGCTCCTCCCAACGCGCCAAAGCCCGCCAGAAGCTTCTGCCGATAAATCCTGTCCTTTGGCTTATCGGTGATGAGCCCGTGATGCGCCACATCGTCTGGATTCTTGTTATCTCCTGGGGCGCGGTCATTGTCATTCTCAGTTGCCAGCAGCCCGTCGATAGCCTTGTGACGGCAAATGCTGGCACGAAAATCCTCGGATTTTTCATCAAATTGATGGTCGCTTCCCAGGCCTGCCGCTTTTTCGTCGAATCGCGCCGCAATGGCGCTCTTGAAATGCTTCTCTGCACTCCGCTGCGGAACCGCGATATCATTCGGGGCCAATGGCTTTCGCTGAAACGCATTTTTCTTTGGCCATTAATCACCCTCGCCCTGCTCAATCTCGTGCCTGTTGTTTTCCTCGCTTATCAGGCTTTCTCTGGGCCAGGCATTTCTGAAGCCCTTCACTCAATACCCCGCGCAACTCTGTCTTTGGGCACCAGTTGCTGGTTTACTCTCGGCCTGGTCGTAGATGTCTTCACCGTCGGATGGGTCGGCATGTGGCTAGGCCTGACTGCCAAAAAACCCGACCTTGCTCCGTTTTGGACCGTTCTATTTGTTCTGATTTTGCCCTCTTTCGTCTGCGGCCTGGATTTGCTCGTCGATATGTTCCTGATTATCTGGGCCTCGAGCAGCTTACAAACAGATCTCCGTTGGACCCTCTCGCGCCAATACCAGGTGCCGGCTGCCCAAATGACTCCTCAAATCGCCCTGCCCTACGTTCCTCCTCCCCCCGTGATCGCGCGATAAATTATTGCAGCCTGGGCTGGAATCTCTTTGAATCAATTTTCGATGACATCGACGTCCCGGCCATCGCCAAAATTTGCTCTCCTCAATTTGCAATTTTCATTTTGCAATTTTCAATATTCAATCCTTCACGTCGTTACTTTTGGGCTCACCCTTTTACCCATTCAGTCCGCTCTGTCTCAAACCAATCATTCCGCCCAAATCGCTCAATCTGCCGACTCCCTCCGCCCGACCGTCGTCGAAATTCGCCGCGATCTCCATATGTACCCTGAGCTCGCCAATCACGAAGAACGCACCGCCCGTGTCGTCGCCGACAAGTTGCGCGCGCTTGGCATTGACGAAATCAAAACCAATGTCGCTCACCACGGTGTCGTCGCGCTTCTCAAAGGCGCAAAACCCGGCCCCGTCGTCGCAATTCGCGCGGATATGGACGCACTTCGGATCAATGAAACGATCGATGTCCCTTACAAATCCCTGGTTCCCGGTCTCAAACACGGCTGCGGCCACGACGCTCACACCGCAATCGCCCTGGGTGTCGCTGAAGTCCTATCCAAAATGCGCGACCAGGTTCATGGCTCGGTCAAATTCCTTTTTCAACCTGCTGAAGAAGGTCCGCCTCCAGGCGAGGAGGGTGGCGCAGAACTTATGATCAAAGAAGGCGCGCTCGAAAATCCGCGGCCTCTCGCCATCTTCGGTCTTCATACGACGCCCGAAACTGAAGTCGGCCAAATCGGTTACCTCGCCGGCCCCGCTCAAGCTTCTGCAGACGTCTTCACCATTACCCTCCATGGCAAAGGCTCTTACGCTGCCTGGCCCGAAAAAGGTGTCGACACCATGCTCGTCGCTGCCCAATGCATCACCGCTCTCCAATCCATCAAAAGCCGGCGCATTGACGCCTTCGAACCGGTCCTCTTCACCATCGGCACGATTCACGGCGGCAAAACCCCGCACACCATCGCCCCGGAAATCAAAATGGAAGGAACAGTTCGCACCTTCAATCCTGACATCCGCAATCAAATTGAGGAACTGACTCGCCAAACTCTTAAGGGAGTCACTGAAGCCTACGGCGCAACCTTCGATCTCGATTATAAGCCCATAACGACAGTCGTTTTCAACAACCCTAAGCTCGTCGAAGAATCCTTGCCTTCCATTCGCCGCGCAGTCGGCGACACCAACGTCTTCGAATTTCCCAAACGCATGGGCGCTGAAGATTTTTCCTATTATGAGCAGATCGTTCCCGGCTTCTTCCTTCGCCTCGGTTCCGGCAACAAATCCAAAGGCATCACCGCCGAATCCCACACGCCCGAATTCGACATCGACGAAGATTGCCTCGTCGTCGGTGTCAAAGTGATGTCCAATCTCGCCCTCGACTTCCTCGATAGGCACGCAGACAAATGACAACAGTCTGTTTTCAAGCGACAGATTCAAAAATGAAAATTGCAAATTGCTGTCTCGATTCACTGGGGCGTTACCAGAAATTCTCCTGCAGGTACTTCAGCTCTCATTAACACCCCGCTTCAGCGGGGTGTGCGCTGCGACTTGACCCATCAACCGTTTCAACGGTTTCTCGCCTTGCCTTCGAGCCGCCCTCCGCTTACACCTCGTTCATGTCTCGCCGTTTCGCAAAAAACTCAGCCTTCCTTCTTTTCCCGATAGCCTTACTGACGACGCACTCGTCTCTTGCACAGGACAGAACTCAGGCGCGTTCCATGGTGATTACGCGTTACGGCATCGTTGCCACGGAGCATCCGATTGCGTCTCAAATCGGCGCAGCGATTCTTTCCGAAGGCGGCAACGCCGTTGACGCCGCTATTGCTGCCAATGCAGCCGTGGGTGTTTTCGCTCCGATGGCGAACGGGATCGGCGGCGATCTCTTCGCCATCGTTTACGAGGCAAAAACAGGCAAACTATATGGCCTCAACGCCAGCGGTTGGTCGCCCGCGGGCCTCACGCCGGAATTTTTGAAATCCAAAGGCATTACCTACATGCCTACGAACGGCATCCATTCCGTCACCGTTCCGGGTGCGGTTGATGGTTGGGACAAACTGAATCGCCGTTTCGGACACAAAAAGCTATCCATACTTCTCGCTCCCGCCGTTCGTTATGCCGACGAAGGATTTCCCGTCACGGAAATATTCTCCAGCTATTGGATCGCCAGTGAGAGGAAATTGCGCCGCGACACCAACGCCGCGAAAACCTTCCTTCTGAACGGCCGCGCGCCGCGTACCGGCGAAATTTTCCGCAATCCTGAACTCGCCTGGTCGTTGAAACAAATCGCCGCTCACGGTCGCAACGCCTTTTACGAAGGTCCGATCGCAAAACGCATCCTCGATTGTTCACAAGCTCACGGCGGCGCGATGACCGCTGAAGACCTGTCAAAATTTTCCAGTCAATGGGTTGAACCCATCTCCACCACCTATCACGACTGGACCGTTTACGAATTGCCGCCAAACGGACAGGGCATCGGCGCTCTTCTGATGCTGAATCTCATGGAAAAGTTTTCGCTGGCTGGTCCCGTAAACTCGACCACTTACCATACCATGATCGAAGCGAAAAAGCTCGCCTACGCCGATGTCCTCCAATATGTCTGCGACCCGCAATTCAATCGTATCCCCGTCAACAGCCTGCTTTCCAAAGATTACGCAAGCGAGCGAGCCAAACTGATCGATCCCCAGAAAGCCAACTGCAATGTTCCTGCAGGCACTCCGCCTCCCATCGG
>JGI1027J12803_100025067_pt1 | contig 9931 bp, 7 predicted proteins | sample IowNatreferecore_FD_12803 | JGI IMG/M metagenome (IMG submission 12803) | reverse complement strand
TCATCAACGAGGAGAGTGATCGACTGAATCGGCTGGTGGGTGAAGCTGCTCAAATGGCGCAACTGGATGCGGGAGTGGTTGAACTTCAGCTCGAACCTCATCACATACAGGAAGTTATTGACGCGGCGATAGCCGCAACCAAGAACTCTCTCTCGAAACATCCGGTCACAATCGTCGCTGACGAGTCCTTGCCGCCGGTGAACATCGACCTACGTAGGATCGAGGAAGTGCTAGCCCAGTTGTTGGATAACGCTGCAAAGTATTCGCCCGAAGGAACAAAGATCACGATCACCGCCGAAGTTCAGAACGGAAAGCTCGTGACTAGTGTCGCCGACCAGGGTCCTGGCATCGAGGGCATTGACCAGGGCATGATTTTCGACAAGTTCTACCGCGGCCGTGGACAGCGTTCGACAATCCAGGGAACGGGGATGGGACTTTCGATCGCTAAGGCACTGGTGGAGGCACATGGCGGCACCATCACCGTTCTAAGCCAACTCGACCGCGGATCCGTGTTTTCCTTTTCTTTGCCGATTCGCTCCCGCTGAAGTCGCTTCTGCATCCCTTACTTGAAAAGGGTTATCAATCGTCCTATGGTCGCGGCGAACATTGCACCCGTTGTCAGCCATCCGAGAACATTCATCTTGCGCGTGTTAACCCATCTGCCCATGATCTTGCGATTGTTCATGATGCGCATGACCAGCAGCATCAGGAATAGCGTCGAACATCCCTGCACGATTCCAGCAAACGCGAGCGCCTTCATCGGATTGATAGCCGAAGAAGTTCAAGCCCATGGCGAGAAGCGTAAACACTCCGATAGCGATGTAGATTTTTTTCGCCTCTGAGGGTTTCTTGTGAATTCCGTGATCCCAGCCGAAGGATTGTGCAAGGTCGAAAGCGGCTCCCGTCGTCATGACCGGCACGGCGGGAAATCCTACGCCGACCACGCCGATCGCAAACAGAAATCCAGCAGCCTTCCCGGCCAGCGGCTGGAGCGCTCGCGCCGCGTCGGCAGCAGTATTGATTTCCGCTCTTCCCGGCTTTGAACAGTGTTGCGGCAGCGGCAAGGATGATGAAATACATCACGATGTTGGAAAGCCAGCGACTGCACTGTTCCCCGTTGTTCTTCTGGTGCTGATTCGGATCGCTGGCGGTCTGGGTGTCGGTTCCATCTTGCTGCTTCTACTGGGAACGCAGTGGTGCGTCCTCTTCAACGTGATTGCAGGCGCCATCGCGATCCCCACCGACTTGACCGGGGCCGCCGAGGTCTTCCGATTCACCACCGCTGACAGGTGGCGCACCTTGATCCTCCCGGGCATCTTCCCTTCCTTATCTCGTGACGGGATTGGTTACAGCAGGTTCAAGGGCCAAACGATCCCTACTGTCGGGCTGGGCGCAACAATCAGTCGCGCGACAAACTCCGGCAATTTTCCGTTGCTACTGGCTGCGACGATCACGATGGCCGCCATCGTCGTTACCGTGAACCGGACGGTGTGGAGACCGATGTACCGGCTTGCCGAATCTCGCTTCAGGCTGGAAGCATAAAAATTAAGGTCAGCGGAGATCTTTTAGGATTTCCCGTGCCGCATTCGCTCCCGAAGCTCCGGTCAACCCGGAACCTGGGTGGGTGCCGGAGCCGCACATATATAGCCCCGGGATAGGAGTGCGGTACCGCGCCCACCCTAGGAGTGGACGCATTGTGAAAGACTGGTCGATGGTCAACTCGCCGTGGAAGATGTGGCCTCCAGTTGCACCGTAAGTCGTCTCGATGTCCGCAGGCGTAATCACCTGCTGATGAATGATGTGATTCGGCAGATCGGGCGCATATTTCGCGAGTGTGCTCACGATGCATTCTGCCAATTCAGCGGCCCGCGTGTCCCAGGTACCGGTACGCAGCTTATACGGTGCAAACTGGGCGTATATAGAGAGGATGTGCTTACCCGCAGGTGCGAGCGAAGGGTCCGTGACGGTTGGGAGCATGACTTCTAGGTATGGCTCGGGTGAGAAATCCCCGTATTTCGAGGCATCGAACGCGCGTTCGATGTAGTTCATGGAAGGTCCGATGTGGATGCGGCCAGAGTATGCGTCGCCATCTACCTTGGACTGCTCCAAAGCACCAAACGTAGGCAGTCCATCGAGTGCCAGATTCAGTTTTGCCACTACACCCTTGGAGCGATATTGCTGCACCCGTTGCAGGAACGACGGCGACAGATTTACCGGGTCTAGCAAACTCAGCAGGGTGCGAACGGGGTCGGCGTTGGAAACTACCGTTCTCGCCGCGATTTCTTCACCGTTTGTTAGGTGAACCCCTTTGACTCGGCCATCCTCCACATCGATTCCGGCAACTTCGGCATTAGTCCTAATCGTGCAGCCAGCAGCAACAACTGCTTTCGCCATAGCTTGCGTTAGCGCTCCAGCACCGCCGACAGCAAAAGCCGAGGGGCCGACAACGTTTGGATCATCTGCGCAGCGTAAGAGGAGCAGGTTGGCGGTGCTCGGTGAGCGTGGACCTGCTGAACAACCGAAGATTGCACGCGCGGCAATCGTGGCTTTGAGCAATGGATTTTCGAACCATTCATCCATCAGGTCGGCGATGGGCATGGGAGCCCATCGCAGCAGACGATGCATGTCTTGGCGTCCGAGACGGCGAACCATGCGCCCGGTTGCAATTCCACGGAGCAGGTCGTCTTTGGAGGGACTGTCAATCTCCGGCGGCGTGCTCGCCGCCAGATGCCGAAAGACATTACCAAGGCGGCCGAGGACCACCTGAAAATGAGTGAAGCTATTTGCGTCGCGCTGGGACCTGGCCGCGAGTTGCTGGGCCGTTCTGGCCGGATCATCGTAAATTGCTATCGCTTCGCCCCCAGGCGAGATTGCCGTCATGCGGACGCTAGGCTGGGTCATGCGCAGCCCGTGCTGCTCGAGGGCCATGTCGCGCACAATTTCCGCTCGAATCGGCCCACCTGCGTGCGCTAGTGTGGGGCACCGAAATCCTGGACAAAGCTCCTCTGTCACAGCCATGCCGCCGACAATCGAACGTGCTTCCAGCACTACCGGCTTCAGTCCGGCGCGCGCGAGATAAAATGCGGTGATAAGCCCATTATGCCCACCGCCGATGACGACCACGTCACGATCCGCGCTCATGAATCAGGCTTTCCAATCTTTTAGAATTTCGGTAGCGGCGAGACGTCCTGGTGCGCCCATAATCCCGCCGCCGGGATGGGTCGCGCTTCCGCACATATACAGGTTCTTGATCGGGGTACGATAGTTAGCCCATCCAGGTACCGGCCTGAGGAAAAACAGCTGCTCCAATGAGAGCTCCCCCTGAAAGATATTCCCTTCAGTCAGTCCCCACTCGCGCTCGAGATCAAGAGGAGTCACTACCTGTCGCCCGATGACGAGGTTCGTGAAATTAGGGGCATACTCGCTCAATGTCTGTACCACCATGTCTCCGAATGCTTCCTTCTTCTCGTCCCAGTTGCTGCTGGAGAGATGGTAGGGCGCGTATTGGACAAAGCACGACATCACATGCTTGCCCGGAGGCGCTACGGAAGGATCGGTGAGGCTTGGAATAACCATGTCGATGTATGGACGCTTTGAATACTCGCCGTACTTGGCATCGTCGTATGCTCGCTCCATGTAATCGACGCTCGGGGATATCGAAATCGCACCGCGAAGGTGTGCTCCAGGGCCGGGTAAACAACTGAAGTTGGGCAGAGCGTCGAGGGCGAAGTTCACCTTCGCGGAGCTGCCGCGGAACTTGTAGCGCTTGACACCGGAAAGGAATTCATCTGGAAGCTGATCGGGTTCGAGCATCTTCAGGAAGGTCAGATGAGGGTCGACACTCGATGAGACGACGTTGCCATAGATCTCGTCCCCGTTCTCCAGCACAACACCGACCGCCGTCCCCTTGTTGACGAGGATCCTGGCAATGCCTGCCCGCGTACGAATCTCCACACCCGCTTCACGCGCAGCGTCGGCAATCGCATTCGAAATGGCACCAGTTCCACCACGAGCGAATCCCCACGCACGAAAAGCGCCATCGATCTCGCCCATGTAGTGGTGAAGCAGTACGTAAGCTGTACCGGGCGAACGTATTCCCAGAAACGTGCCGATAATTCCTGAGGCGGACATAGTCGCCTTGAGGACGTCGGTCTCGAACCATTGATCAAGATAATCCACGGCGCTCATTGTCATGAGCTGTACCTGGTTGTACTTGTCATCAGAGGACAATCCCTGAAAACGTCTTCCAAGGAACAGCAATTTTATTAAGTCGCGAGGGTTCAGTGTTGTAGGATCCGGGGGCGTCATCGCCAAGATTGGCTTCACGAACTTGCACATCTGCAGCATCGCCTTCCCGAATTCTTCGTAAGCCTCCGCGTCTACTCTCGAATGTCGTGCAATTTCCTGACGGGTTTTTGCATGATCATTTACGCGCCACAAATAGTCGCCGTTCGGCATTGGCGTAAAGGTGCCGTCGAGCGGAAGGATCTCGAGCCCATGGCGAGGCAGGTCGAGGTCGCGGATGATCTCCGGCCGCAAAAGAGATACAACATACGAACACACCGAAAACTTGAAGCCGGGAAAGATTTCTTCCGTCACTGCGGCGCCGCCGAGTACGTGTCTCCGCTCCAGAACTATGGTCCTCTTCCCGGCACGCCCGAGGTATGCAGCATTTACCAGACCGTTGTGCCCGCCACCTATAACGATCACATCGTACTTTTGACTAGCTGGTCGATTGGACATGAGGGATGAACCGTGCTGAACCGGAGGGTATTCTAGCAGACGTAGTGTCGCCCGATACTCAGCTGCGACACGAGCCGAACTGCCGCCGCGGTTATAATTACCGTCCAACAGCGTGCTGACAAGAGGAGCGAGCGTGCCGATCAGAACCGCGTTTCACGAGCGAACCTTCGGGCTGTGCCAAAGCCTCAGTTTTCGAGAGTGGTCAGGATATTACACCGTCAGCGTCTATGAAACGCACCACGAACACGAGTACAACGCGATTCGCAACGCGTCCGCACTGATCGACATCACTCCATTATTCAAGTACATGATTACAGGTAAGGACGCGACCCGCTTCGTCGACCGTGTCATCACCCGGGACATCAATAAGGTCAGCATAGGACAGGTGATCTACTGCTGCTGGTGCGATCAGGACGGCATGGTTATCGACGATGGAACGATCACTCGTCTTGGCGAAAATACCTACCGTTGGACCGCTGCTGATCCCAGTTTGCGCTGGTTTCAACAGAACGCTATTTCGTTGAACGTTCAGATCGAAGATATCTCAGAGAAGATTTCGGCATTGGCTTTGCAGGGTCCCACGTCAGCCGCGCTGCTGAAATCAGTGGCGGAGGCCGATGTAGAAAATTTGAAGTATTTTCGCGTCACGCACGGCCGCATTAACGGGATCGAAGTCGACATTTCCAGAACTGGATATACAGGTGATCTAGGATACGAAATTTGGATCCCTTGGGAGCACTCACTGCGTGTTTGGGACGCCCTCGTAACTGCTGGAGTACCTTTTGATTTACACGCTGTTGGCATGCTGGCCTTGGACGTAGCGCGAATCGAGGCTGGACTGCTTCTCATAGAAGTAGACTATTTCAGTAGCAAGAAAGCTCTCATCAAATCTCAGAAGTATTCTCCGTTCGAGCTAGGGTTCGAACGAATGGTGCATTTAAACAAGCCGGCGTTTGTTGGCCGAGACGCATTGCTGCAGCGGCAAAGCGCCGGCACGAAACGCAAGCTCGTTGGTCTGGAGTTTGATTGGAATCAAGTTGAAAAGCTGTACGACAACGTTGGTCTGCCGCCGCAGGTGCCTTCTATTGCGTCGAGAGTGCCCGTCCCGGTTTATCGTGGAAAAGCGCAGATAGGAAAAGCGACCTCCACGGCATGGTCGCCCCTGCTGAAGAAAATGATAGCTTTGGCAAGTGTCGATACCGCACATTCCGCCATTGGCACCGAGTTGCAAGCCGAGGTGACTGTTGAGGCGACGCGCTACAGAGCAGGTGTCAAGGTGGTGAAGCTCCCGTTTTACAATCCTGCTCGAAAAACTGCCGTACCGGTCTGATTCTGTCTTAGAAAGGCCAGTATTGCCTGGACCAATCCAGAAAGGATTCGTGCGGCCGCTGTCCCGAGTTGTCGAAATAGTATGTGCGCACGAACTGTGCCATGCGCTTTATGATTTCCGGGTTTCGCTCGGCGAATGCTTCGTATTTCTGTTTTACCTCTGCTGCGGATCCTGATTGAGCACGATCCCAAAATGCAATTACTTGTGCCACTTCCGAAAATTTGGGTCCCGAAGCAAGGATCTCCGAGTACACGCAAAGCAGTGCCAGGTAGAAATCACGTATGCGCGCAAACGCTTCTGAGAGATCTACATCGAGATTTGCGTAACTCGCAATGTTGTCGGCATAGTCATGTAATGTATTGGGCAGAGTTTCCGCGGTCCTGACCGTTGCCTCGACGATATCGTCATCGGCCGTCGACAGGTGCGAACTCTTCCTGACCCGCTCAATATAGAGGGCGAGAAAATTTCCGCGATCGATCCCGGTGTTGTGCAACGCTTGAATATCGCGCGCAAGTTGCGTTATCTGCGGTGCCAGTGCCGCCGCACGCTTCTTGACGACATTCCATGCCTCGGATTTCGTCTGGAACTCACGTTCGGTGGGCACCTCAGAGTGCATTTTGACCCACAACAGAATGACAGTTGGATCGCAACCTACGGCTTGGAGTTCAAAAATTGCGTGGAGAACAGGAGGAAGATCCGCTAGTTCACTCAACCGTGACTTAATCCACTGTTGCGATTCCTCATCAAGACCCCGGCAGGAGCTAACGATGGTCTCAACAAGGCGGGAGCGTTGTTTATGGTCAAGCAATCCAAAATCTCCAGCTCGATTCCGAAGAGCCGCAGCTGGCCTTGCATTAAGCTCGTCGCGGCGAAGGTGCGTGGCAGTATAGCACTTCACACCTGACTGGGTTCCTGGTTCAACTTCGTCTGGAGGGTACGGAAGATACTTCAGTATAAGCTCGCGGCAAGGCGGAAAGCAGGCTCCGAAGCGACACCTGACAGTTTCTGGTACATCGCGTACCGCTGCAATCGTCGTTGCCTGGTGCACATCCAACCAATATACCTTTCCGCCATTCACGAGGGTGCTCCTTTGCTAGGCAGATGACTTCAATCACCATCAACCTACTCCTCAAGGGGTGCCCTTTTATTTTTATAATGCGTCATCGACTTCTGTCTTGAATTCTCCGAGATCAAGCGGTACGAGTCGCGGTGATTGCTGCGACGCAATTCATGTCTGCGTCGCAGGCCGCAGCGTTAGGCCGAGGTTGCTCTTCACACCATTCACTCGTGGTTTAAAAGCACAAGGCGCAGGGAAGTTGCTGACCGATGGCATCTCAGGGCACCATCGGCGTCATCTCAACTCGTCGTTGGCAACCGTTCTATACCTCAATCAACAGCAACTTACAGCGTCGGTGACGGAAGCGGAACCTTCCAATGGGACTAAAGGAAGAACTGAAGGCGTTGGAGGCCGAAGAGCAGGAACTCGAACGCCTCCGCGGTTTGGTGCGCCCGGAATACTGGCCCCGCATCTATGAATTGCTAAAGCAAGTGCGTGAGCAGATCAAGAAATTGGAATTGCTGCAGCGAGGCGCCCCAACAGATCGGGACGCTGCTTAACTTCATTTATAGAGCCAGGAAGCAGCTAGACTTCGTCGTAGACCTCGTTCCCTCGATTTCTCCAAACCTCCCGCCCGACACTTGAGTAATCAATAGCCTGCGCACGTAAATGTGGAAGGGTTTCTGGAACGCTCGAACCCGACGACCCTGGAACATGTCGTTGCGGACTCTTCCGGATGCAAAGGCGAAGGATGTCCTCAGCGCTGAAAAGAGGGTATGCGAGAAGTGGCAACGATGCTGCAAAAGTGCTCATCATGGCTGCGCGGCTTGTCCGTGGCGGAACTAGACAGCTACACTAAAAATTCCCTCTGAAGCACCGATGGCCAGATTAATTGTTCAAAATATCGCAACTGAAGTACTGCGGGAGAAAAAGATACGGTTGGCACTAATGTGGGCGCAGGCGCTCTTAAGAGAGATTGGCGGACGCCAAGCAGCGGGAACTCACAACTCGGAACGAATCAGAAACTGCAAGTGCCAACGAAGGGCTGAAAACGCGCGTTGATGGTTACTTGCCCCGTGATCTGACCAAAGCCATTGACGCCCCAAATAAAGGAATCACCGGCCGTCACGCTTCCGTTGGGCAGCACGAACTTCGGTACAAAGAACTTGCCTCCCTTGTAGATGAAAGTTTTCCTCGGATCAGAACCATCCATCACCCCGACGATCATCCCAGTAGCATTGATGTCGGTGATAAAGGTGTTATTGGCCGTAGAGGGAAATGCAAGATCCTGGAACTTGCCATTGATGAGCACGAACCCGTGGGTGGTCTGGTCGGGATCGGGCGGGCTATTCAGTAGGGCGTAGTTGCCGACAATCACTCCGGTGTCACTTATCGCTGTGGTTTCCGTGTTGCGGGAAAACTGGGCAGGCACCTGGAGGAACTTCACGGTGCCGTTTTTCAGCACGAAGCTACCGTTGCCTAGTGTGCCGCTGGTCGAGAAAAAGTTACCGACGATGGTGCCGTAACGATTGATGCCGGTGACCCGTGTATTCGCGTTGGGGATGTCGATGAGAGTCGTGGTCGTCCCTGCATTAGCGAACCCATGCGCCCGCGAGACGCGAGTTGGACTTAGCGTTTGAACAGTTCCAACCGTGACTCCAGAAGCGTTTCGCTTGCCAACCTCGAACGTGTCAGCAGATGGGACATTGATGGGAAGCAGTTGAACGCGCCCATCCGTGAACCGGATGAATGGCTTCCCGGCGCCTTCCAGTCCGACTATATTTCCCCAGCGGTTGATCCCTGACGGCCTGAGAGGGTTGGTGACTTTGGAACCGGCGGGAGCCTGAAAGGTTCTGACGTGGCAGGTGACGGTGGTTTGTGCCAAGGTGACTGCGGGGGTGAGAAACGCAATGCTGAGGGCGAGGACGGCGGAAGGGTACTCCATGGGGCCTCCTTGGAGACTCCGATACGAATTGCTCCTGACTACTAGTTAGATAAAGCATCCAAGCGCCTAGTTGGCCTCTCAGACTGAGATTGCTTACGAATGCCTGTGTCTGTTGAAAAAGTCTCTGAGTTGGAAATCATGCCCACCGACGTCTGCCAGTTCTTCTACGAATGCGCAAAGTGCGAGGCGTTACTGCGTTCGAAGTCTGGAGATTGCTGCGTCTACTGCTCCCACGATTCGGTGAAGTGCCAGTCTGATGCAGTCGAACGAAGTGTTGTGACTAAGCCTACGGCGCGGATAGCTGGTGAGTAATTGCTTTTGGTACGCATCCGCCCACAATTACATCAAGGATGAAACAGCGGTCAGCGCACCTGCAAAGAAAACAAAGCAGTGACTGGAGCCTGGGGGCCGGTCTCAGCGTGCCCGGACACAGTGACCTTTTACGAATCGCACCTAGTTTACCGAGCGGCCCCGTACTTTAGTTTGTGGGCAGACACTGCTTGGCGTTGTGCTTTACGCCTAAATGGGACTATCCTTTCCCCCTCCCCCTCAGAGGTGTCCCATGCTGATTCTTCTCGGCTTTATCGTCGTGGGTTGTTTTGTCATCGGGTGTTGGACCGACCGTCCGATGGACTATCTTCCGCGTTGACAACAGCAAAAACAGCCCTTTTCTTAATACTGACGAATCGTTGTTACCTCTCCACCATTGTGCTATTGTGCGTTCGATTATGACGCTTTTTTGACGTGCTGTGGTGTCGATTAAGAAAGCGTCATAATTGAGCATCGGTGTCCAAGGTATGAGTCGCATATTGCGATCTACTAAGCCGCCGATACGACATTGAGATTCTCTTGGCGG
>JGI1027J12803_100989912_pt1 | contig 9946 bp, 10 predicted proteins | sample IowNatreferecore_FD_12803 | JGI IMG/M metagenome (IMG submission 12803) | reverse complement strand
GTGGTATGCATATAACGCAGTGGAATGGAAATCAGAACCGATGGGCATCCTTCGTTGGCATAGGCAAATGAATCGGTGTCTGTTCCGGTACTTCTCGAAACTGCCCTTAACTGCACAGGAATATTTTTTTGCGCTGCGGTATCGCGAACAAAGGAAAGCAATTTATTGTGAACAGCCGGTCCGAACGCGAGGGAAGGTCCCTTTCCACAGGTAACATCCCCTTCCACCAGTTTATTTACCATAGGCGTTGCGGTGTCGTGTGTGACATCGGTAATGATGGCAATATCAGGTTTAATGCGCCGGGCAATCATTTCTGCGCCGCGTAATCCAACTTCTTCCTGGACGGCATTTACGATGTATAAACCATAAGGCAGCGTCTTCTTCTTTTCTTTCAGGAGACGGGCCACTTCCGCTATCATAAAGCCACCGATCCGGTTGTCGAATGCGCGCGCGATCAGGGTGTCATGGGCCAATTCATCAAAACCATCCTGGTAAGTGACTACAGATCCGGGATGAATACCCAATGATTCTATGTCCTTTCTGTTCCGCGCGCCGCAATCCAGGAAAAGATTTTCTACTTTGGGATGAACTTCTTTGGCGTCAGTTCCGATACGGGTATGAATGGCCGGCCATCCGAAAACAGCTTTCACAGGCCCTTTACTGCCATGAATGATAACCCGCTGTCCCGGTGCGACCTGATGGTCCACTCCGCCATTTCGTTTCAGGTACATCAGACCTTCGGGATTGACATAGTTTACGAACCAGCTGATTTCGTCCGCGTGCGCTTCAATTACTACTTTGAATCCGGATTTTGGATTGATAACTCCCACAGCGGTACCATATGCATCAGTAAAGTAAGTATCAATATGCGGTTTCAAATAGTCGATCCATATTTTCTGCCCCTCGCTTTCAAATCCAACGGGGGAAGGTGTATTCAGATATTTTTTTAAAAATAAATAAGACTCGGGGGAAAGAATGGAATTTTTTGAAGGAACTGTCCGTTTGCCTTTGGCCATGAATAATATTTAAGGCCAAAAATAATCAAATTGGCAGTATTGCCATCAGCAGGGCGGAAAGCATCATCAGCCCGTCTAAAACAAAATAATAGAGATAGTCGGAAATACTTCTTTTTGATATCCGGTAAACAGCGGCCAAAACGATACCCGGTATAAGCATAATAAATATCCGGATAGCCGGAATGCCTGAAAAATGCAAACCAAGTGTAAAGAAAACAAATGCGATCATCGAAAAAATAAACAGCCGGTTCACCACTGTTTCATCGAAATAGTTCACTAGGGTGCGAATGCCATCCTGTTTATCATCTACCCGATCCCGGTGGTCGAAAAGTATACAGATGGAGTAGATAAGAAAAAAACGACTGGCAGAAAACCATTTCATCGCATGATTAAAATGCAGTGATGCGATGAATACCGGCAACATGGAAGTGACATAGGTCCATACCGTGGTTAAGAAAATAGTTTTCCCGATGGCTACCTGTTTAAGAAAGCGGAAATAGGGTAGTGGTATCTTGGGAGCCGAATATAGAAATGTAAGCAGGGTCGCGAAAAACAGCGCAAACCAATGTTGCCGGAGTTTATAAAAAAATATCAGGGAACCGATAACGCCAATAAAATAAAAAAGCAGGTGGGCATTTTTGTGTTGCCGTGACCATCTGGTTCTTTCAGCGGAGATTTGTGACAGGGGAGTCAGGTACCAATGAAAATTATAACTGCAGATAGTTGCAAAAAACACAAACCAATACAAATCATTTGAAATAGAAATTTGCAGCATATAAACGCTTTGCCAGGTCATTAAAACAGCGCAAAGCGAAATATAAAGGCTGCTAAAAAGAAAAAAATCAAAGACTTTCCGGATCCAGGACAATATTATTCAGAATTATTGTAGTACAATTACTTTGCCGGTGATGGCTGTGTCACTGCGATGCCCCTTCAGGTCAGTCAGTATAAACCGGAAATCAAACGTATCATTTTCACCTTGAATACCATAGCTGATATTTGCCCAGGACAGGGAAACACTAAATTCTGCCGAGCTTGCGCTGGGTGTTTCCGGTAACAGGGTCATAAAAGTGTCCGAAGTCTGATCATCCGGAGGAACCGGAGTGAGGTTATACCGGTGGCGGATTATCGTCAATGTATCACCTGATAAATTTCCACCGGATTGCGAATAAGACAGGACTGCATTAAAATTCTGATCCGGTGTAACTGAAGATGTATAAGATTTTAACTTAATGCTCGGACTACCCGAATTCTGATCTTTGCTACATCCGAGTAACAGGAAGTAAATGAAAAATAAAAGCAGGAGCCTCGACTTCATGTATTTTATTTGGACAGCACAAATTAAAGGATTTTCGCGAAAAGTTTTAGTATTGCATCAGTTAAACTTTCCATTCTAATTATTCCTTCCGCATGCAGGATTTGAACAAATATCCCACCTCTTATAGATACGAACAGATCTTTTCCGGGTTGCCCCGGAATTTTAAAGAGCGGGCAATAGAGATGTTTAAATACCAGTTTGCTGAAAATAAACTATACAGGAGTTTTGCAAAGCGATTCCTGGAGAGTCCCGACGCTGTGAATGAATTGACGCAGATTCCATTTTTGCCGATTTCTTTTTTTAAGTCAGGCGAGGTCAAATCCGGTGACTTTATACCAGAAATTATTTTTGAAAGTAGTGGAACCACAGGACAGTCGCAAGCACGGCATTATGTGAAAGATCCCGGGCTATATCGTGAAAGTTTAGTTAATGGATTTGAATTTTTTTATGGGGCACCGGAGGGATATTGCATTCTTGGTTTATTGCCTTCTTACCTCGAAAGAGGGGGATCATCGCTGATTCTAATGGTGAAGGAGCTGATGGATCTCAGCAAGCACATAGAAAATGGATTCTACCTCTATGAATTCGAAAAACTTCATCAGGTTATCCTCGAACTTGAGGAAAATCAACAAAAAACAATATTGATAGGTGTTGGATTTGCCTTGCTGGATTTTGCCGAAAAATATTCCATGCACTTAAATCATACGATTGTAATGGAAACCGGGGGAATGAAGGGGCGCCGGACCGAAATCACCAGGGTGGAATTGCATAGCATTCTTAAAAATAAGCTGGGTGTTTCCAGGATTCATTCCGAATATGGCATGACCGAACTTTTATCCCAGGCCTATTCGGAAGGCGAGGGCAGATACAATTCAGTTCCGTGGATGAAAGTACTGGTGCGGGATGAAGACGATCCCTTAAATGTTCATGAATGCGGAGAGGGAGTACTCAACGTCATAGACCTGGCAAACAGGGATTCCTGCGCATTCATTGCGACGGATGACATGACAAAATTGTATGAGGACGGAAGTTTTGAGATTTTGGGAAGAATGGATAACAGTGACATCCGTGGATGCAGTCTCCTGGTTGTTTAATTATAAGGAACATTTATTAAGCCCGTGCATTTCACACGTGATTTTTTTTCACTGCTTTCAGTAGCCAGTTCGATCAGCCGGATCACATTGAATCCATGTTCGGGTTTCACTTTGAGGGGCTCGCCTTTGCGGATCGCATTATACAGATCTTTATAATAGCCACCATAGTTTCCAGGAAGGGAGGGGTATTTCTCTTTAACTAGTTTCCCTTTGTATTCAGTATGCAGCAAACCGTAAATATCTTCTGATTCCATTCCCCAGTCTGCGGCCGTTGGCAGCATTCCTTTTCTGAGCAAGGCTTCCTGTGGGTCTTCACCTGATTTGATAAACGAACCTTCCCTGCCATGGATCAAATAACGGGGACCTGGCTCACGGACAAGCATACCCGCTTTTAGAATTATTTTAGTAAATCCGTAATCGAGCCAGAGTTCAAAATAGTCGGTGGTCCTCGCATGTGGTCTTTGGATTCGGATGTCAGCCGTTACAAAGCCGGGCAGGCCGAATAAACAAAAAGCCTGGTCTATCAGGTGAGCCCCGAGATCATATAGTATACCGCTGCCCGGTGTGTTTTCCTCCCGCCAGGCATTGGGTCTCTGCTCAGGGCGGTATCTGTCATAATGCGCCTCGAATTCGACAATCTCCCCGAGTTTATTTTCATTTAAAATCTGCCTGATGGTAAGAAAATCCGATACATATCTCCTGTTTTGATAAACACTCAACACCCGACTTTTTTTTTCAGCCTGGCCAATCAGTTTGGCGGCATCTTCGGAAGTGATGGTGAAAGGTTTTTCAAGGACCACATTTTTGCCGGCTTCCAGGGCACGGAATGCGTAATCAAAATGCGAGTCATTGGGTGTGGTAATTACAATTAGTTCCAGGCGTTCATCCGCGAGCATCTCATCAAGTTCCCTGACGATCTTCACCTCCGGATATTTTTCTTTTGCTGTATCCCCGTGTCGTTGCAGGATGCTGAGAAGCTGATAATCGGGATTGGTTACGATGAATGGAAGATGCATGAACTGGGCAGCAACCCCAAAACCAACAATACCTGTCCTCATGATCGTTTATTTTTTTACCAAGGTAAGCCGGAAGCACTGATGAATCAGAGCGAGTTCAAAAATTTCATCAGTTGATTTCTTTCCTGTTTTGTTAAACCCGTAAATGCCTGTTTTGATTTTGCCGCTTCACCATCATGCCAGAGAATGGCTTCTTCAATGCTGCGGGCCCGTCCGTCATGGAGGTAAAAAGCGGTACCCGTTGTTTTTTGAAGCAGACCCAGACCCCATAGAGGTTGTGTGCGCCATTCTCTGCCTGTTGACAGAAAATCCGGACGTCCGTCGGCTAATCCGTCCCCCAAATCATGGAAAAGGACATCGGTATAAGGATGAATACGCTGGCCGCTGAGCTGCGGCAAATGAAAATCAGGCCCTGTCATGATAGTTGGTCTATGACAGCCTGAACAATTGATCTGATTGAATAGAATGGATCCGGCCTGAACATCCGGATCAGTTACATTGCGCCTAGCGGGTACTGATGACGTCCGACTCCAGGCTGTCGAAAGTTTGTGTTGAAGAGCCGCCATTTTCAACAGCTTTATGGCAGGCAGTTAAACTGAACGTTATAATGGCCAAAAGAAATAGTAATTTATTCAAGTTTATTTATTTAGGAATTGAGTTGGACAGCCAGTTGTTCATTTTCCAGACTGGTGTTGAATTTTTTCAGTGGACGTTCGGCGGGGCCTTTTAAAACATTGCCCTCCAGATTAAATTTGCTCCCATGCAAGGGACACGTAAATCCACTTCCTGTTGCGATCAGCTGGGTTCTCTGATGGGTGCATTCCATTAAGAGTGCTTCATATTGTTCTGCAGAAATTTTACGAATGGCGATATCATAAAACCAGCCGTGCGGACGCACAATTTGTATCTTTTGTTTTGCAAATGCACTCAGTGGAACATACACTGTATTGTCCGTAATGTTCAGATTCATGACTTTGGATACTGGATCGCAGGCAGTCAGATCGGTGATCAGGAAACCGGCGCCGGCAATCAGGCAGGCTCTACAGGCAGATTCCAGAAATTTCCTCCTTTCAATTTGCATTACTCCGGTTTTGTGATGATTAAAATGAATAGCCAATTCCCAGATTCAGAAACTGGTTGTTTTGCTGATAAGGCGGCGCATTGGGTTCGGGATTTACAACCAGCGCGGGATTTTGCGGACCAGTGTGCATCAGACGTACATCCGCTTTAATAACGACATTTGGCAGTGGGAGATAGCCAAAACCCATAATCAGGTGAGTCTGGTTTTCGGTTCCGTCATATATACCTTCCCCATTTTTGGCAATGCTGGAATTCATATTCAACGCTTCAAACCGGGCAAAACTGATAAAGCTGGCTTTTGTTGATTTTTTGAATAACCAGTTATAAGCGATTTCCAAATAGGCTCCATTCATACCGGTGGCGGTATTATTTCCATAAACCGTATTCATTTTACCCGCATCGGGATATGCGATGTACACACCCAATACTTTGCCTGACCAGGCATTATATTCATATTGAGCATCGGCTTCACCCAGGTAAATCGGTGTTCCAAACGCGCCACCGTTAAGCCCCAGACTATCGGCCCCTTTTGGACTCAAAGTGACGGTGCCGCCGCTATAGGCTGATACCTGAAATTTGAAATTTTTCCAGAAATACTGAAGAGCCGCAGTTACTGCAATATTGTTTGCTGAAGCAAGGTTCCCTTCGGCCCTTCCTCCACGTATCCCCGATCCATGTTCGAAATTTGCTCCCTCCAGGCCGTTCATCAAAGCAAAACTGTAATTCAGGGGTATCTTTTCACTATTTCCATAAAAGCCAATACCCAATTCGCGCCATGTAGCCGGAATGATCAGCGTTTCAACCATTGGTCTTTCCACCCCATTAAAATTTGTGGGCAGATGATTTTCATTGAGTATTCCGATCCGGGGTGTGAACAATCCTCCGATTATGTACTGATGAGAATTGAGGTTAAATTTCAGGAAAGCCTGTTCCATGGCGATCTCGGCATTATTGCTCACGCCGCCTTCCACTTTTGCATTTTCTATTTCCAATTCTGAAAAAAAGGAAATCTTCTGGGAAAACTGATGACCGACAAAAAGCACAGCTCTTTCAAGAGTAACCGTGGATTGCTGCATGTCGAAGTTGCGTTGATAAAAAGCACTTCCATATCCGGAAATAACCGTTTTCTGGCTGTTGGATCCCATCAACAGGGAATCCTCGTTGGTATAGACAAGTTTCTGTGCATTTGTAGTTGTAATCTTCTGAGCTTCAGTTGTTAAGTTAAAAATAATGAGTCCGGAAACAGCAGTTAACAGGTATTTCATCTGGCAAAAAGAATGATTTTGCTCTTTTAGACCGTTACGGAATCCGAAATTCTTTTTACTGAAAGCGGAAAAAATAGCTGGCATGGGATTTAAAGAAAAATCTTGATCTTTAACCATAAAATAAATACAGTCTTATGAATTTGACTAAAATCGGTGTGGTTTTCCTGGCTTTAATAACAGCTTGCCTGGGTATTCAGGCACAGACTGCTGATGAGATCGTAATTAAATATATCGACGCCATTGGCGGGAAATCTAAATTGGAACAGATTAAATCAGCATACATCACAGGCACCACCCAAATGATGGGCAACGGGGCACAGAGTACTACAAGAATCCTGGAAGGCAAGGGATTCAGACTTGAATATGAAGCGAATGGCCAAAAAGTTGTCCAGGTTTTTACCGATAAGGGAGGCTGGCAGATCAATCCAATGATGGGATCCACCACCGCGCAGCCTCTACCCGATGAAATGTATAAAGGCAGCAGGGGACAGATTTTTATTACTGGTCCCTTGTACAACTACGCGGCAAAAGGGAATAAAATAGAATTGCTGGGGAAAGAAGGGAATGATTACAAACTGAAAATTACAAATGTCGATTCCGTAGAAACGACGGTTTTTATTGATGGATCTACCTATTACCTCACAAAACTCACCAGGCAGGCTAATTTTATGGGACAATCCACGGAGATGACGATCAGTTTTTCAAATTTCAAGAAAACCGATTTTGGTGTTGTGTTTCCTTACCAGACGGAGATAAATATCGGGGGGCAGTTTACGATCACGAATACACTGGATAAAATTGAGATCAATCAGCCGGTTGACCCGGCCATATTTGAAATGCCCAAATCTTAATTGAGCCTGAGATACTGATTCGAAAATTATAACCTCCGAATTATTGCGGAGGTTATTTATTTGGCAGATGGATAAATCCTTATCAGTATAAACTGAGGCTTCATCTCTGAAATCAACCGTTTTGTCGCAGTTAGCGAACCGGATATACAATATATTCGGACATTGCATCATTGAATAAATCCATGAGCACCCGCTGGTACAGATCAAAGCTTGCTATTATTTTTTTTCATGTCCTTGCCTGGCTGGTATTGTTTTCTTTTCCGATACTTTTCCGAAGGGAACCTGATCAGACCCATATTAACTGGAGGGCGGTTCTGAACGCCCGCTCTTTTATTTTTGACAGCTGCTGCATCTTATTCTTTTATTTTAATTTCCTTTTCCTGATTCCGCGTTTTTTCAACCGGAAGAAAATCGGCTATTATATCGCAATTATTATTCTGCTATATGCCGGATTTATGTATCTGATCAATATTATTCCGATGGAAGGGCACAAATCCGGCTTCCGGCGCGAATATTTTTTCTCCATTTTTCCTTATTTATTTATCTGGGCCATGAGCACGACCTACTGGTTTGTGGCGGATAGAATCAGGACTGAACAATACATGAAGGAAAAGGAAAATGAAAATCTGAAAACAGAACTTTCTTTTTTGAGATCTCAGGTGAGCCCGCATTTTCTATTTAATGTACTCAACAATATGGTTGCCATGGCAAGGCTTAAATCAGATCAGCTGGAACCTTCTCTCATCCGGCTTTCGGGCCTTATGCGGTACATGTTGTATGAATCGGATGAGACATCAGTAACTCTTTTGCGTGAAACGGAATATGTAAACAGCTATATTGAACTTCAAAAAATCCGCTACACGAATGCGCAATTTATCAAAGTCCAGATTGACAAAGGTGACAGTCAGCGCATTGAGCCGATGCTCCTGATCCCATTCATTGAAAATGCTTTTAAACACGGAACAAGTGGTGTAGAAGATCCGGTGATAGATATTTCCCTGAAAATTTCAGACGGGCTGTTGGACTACAGGGTAAAAAACAGGTATGACCCCAACAGCGAGGAAATCAGGGACCGTACTGCCGGAATCGGATTGCCGAATGTGATCCGCCGTTTAAATTTGCTGTACGATCAGAAACATATATTAACGATCAAAAAGGAGAATGGATGGTTCACAATTTCACTTCAGATTAAACTTCACTGATTATGAAATGTATTGCAGTAGATGACGAGCCCCTTGCTTTGGCCCTTTTGCAGGATAATATTCTGCAGGTACCATCCCTGGAACTCGTCGCCACCTGCAGTACCGCCATGGAGGCCCTCGCGATTTTAAATAAACAGGAGGTGGACCTTGTCTTCCTCGATATACAAATGCCCGGCCTGACGGGCCTGCAGTTGTTGCAATCACTATCTGTAAAACCCATGGTAATACTAATCACGGCGTACGAAAAATATGCCCTCGAGGGTTTTAACCTGGACGTGATTGATTATCTGGTAAAGCCTGTTCCCTTTGAAAGATTTTTAAAAGCATGCAATAAGGCCATCGATTTCTACCGGTTGAAAAAGAATACAGTTTCAGAATCCGTCCATTGGCCCGAATATTTTTTTGTTCATGCGGAATACGGATTGGTGAAAATTGTATTCTCCGAAATACGATTGGTTGAAGGGTTAAAAGATTATTTGAAAATTTACCTTCAGGAATCCAAACCGCTGATCATTAGGATGAGTATGAAATCCCTTGAAGAAAAACTTCCACCGGGTAAATTTTTCCGCATTCACAAATCGTATATTATTGCCATCTCCCAAATAACAACCATCCGCAGAAATTCTGTTTTCCTGGGTGAGCTTGAATTGCCGCTCAGTGATCTTTATAAAGAAGATCTGATGCGGGAAATCGGCCAGGGAAATAAATAACCCCGTATTTGGTCGCGGGATTTTAACCGCTTGTCTCAAATTGACGGATAATCCAGTATCCCTGATTTAGTTTTGCAATTACAAATAATGTTATGAAAAATTTGCTGCTGCTGATGGGTTTGATGTTAGGTGGTCTGTCACTTAAAGCCCAGTTTCCCGCTGGTGGTGCCGGAAAAGGGGTTCCTAACATGGGTCATGTGTATGGTAAACTGGTAGACAGCGCCGGAAAGCCGATTGCGGAAGCCACCGTTTTGTTGCTTCATAACAAATATGATTCCACTACCAAGAAATCAAAACAGGTTTTACTCAAGGGTCTTACCAGTACATCGAAAGGTGAATTCAATTTTGAAGACCTGCCGATATTCGGACCATTGAAACTCAAAATTTCTGCAAC
>JGI1027J12803_102880999_pt1 | contig 9948 bp, 7 predicted proteins | sample IowNatreferecore_FD_12803 | JGI IMG/M metagenome (IMG submission 12803) | reverse complement strand
TTCGAACACGAACTCTGGCGTGGACAGTGTAGTTGTTGAACCTTACGGACTTGCGACGGTTCCGTTTACGGGCAACCGCGACATCGCCGTTCGCCCTTTATCGATTAGTCCAGGCCCGATACTTGGTATCAAGGGGGAGAACTTGTTCCCAAGGAATGGAAATGGATGGAGCGCATGGAAGGCTCCGAACGGCGCTTTGCCTAAGTTGCTAGCTCGAGCTTCCTGCGTAAATGGAGGGAGCCAGTATGGACATTGGGATCTTCAATTCGAAAGTGAATACAGCAACGGTCCTGTAGAGTTTGATTGGAACATTCAATTTGGATCCGGCGCTAAGAATTGGGTGGCAGTGAGAATCGACCCTCATAATGATGACGCAGGCCGTTTCGCTAGGTGACGGCACTTGCGCACCCGATGTGTTCAAAGACCTTGTGGTGAGTGTCAGGTGCTATGAACATGGACTGCCGCCTGTTTGCGTTCAGCCCACAGTGAAAGCAGTCACCCCCAAACGGTCGAAAATATTAGCTCATTAGGAGTCTTCCTCTAGGGCCAGTTCAACGGCCCAGATCGCATTCGTCAGATCGGCATGGAGGTGGCCTCGAAAGAACTGATTACGCGGCCTCTACGGGCACGTGGGAAAGGCTCCTTTCATTTGTGGCCCCTCCGTAGCCTTTTATAAGCGACAATTGAGCGGTGAGAGCTTTAATGAATACGGCCTGCTTAAAGAACTTCCGTGATGGTAACTAGCAGCTGGTTTCGGAATCAGCCAGAGCCAGGATCCTAAAATCGTCCGCTAGAGCCGACCAAGAACGTCCGTACTGCTGTTTCAGGCATTACGAGAAATTCTGCAGTTTAGAATCTTCCGCAGGATAGGCTCGGATAATTGCTCGTTTCCAATAGTTAGACCGCACAAACAGAAAAGCCGCCCAGTGTAGGCGGCTACCTCAAAAAGCCTCAGTTTGCGCTTCTGCCTCAAGGGTCGAAGCAAGATTGATACTCCGAGACCAAGCCTTTTGTTACTTCCCGCTCTCGACCTTCTCCTTCAAGTGCTTTGCGCACGCTTCTGAACTGGTCTTTTTGCCACGCGCGGAATTGTCGGTGTTGTAGGAGTATGCAAATGCGATAACGCCGGTTTTTAGGTTTGCCACTTTTATGCTTGCGCTCTCGCGTGAGTGCCAGCTTCCCATAATGAGTTTCTTGCCAACGCCAGCCTTCTGGCTTTCAGAAAATCCGGTGATTTCAAAATCTGCTTGCTCGCGATTCTCTACAACCGTAACTGGGACCTGCTTCTTCTGAATGGCGTCTTTGATGAACTCACTAAAGTTGTCCGGCATGGGCGCGATGAAGACCTTTGCGCCTTTTGCTATTGCGAGGGACTCCTCGGCTGGCTTGCTGTCAGTCGCTGTTCCAACTGCGGTGCCGCTCGCTGCCTGCGCCGGTGGAGGTGGTTGCTGCTGAGCAAGACCTATCGTACACAAGACCACGATCAGAAACCCGATGACCAATATTCTCTTCATGAATTGCCTCCGTGTGCGCCTACTCAACTATCTTTTGCTTGATATGTTTTGCGCAGGCCTCGCCTGCACTTTGTTTGCCACGTACTGAGTTAGTCTTGTTGACCGAGTATGCAAACACTACAGAGCCGGTTTTCAGGTTCACCATTTTGATACTTGCTGTCTCATTGGTTTGTTGTGAACCAATGAACAGCATCTTTGCCCATCCGGCTTTGTCTGTTTCTGCAACGCCCGTAATCTCGTAGTCCGCCTTCTCTCGCACGGCGACTACGATGACCGGAACTTTCTTCTGCTGCAGACCCGCAGCGATGTAGTTGTCAAATCCGTTCAGCATAGGTGCAATGTAGATTCGAGCACCAGAGTAGAGCTTTTCTTGGCTGATCAGGGTGCCTGGCTCTTCGACAACTAACTTCTGTTCCTGTGCCGCACTGCTGGCGGGTGAGTTGGTGTCGGCGGTAGTCTTTAGCTTCGAGTCCTGTGCACCGGCACAAATAGCATAGAGAAAAACCATCATCAAACGTTTTCGCATGGTCTACCTGTCCAGTCGCTTAGATAGCGACTGCAACGAACACCTACATAGACGGCATGTGGGATCGATTGCAGGCAACATACTGCTCCAGGGCTGAACGATGTACAAAGGAAATCTATCCGGGGTGGATTCCGTACACTTGATGCTAGGCTCGCGTATCAGCCCCTTTTCTTCGGATATCGGCTCTTCTCTAGGCTTCAGACCGGCCTGAGACCAGGAAAGTTCTAAAATCGTCCTCTAGCGCAATAACGACAAATGACTGCGCAATCTCCGCGCGCTGAGTGCGAATCTAGTTGCTTATTGGATTGGTGTTGTTCAACTCTTCCAAGGAACGCGATGCCACAGCTCCACAGACTCTGCAAGAATATGTGTAAGTTAGCTCCGCAGGGGACACTGTGAATTTCGCGGTATGAACTCCGCCGCAAGATTGACAGTTGATATGGACTGGCACTCGTGTCGGAATCCAGGTTGGTTTCGAACGCTTTACGTATTCCATGGAAAACAGAGCCTCTTTATAGCGCGGTCTATTACTTCAATATCAATTCTTTACTATGTAAACTTGATTTACAAGGTGCCCTCCTCCAACTCGAGTCACTTGCGCAAGTTGCCCTTTGACCAACGCCTCAGCAATTCTTCCTGGGCGTTGATTCGTGTTTCTCCGGCAGCTACCCTCTTTCTTGTGTAGCTGCCGTCCGGTTGCATTTCCCGGGCTTTGACGTTGTCGTTCAGATAAAGGTCGAGAACGCGATCCTTCAGAATTCGAACCAACTTACGGTCTTCTATTGGGAACAGGACTTCAACTCTGCGATTGAGATTCCGGGACATCAGGTCTGCGCTTCCGAGATAGATTTGTTCGTCTCCCCCGTTGGCAAAGTAATAAATCCGGCTGTGCTCGAGGAAGCGCCCGACCACGCTAATGACTCTAATACTGCGACTTACTTCCGGAATGCCGGAACGCAGACAGCACATCCCGCGAACCAGCAGGTCGACCTTCACGCCCGATTGCGATGCCTCGTACAACAATCGCACCATCTTGGAATCGGTTAGGGAGTTCATTTTAAGAATGATGTGCCCGTTGCCGTTCGCGGATTGATGAGTGATCTCTCTTCGAATCATTTCCTCGAAGCGGCTGCGCAAATTTATCGGTGCTACAAGCAACTTACGATAATCCTTCTTAGCCGAGTACCCAGTCAGGAAGTTGAACAGGTCACTAACATCCGCCGCGATTTCCTCGTCCGCTGTCAGCAAACCGAGATCGGTATAGAGGTGTGCGGTAGTGGGATTGTAGTTTCCGGTTCCAAGGTGCACATATCGCCGAATCTGATTGCCCTCCTGTCGCACAATCAGTGCCGCCTTCGCGTGAACCTTTAGGCCGGGCAGACCATAGACTACGTGTCCTCCCTGTTTTTCAAGGGCTCTCGCCCATTCGATATTGCTCTCTTCATCGAATCGGGCTTTGAGTTCCACCAGTGCAGCGACCTGAGTCTCCTCTGCGATGGCTTCAAGAAGTTGTGCGACGATCGGCGAATTTCTCCCGACTCGATAGAGTGTCATCTTTATAGCGAGCGATGCCGAATCGTGTGCCGCCTTCCCGAGGAGATCGACAACCGGTGTGAACGAATCAAATGGGTGGTGAAGCAAAACGTCGGAGCGCCGGATCGATGCAAAGCAATCTTGTTCCTCGTCTTCTGTGATCAACGGAGGCGGAACGGCTGCGACAAACTTTGGCCACTTCAGGTCAGGACGGTCAATTTCGGCAACATGTCTGAGTCGTGAGAGCGACAGACGGCCTTTCAGGCGGTATATGCTCTTGCGATCGATCTCCAGGTTGCTGATCAATATGCGCAGTATGTGTGGCGGCATCCCGATACCAACTTGTAGGCGAACAACGTCTCCGAACCGCCGAAGCCGTAATCCCTGCTCCGTTGTTTCCAGAAGGTCGCCTGCTTCGAGTTCCTGGATCTCAATGTCGGCGTCCCTCGTGACATGGAACGGATGCGATTCCAGGATTTCCATGCCTGGAAATAGCGCTTGCAAATTGGCTGCGATCAGATCCTCAAGCCAAATGAACGCCTGCGTTTTGCTGGCCTGCGTCTTGCGGAGAATTCGCTCGACGGGGATGATCTGCGGGAGACTGTCCGGTACCTTGACCCTCGCAAAGTGCTCGACACCATCACCCTCTCGGATGAGAACTGCGAGATTCACGCTGAGATTCGAAATATGCGGGAATGGTCTTCCGGGGTCAAATGCAAGCGGGGTCAGTACGGGAAAAACGATCTCATCAAAATACTTACAGGCTTTCGCAGACTGGTGTGAATTGAGCTCTGAAATCTCGAGGAACTGGATGCCCTCGCGTTCGAGTGCAGGAAGTACCTGACGATGCAGGCATCGTTGTGCCGCGCCGGAAAGGGTACCAACTTGCGTGCGAATGGCTTCGAGCTGCTCGTGCGCGGTCATCCCATCAGGGCCCGCCTCGAGAGTCCCGGACTCCATCTGCCGCATCAGCCCCGCGACACGTACCATGAAGAATTCGTCCAGATTCGATCCCACAATCGACAGGAAGCGCACGCGCTCTAACAAAGGATTTGTCCCATCTACTGCTTCTTCCAGAACGCGTCGTTGAAACGCGAGTAAACTCAGCTCTCGGTTGATGTACAAGGATGGATCGTCGAGATCGGTGTCGTTGATTAGGGGAACCCCTTGGGCGGTTAAGTGATCGTTTACAGCTTTGCGGACTGTCGCGGTTTTGTTTGCCATCTGAATGCCGGACCAGGCGGTCTGTTTTAGAAAGTGGGCAGCGGCTAGTCTCGTTCTTCGGGAGTGTCGGAGAAAGACAAGCTCGGCCCGTCAGATTGTATGCTCAAATTACAGTACTGGGACAAGCCGACGCGAAGCACCTGTCTGGATTCGCCAAATCGTAACAATCACTTTATGTCTCGTTTACATTGATTGACTACCGTTCACGCGCTCGGGGGTGTTCAGAGCAACCACATCGCGCAAGTCCCACATATGATGAGATTCGCCGTGCCTTCAGCTAGTTTGCTAGAAGTGTCCCGTCCGGGTCACGCAAATCAAAGGTGAAAGTGAAGGATGCAAGCAAAGCGTTACGACCTCGTTGTCATAGGAAGTGGACCTGCTGGGCAGAAGGGTGCAATCTGTGCAGCGAAGCTGGGAAAGCAGGCAGCCATTGTCGACAAGAAGTTGTCGATAGGCGGTGTGTGCGTGCACACCGGTACGATCCCCAGCAAGACCCTTCGCGAAGCAGTGCTCTATTTGAGTGGATTCCGTCAGCGGCTCTTCTACGGCCGGAATTACATGCTGAAGGACAACATCTCTATGCAGGATCTTCTTTATCGTGCTCAAGCCGTCCGCACTCGCGAAGTGGAGGTCATTAAGAATCAACTACGTAGAAATGGCGTCGCGACGCACGAGGGATCTGCCAGATTTATCGACGACCATACGATTGAAGTGTTGGCCGAAGGCGGTCCGATATTGCTTGAATTCGAAAAGGCTCTAATCGCCTGCGGAACCCGACCTGCACATTCCCCGCAATTCGCCGTGGATGGGTCTCGAATCCTGGATTCCGATCAGGTGGAGCAACTGGGTGATATCCCACGAGAACTGATCGTAGTCGGCGCCGGCGTTGTGGGTATCGAGTACGCCGCGATGTTTGCTGCGCTCGGCGTAAAAGTCACTTTGGTGGATCAACGTCCTACTTTGTTGGATTTCGCCGATACCGAGATCGTGGACAGTCTCTGCTATCAGCTTCGCAGAATGGGAGTCGTCTTTCGTCTTGGCGAGAAGGTCGTTGAGGCCGGACGCAACAGCGACCGGGACCGCGTTTACATCCGCATGGAAAGTGGTAAGACAGTCCACGCTCAGGTTGTTCTCTATGCCGTAGGCCGCCAAGCCAACAGCGATCAACTCAATCTCGAGGCGATTGGTCTCGCGTTAGGTGATCGCGGCAAAGTAATAACCGATGAATTCTTCCAGACCAATCTGCCCAATGTCTATGCGGCCGGAGATGTGATCGGGTTTCCATCACTCGCCAGTACCTCGATGGAGCAAGGAAGACTTGCCGTAACTCAGATGTTTGGAGCCAAGAACCATCAGGTCGACAATGCCATTCCATTCGGGATTTACACCATTCCCGAAATATCGATGGTCGGCAGAACTGAGAAGCAACTCACCGCCGCGAAGGTTCCTTACGAAGTTGGGCTCGCGCGGTACTCAGAACTCGCAAAGGCGCAGATGCTCGGCGACGAAGAAGGCATACTCAAGATTCTCTTCAGTCCTAGCGACCTCAAGATTCTGGGCGTGCACGCGATCGGAGACCGCGCTGCTGAAATCATTCATATTGGCCAAGCTGTGCTGGCGCTCGGCGGAACGATCGGCTACTTCCGCGATACAGTGTTCAACTACCCCACTTTGGCCGAAGCATACAAAGTTGCTGCCCTGGACGGTCTCAACAAGTTGTGAGGGTCTCTGTCATTTCTTAGAGTGTTGCTCAGATTCTTGATGGCTTTGGCTGCGAGCGGCGAAATGTTGAGAGTGCGGCGGTCGCGTTGTGCCGTCAAAGAATCGGGCGACCCGAGGCGGGTCGCCCGATTAGCCGAGAGTCAACTAGATAATTCCTTGCGAGCGCAGATTGTTCAACTCTGTCTCGACCCCTTGAAGGCCTTGTTCACTGTACAGAATCAGCAATCTCTCGCCCGTAATGAAGCTCAATGCTGGATTACGGAACTTCGTTTGATACTCCGTAACATTGGCTGGATTGTAGCCATATTGCGCAGCGAGCGTCTTCAAAATGAGATCAGCGCTTGCTACAGCAGGGCCCGAGTAGGTGAAGTCCGCGTCGGAAAGATTGTGAAGTGTGTACTCTGCCAGGAGATTGGTTTGGCTTGGCAATAGTGAAATGGAACCTAGAGCACGAAGCGCTGGCAGGCGCAGCTTGCCGCCGTCCATCGTGAGGTAGCCGGCTTGAACAGGATCTATTCTTGCGATGATCGCTGCCGCACGCAACCAATTCACAACTTTGTACTCATTGCCCGAAGTTGGCGCCGAATGTGCACAGGCTTGCGTGATGACAAAAGCAGGATCTAGGCCACGCTTCATCGCTTCGGCCACTCCAAGAATGTGGTGGCCGCCAGTGCGGGAATCGCCAGCGGCGCCGTAATTGTCATTGACGCCATTGCCGCCGAAATTCAACTCCGCGAATTCGGACCCATCAGCGTTCCATTGGAAGACCATAGGCTTACCCCAGTCATGCCAGATGGGTGCACCCACAATAATGTCCTCGTCAATATAGAGGACGCTCTTGTCTCGTGAGTGCGCTGAAGCGGTCAGCGCATTCGAATCAACAACCGGAAAGCCACCTGCCCCAGTGCTCCCGTACACTCCGCGGTACTCATCTGCGAGATGTACGTCCGCAACTTCGTTATTGGATTCATGCACAGGAAGGCCGCCTGGATAAGAGTGATGTCCGAAGTAGGCGCTGCCGGGAGCCGAATAGAACATTTGCGGAAGCTTGGGGCACGAGCTGCCGTCGTCAAGTAGTGGTGGGAAAACACCGGCTTTCAAACCCCCTGGGAAGGTCGCATCGTCTGCTGGATTGACCAGCCCCTGAGCCATCAGAGCATTTAGAATCTGCTTCTTGTCGGCCTCGCTCAACCCTCCTCGGTGTTTTACGCAAGTACTGGGATTGTTAATTGCATCCAGGGTCTCATTCCTTAGCTTGTCGGAGTGTATCTGCTTTGCTTGTCCGATCAGGAATCTCTGCGCAGACTGAACGATTGGTGATTTCGACGCCAACGCAATTGCAGCATTATTTCCTGCACCAGGAACTGTTTGGTCGGCACCAAAAGCACTTGCGCCGAGCGTGGCAACAACAAGTACCGCAGTCGCTCTTATAGAGTTCATACACACCCCTCATCTCAAACTTGAAGGCGAGATTAGGAGAAGCTTGTGACGAATGGTTGAAGAGAAGGTGACAGAGAGATGAAATCGTTCTTAGTTCTCAACAGGAATAGCCACTCGAGACGGGCTACTCTGACATTCCGCACGCATCCCCTCGAGCAGCCAAATCTGGTGTGTAGATTTCACGCGGCTCAAGTTTGAATAGCTTTTCTTAACCGAGAGCGAATAGATTTTTGTTAGCTGGTTTGATGTGGAAATCATTTCCGTCTGCCACGCTGCGATTCACTCAGAGTTCATTCCGCATTCACAAGCCTTTCACGCAAAGATAGGAAATTTGTTCTCTCCAAGGTGAGCTGTCCTTTCAGATTACGTCCGTAGAAATACTGAGGTGCAACGTGAACGGATTCAATTAGTTGCGTTCGCTGTAACTCTTCTCAGCACCATTCCACTAATTGCTCAACATTCACCCGTGAATCGAGGGAACTGGGGGACAGTCACGACACCGCTGGTTGGAACCTCAGAGAGCGGAGTTTACTCGGGCGCGGAACTATTTGCGGGACCAAATAAATTCGGGTCGTATTACAAGGGTGTGCTCCCCAATGGTCGTGTTGTGAAGCCCGCAGGGAACATCGCCTCAGTCGTCCTGAACTTCTGAATGGGGTTTACAGCGGGACAAAGGCTTTCGTAGTGAATCTGACTCAGTCACTGCACAATGAGGTCAAGGGCAAAGGAATTCGCGTCCAGGCGGTTCTTCCCGGAGCCACTCGCACACCATTCTGGGATCGTGCCAACTTGCCGATTGAAAGTGCTCCGGAGGAGATGGTGATGACTGCAGAAGGGATGGTGGATGCGTCACTCGCAGGTCTGGACCAGGGAGAGCTGATCACGATCCCCTCACTGCCTGATATAGCGGAGTGGGAAGAGTACGAAGCCGCCCGCAAAAGCACTCGAACCCAACCTGACTTACAGGCATTCAGCGGCTCGGTATGGCATCAGCGCTTGACTGAGCGTCGATCAAGCCCCGTCGGGCAACTGCTTATGCGGGGCATTTTTCTTGCTATCGCCGGGGACGCGCCGCGAGGGCGGCCCGGAAGATTGCCCTTAGGATATCGACGCCCTCAACATCCTTACCCTTATCGAATGGCTCGCCGTTGTGATCGATGGCGTTACTGACATGAGCAACGACCCCGATTTGGGCTCTCCGCACCTGCGCAAGGGCGAATAGGGAAGCTGCTTGCATCTCAACGGCGAGGACTCCCTCGGTGGCGTGCGCTTCGATTTGTTCCTGCGTCTCGCGATATGGGGCATCCGTTGTCCACACCAATCCGCTTTGGACAGGTAAGGCGAGTTGCTTGAGCTGCGATTCGAGCTGCAATATCAGACTCGCAGGAGCGTCAACCGTCCTTGCGGGCGGCAAGTAATGGTATGACGTGCCTTCATCGCGGATAGCCGCTGTCGCTATTACAAGACTGGGGATGGATAGATGTGGGCTGATGCGGCCTGCAGAGGTCAGCCCCACGATGACCTTGGCCCCCGACACAAGGAGTTGCTCGGCGACGAGAACAGCATACGGTCCGCCGATTGATCTGGGAACGATGCCGCAAGTTGCTCCATCTACATCCATGGCAAACATCGGAGTATGAAAGCAGGCCCAAGTGGGCCACGGTTGAACTGCTCCGATCTGAACAAGGTGGTCCGTGAGGTCGCCATCAAACTCCAACACACAAACATCCGGGACGGAGGTTGATGGAAGTCTGCGAATGACCTTGACCGAATCCATCAGCGACTCGGGAGTAAATGTGCTTGCAGACTCCAGCCAATGTTCCAAAAGCGGTATGTCGCTTCTTTGTTCAGACTTGCGCACGATCTAGTCCATCTTCAGAGTTGCAATCCGCTGCCAATCGCTATTTTAAGCAGATCGATTGCCTAGTCACCTTCTTCGTTCAGGGAGCAAGGCAAGCCGCCCATTGTAGAGGATGGCGGACTTTTTTT
>JGI1027J12803_101380125_pt1 | contig 9971 bp, 5 predicted proteins | sample IowNatreferecore_FD_12803 | JGI IMG/M metagenome (IMG submission 12803) | reverse complement strand
TGGCCGGCACCGTGGCGTTGCAGGCGACAGCAGATTCCTCAACGGCTACGCCGTTTCGGAATGACAAGCATGCAGTGATTTGTTCGGAGTTTTGCTGGGGTGGCACGCATCCCTTGGTTCAAACGCCCGGGCTTGAGGAGGTGCGCTCGGCTTTCAGTCCGCGTATCAGCAGGCGTACGAGCATGCCATCGAAGCGGGTTCCGCTCATCTTCGAGAGTTCGTCGAGGGCCTGATCGGGTGTGCGAGAAGCGGAGAATGACTGTTCGGTAAGCATGTTGGCATAGGCGTCGGCGAGGCCGATGATCCGCGCCCAGAGCGGGATTTGTTCGCCGCGAAGACCATCCGGATATCCCGAGCCGTCGAAGCGCTGATGATGATGCTCGATTGCCTCGCGCATCATGTCAGAATGCGGGATCGTTCCTACAATCTCAGCTCCTATGTGGGGATGCAACTTCACCTGAAAGAATTCTTCGTCGTTGAGCGGTCCGGGCTTGTTAAGGATCTGCTCCAGCACAAAAATCTTTCCCACGTCGTGAACCCGGGCCGCGAAAACCAGATCGGCGGTCTCTTCAGATGACAGCCCCAAGGCGCGGGCTATGACTTCGCTGTAGCGAGCCACCATGTCGCCATGTCCCGCAGTGGCCACTTCGCGGGACTCAGCGGCACGGCTCAGTGACTCGATGGCTTCTCTAAGCAACTGGACTTTGCAGTCATGTTCTCCTCCGCAGAGTTTGAACAGCGTGGAGGTGAGTTCCTCGAGTTGTTCCGGTCCAGTTCGTTCACGTTGCAGGAAGCCTTCAATGTAGGCCGAAATCTGCTGCCGCTGGCGGGCAAAGTCCTGGCCTTCGACGTACTCTTGCGCGGTCGAGACCAGATTGCCGCCCGAGCGCTTGGAAACATACATACCGGCATCGGCGACGCGAATGATGTCTTCGATAGAGAAGCCGTGCATAGGGAAGCTGGCCACACCGAAGCTGCCGGTAATGTGATGCTCGGCCAACATGGGATCGGTGGCCAGCCACTGCCGGAGGCGTTCAGCCAGCACCTGTGCCTGCTCGGAGCCAGTTTCGGGCATGAGCACGATGAATTCGTCGCCACCGTAGCGAGCGACCACGTTCGACTGGCGTGATTTCTGTTCGAGCAAGCGTCCCACGCGTGCCAGCACCAGGTCGCCTTCGAAATGGCCCATGGTGTCGTTAACCTCTTTGAACTTATCGAGGTCGATGAGGACCACCGAGAAGGGCCGTCCCGAGCGGGAGGCGCGCTTCCACTCCGCGGAAAGCGCTTCCCAGAAGAAGCGGCGCGTCTTGATTCCGGTCAGGCCGTCAGTGATCGACTGTTGCTGCAGCTTCTGGAAGACGAAGGCGTTGTGCAGGGCGGTGGCGAGCAAATCGGCCAACGTATTCAGGATCAAAACATCCTGCGGCGAAAACGCATTTTCGTTGCGGCTCTCGACATTGAGCACGCCGAGTAGCGATTCACCGTAAGTGATCGGGATGCAAAGCACCGCGCGCGCGTCGGGAAGAATACTCGAAAGATTCCCCGGCAGAGCGTTTTGGACAAGCGCCCGCTCGCCCGTGCGCGCGACCCGGCCCAGAATGCCCGTGCCCAGTGCAATGCGCTTCCCCATGGCGTGAGCCGTCGCGCCGGCTTCTGCCTTGATCTCCACTTCCTTCGTTCCTCTGTCCAACAGGCCGATTCCGATGTGATCGAAGCTGAAATTCTTCTGAATCTCGCTGGCGATCTCAGTCAGCATGTGAACCGGATCGTCGCTGGAAATGGCAGTTCGCGAGATGTTGTTGAGGAATGCCAGTTGGCGGGAACGGCGCTGTTCGTCGGCAAACAGTCGCGCATTCTCCACGGCGACCGAAACCTGTCCTGCGGCGGTCACCAGAACGTCGAGGTCGCGCTGCTCGAAAACGAATTCGCGGTCGGGATTCATGGCAACCATGATTCCCGAAGCTTTGTTCCCCATAAAGATCGGCGCCGCGATCAGGCATTTTGCCGGCCGTTTCGGGACGTGACTGATTCCCAAACGCTGGCGCGTGGCTTCCAGATCGGAGCGGATCAGCAGCGGTTCTCCGGTACGGATCACGTACTCGGTGAAGGCGTTACGCAGTTCTCGAGTGCGTTTAGGGAGTTCGCGACTGTCGCGAACTTCCAGTTCAAAGCGGATTTCCTCCGACTCCTGAAAAGCGATATAAAAATGACTGGTGTCGAAGATTTGTCCCAGCTCGACTTGGATGGTGCGAAGAATTTCGTCCTGGTCGAGACGCGAGCTGATGGCCTTCCCGATCTCGGTCAGCAGTTCGTATTCTTTCGTGCGCCGGTAAGCATCATGACTGAGCACGTAGTTCTCGAGCGTAAGGCCAAGCTGCAGGGCCAAGCCCACCATCAGCCGGGGACCGGACGAGCCAAAGGCACGGCGTTCGACGTGCGGAAAGAGAATGACGCCGAAATTGTGATCGCCAGTCTGCAGGTTGACCGCTGTCAGATGTCGGACGCCGGATTGGGTAAGGATGCGCTTGAATTCAGCAAATGCTTCGCGGGATCCCACGGGAAGTGGTTCGGTCATTTCCGCCACATCGTGCACGGTGTAGATGCCGCTGTGGCGAAAGGCTAGTTCCGAGATGTAATCGCCGGCGCCCGTGGTCTCAAGCGCTTCCAGAAAGCCGGACGGAAAATTCTGTTGTACCGAAGGCAGCAGACCGCGCCAGCGTTCACTGATCAGGATAGCCGCGCGGTCGATGGGTAATGCCGTTCGCAAGCGCTCGAGCGCGGCTTGCATATTCGGCACCAGATCCTCGGCAAACAGCAGCCGGCGCGGGTCGGCTCCCAGGGTCGAGAGCGCGAGCGTATTTTCCTGCACCGCATTGCGCTGGTTCTCGAACAACACCATCACCATCGCGATGCCCAGAAGCATCTGCGGAACCGGACCGAAAAGCCGGCTGGCGTTGCCGAACACTTCCGTCCACGGATTCTGGATTCGTCCCACGCCCATCAGAACGCCCCAGAGAGCTAAAGCAAAGGCCAGCACCTGGAAAGCGAGTGAGCCGCGCTTATGGCCGTTCAAGTAGAAGACAGCCGAGGAATATAGGAGGATGGCAGCGAGCCCGATGCCCAACTGGATGGCGGGTTCAACATCAGGACGAAACACGCCGTAAATGATGTGACCGTGCAGCGTGAGGAGCGCGAGGATCACTCCACCGGCTCCCACGGCGGCGTCGTACCAGCGGAATTGCGAGGGGCCGCGCATCAGCCGGGTGGAGACGAAGATGCATAGGGCCATTGCGACCAGGAAAAGCTGGCTGATGAAGAACGCCACGGACGACGAGGGGAAGGTATCGAGGACATAGTGCAGCGAGTAGGCAGCCCACGCAAGCTGCCAGGCCCGGAAGTAGGGTTGGCGGCTCTGCTCATGGAGGTACGTGAAGACGAGGAACAGCAGGACCGAAACGAATCCCGGGACCACGGCGGTGGTGATAACGACACTATTCATAGGCACGGCGGCATACGTCTGGCCAGATTCGCCGGCTCTCTCTCAGAGGGGAAACTTGACTCCATGGTTTCACAACCGTACATCCGAACTCAATAGAATTTAAGTACAGTGCCCGCCTTCGATTTCTTTTCGCGTCAAAGGGTTGCACGGAAAGGATATCGGCGTGGACCGCAGCTTGACGATGTCTTTTTCCGGCCCGTACCATCGAATGTTTGATCATGCCTGACGCCACGAACACTTCATCCCACGGGAATCTTCGAGTTCGCTTCGCGCCATCACCCACCGGATTTCTCCATGTGGGCAGTGCACGAACCTTCATATTCAACTGGCTGTTTGCCCGGCGGAATGGGGGAACCATGATCCTGCGACTCGATGATACCGACGTCGAGCGGAACACGGATGCCTCGGTCAACTCGATTTTTGAGGGCCTCAAATGGCTCGGTCTCGGCTGGGACGAGGAATACAAGCAATCGGAACGCGGAGCCCTCCACCAGCAGATGGCCGAGACTATCTTCCAGAAGGGCCTCGCGTACCGCGATTTCACCCCCGCCCACACTGGCGACAGTGAGAAGTCGGGAGCGCAGGGAACGTGGCTGTTCAATGCCGGAATGCGCGAAATGTCTCGCCAGGAAAGCGACCGGCGCGCCGCCGCGGGAGCGCCGTTTGCCTTGCGTTTCCGTGTGCCCCGCGACGCGGGGCAGGTCGTGCGTTTCACGGACGCGGTTTACGGCGAGCAGATGAAAGCGGGAGCGGACATTGAGGATTTCGCGCTGCTGCGCTCCGACGGCATGCCGACATACCACCTGGCTTCATGCGCCGATGACGCCGATCTGCGCATCAGCCACATCATCCGCGGCCAGGATCACCTTTCGAATACGTTTAAGCACGTACTGATTTTCGAAGCTGCCGGATACACTCCGCCGCAATTCGCACATCTTCCTCTGCTGGTCGCACCCGACGGAACAAAGCTTTCCAAGCGGCGCCACGGGCCGGTGGTCAGTGTCACGACTTATCGTGACGCCGGGTTTCTACCGGCAGCGTTTATCAATTTCTTGTGCCTGCTGGGCTGGTCACCGAAAGACGACCGCACGAAAATGAGCGGGCAGGAATTGATTGAAACCTTTTCCCTGGAAGGAATCAATCGCGCGAACGCAGTCGTAAATTTCAAGGAACCTGCGACCACCCCGGAGGAGACCTTCGATCCGAAAGCCGTTTGGTTAAACGCGGAGTACATCCGGGGATTATCCATCGAAGATCTCAGCCGGCAATTGCTGCCGATCGTGCGCGGCGCGGGATTCAACGTCACACCCGAGAGGATGCTTCAGATTACGCCGCTGATCCGCGAGCGCATCAAGCTGTTGCGGGATGTGCTCACCGCTGCGGACTTCGTCTTTGTCGACAAGCTGCCGCCCTATGACCCTGCAGAACTCATCCCGCAGAAGGGAGACGCGGCCATGGCACTCCGAGTTCTGCAGAAGGCGCAAGCCGTTCTGGCAGGTGTCGAGTTCAAGCATGATCCGCTGGATCATGCACTACGCGCCGCTGCGCAGGAACTCGGAGTGAAGGCCGGGCAGATGTTTCAGCCGATCCGTGTTGCGGTGTGCGGGCGCAAGAACGCGCCAGGACTGTTCGAGACGCTGGAAGTTCTAGGCAACGAGAGGACGTTGTCGCGGATAGGGAACGCGATCCAACTGCTGGCCTGATTCTCTGCACGGTCCGGAAAAGAAGATCCGCGATCTTCTTGCAACCTGCAGCTGATCTCGATCTATAGGCGGGGCGTGGTTCCGGGTCGTGCTGACGATGAGCTAAGGCTCGAGAAAGATCGTGAACCCCGAAGGGCACGAAGGTGCACGAAGCAAGGCAAAAAACCTTCGTGATCCTTCGTGTCCTTTGTGGTTATTGCTTTTGTCTGCCGACCGACGGACTCATCCCTTCCAAGCAGCCTAGTAGCTCTTCGGTTTCTCCTGGACGTATTCCTGTCCGTACTTATCCAGATGCCGCGGCGGCGGGTCGGAAGAGTGCAGAGTGAAGACGAGTGGCGGCGTGTCCGGTCCAAGTTCCAGATCGCGGGCAAGCGAGCCCAGCTCAGCTTCCGTAGCCGACTCATACCAGAATTCCACCTTGTAGTGCCCCGGCGAGACGTGACCGATTTGAAAAGCGCCCTCAGCGTTCGTGACTGCGAAGTAGGGCGTAGTCAACGCGATCACCGCGGCACTCATTTCTGGATGAATATTGCAGAAAATGTAAGAGACGCCGGGCTGCGAAAACTTTACTTTCCGCGACATGCCGCTTTCATACAGGCCAAGATCGAAGGGTTTCCCGCGATAAATCGAGAAGACGTCATGGAAAAAAGGATCCTGATTGGGAAACTCGATTTCTGTTCCGACGCGAACGGCGATGACATGGGGTGAGAATCGTTTGTCTTTCTGGATGAGGCGTGCTGGGGGACTCGAGATTGCTGATTCCACCGGATGGGTCGGAGTCAGCCAGACGACGACGTCGGCGCTTCCCGACTTGCGACTGGAGCGATGGACAACCGCAACCTGCCCCCGAAATGTCAGGTCCTGTGCCGCGAGGACGCCACAACTTAAGAATATCGCCGCCAGCACACTCAGCCGCTGCATCAGAACCGAACCCCAGCAGCAAGATTCACGTGATCGCCTTTCGCTCCGGCAAATCCAGCCGGGAGCGTAAACAAGTGGCGGTACTCGACCGCGAATAACAGCGCGGAGCTGGGCTTGTAAATGAAATTCACAAGGTCCGTGCGATTCTTCTGCATGGCGGGAAAACCGTAGGCATCGAATGAGAATGGAAAGACGCGCAGATCCTTGCCGTAGTTTTCATCCTGACCAAATGCGCCATTGATTTCCACGCGCGTCGAGGGAGTGAACTTCAACTGCACCCATCCTCCCGTCGAGCGTAGAGGGTGTACTGCTGTGTGTGGTCCAACCGGCTCCGGGTAAACGACACTGGCCCAAATCCCGCCGCCCAACCCGCCCACAGCCTGTCCGGTATACCATTCACCCGAGACCTCAAAGTACTTTCCGAAACCAGCCTTAAAGTCGGAGTTCAACGACCAGCTCACGACCGTTGGGAACGTCTGGTACTGCTGGTTCGCGCGGTATCCTGCGAAACCGATCGTCAACGGAAAGTGCTCGGCTTTGGAACGATCAAGTGCAATCCGCCCTGCCAGCGCGGGTGCGCGGGTCGCTTCGCCGGCGGTTGGATTACGTCCCTGGAAAACTGGAACTTCTTCGGTCAGCGGATCAAGGACGCCGCCTTCCAATACCAGGGATGACACATCGTTCAGATTGAAGCGATGCGAGACCTCGACTGCGGGCGTCCAGACCCAAAGATTTCCCGACCATGACATAGCCGGCTCGAGCACGGTCGCGTACGACGTCGGCGATAGCGGCGAGATTAAGAGACTGTCTTGCCCGAAGGTGAGCGAAGTGTTTGTCCAATTGAGGCTGGCCTTCGCCGTGCGCAGTCGAAGCAGTCCGGCGGTTACACCATAGGGTGTGGTGGGGCTGCCGCCGGCGAAGTCGATCTCGGCTTCGGCAGAGGTCTGTGCCCCGAATAGTTTCGGCCCTGTCGCGTCGATACCCAGCGTGGTTTGCCGCAGAGTAGCACCGACGCTCGGAGGCGGTGCGCCGGGAAAGTTGGGTAAAGCCATGCTGGGGAGATCCTGAATATCGAGAATGCCTTTGTTCCAGTAGGAATTGAAAAGGATCAAACCCGAGAGCTTGACTGGATACCTGCTGGCGCTCTCAACCTTATCCTGATGCAGTTCGGCAATTTTGGCGGCAAGGAAGCCCACATCCTGATCCGCCGCAGAGACAGTAGGCTCCGCAGCGGCCGCAGGCGCAGGCGCAGGCTCGGCCGGGCGGCCAGACTGCACTTGTCGGCGCAACTCTTCCAGGCTCTGCCGTAATTCTTCGATCTGACGTTTGGAGTCGGAAAGTTCCGCGCGAGTCTGCTGAAGTTGCTGACTCAGCTGCGCAACATCGGGACTGGGAGGAACCGCATCCTGCGCCAGCGCACAGGCGGCCACGGCGCACATGAAGGCGCCGACAACCTTGAGAGACGTTGTCATTGACGTTGTAAATAGATTTTCGCCACACGGAAGGAATCACAGCAAGGTTACTAGTGGTGCCACCGCCGCGAAGGCGGTTACCAAAGTGTCTGGCCCGCTGAATGTTTCTCACTTAGTCTGTCATGCAGCGTGCTGCAACACTTCACTCACTTACGGACGAAACTGCTCGTCTCGATGGTCGCGGTCGTCTTCTTTCTGACCGCGGCAGTCCTGGCATTGGTGCAAGCAAAGATGCGCAGCGAAATACGCGCTGAGCTTGCGTCTACATTGCGAACGCAAACCCGTGTCTATGCGGATATCGAGAGTGTCCGTCGCGAACAGGCCCAGCAGAGCGCGACCTTCATCGCACACCAGCCAAGCGTCAAAGCCCTGATGTCGACGAATGATAGACCCACGGTGCAAGACGGTTCGCAGTGGATTCTTCCAGCCAGCCACGCCGATCTCCTGATTCTCGAAAACCCGAGTGGAGATGTGCTCGCCGTGCAGGCCAAGTCAGAAGGCATAACCTCTGCCAGCGTGATACCGCTGTTGAAAGCCACGAACGGGGATGAAGACTGGTGGTTCATCAACGGACATCTGTACGACGTAAATCTCATGCCCGTTCTTGCGGGCGCGGGAGAGGAAGAGCGCGTGCTCGGTCGCATGGCCCTCGGCCGGGAGATGCGCAGCGAAACCATTCTCAGTAGCGGCGATTTGGGAAAGTCAGCGTTCACTTTTGAGCGCCGGGGCCGTGTGCTGCTGAGCTCGCTGCCTGACGAAGTGTGGCAGGAGTTCGAATCGGCATTGCCCCGCGACGCAAGCCCGTCCAATGCGGAACGCGTATTTCAGGTTCGCGGCGAACGCTGGCTCGCTAGCTTTGTCGAGTTGCCCGGCGATCATCCCGTTCGCCTGTATTGCCTGCAGTCGTTTGATCAGGCGACTAGCTTCCTGCGGCAGTTAAATCGGATGCTCGCGCTCCTGGGCGCGGTCGCGGTTCTCGGCGGAGCGTTCGTCACGTTTCTGATTTCACGGCAGATCACCCGTCCTGTGGAACAATTACTGGCCGGGACCCGGATGTTGAAAAATGGCGACTTCGAATTTCAAATTCCGATTCGAGGAAACGATGAGGTCGCCCACCTCGGACGGGCATTCAAGGATATGCGCGACAGCCTGAAGAAGTCGCGAGAGAGCATGCTGCGCGCCGCCCGCCTGGAAGCGGTCGGCAGGCTCGCCGGTGGTGTGGCCCATGATTTCAACAATCTGGTGATGATCATCAAGGGCTACAGCGACATGCTGCTGGACACGGTGCCGCCACAATCGCGTCCGCACTTAGAGGAAATCAAAAAGGCCGGGGATCGCGCCAGCGGCCTGATCCGCCAGCTCCTGGCCTTCAGCCGAAAGCAGATTCTCGAGCCGCAGGTGCTCGATCCCAACCAATGCGTCCGCAATATGGTGAAGATGTTGCGCGTGCTGATCGGGGAAGACATCGAGCTTGTGACGAACCTTTCAGACGAGGCCTTGCGAGTCCTGATGGATCCCGGCCAACTCGAACAGGTAATCATGAACCTCGCGGTGAATGCCCGCGACGCGATGCCGCAGGGCGGCAAACTCGTCATCCAGACGCGGCTCTACCGCTTAGATGAGACTTTCGCAGTCGCCAACCGAGAGATCCCGCCAACCGACTATGTCCTGATTACCGTTACCGACCAGGGCTGCGGTATGGACAACGAAACCATGGCCCACATTTTCGAGCCCTTCTTCACCACGAAGGAGCTGGGAAAGGGCACCGGCTTGGGACTGGCAACGGTGGACAGCATCGTTCAACAGAGCAAGGGCCATATCGAAGTGGAAAGCCAGGCCGGCGCCGGGACAACGTTTAAGGTGTATTTGCCGTCGGCGGACGGCGCAGCTTTCACGTCGAGCGTTCAAAGGGCCGCCGGGTCAGTTCAGGGCAACGGCACCATCCTGCTGGTTGAAGATGAGCCCGCTCTTCGCGCGCTGGCGGTCACATCTTTGAACAAGCTTGGATATACGGTTCTCGAAGCCAGCAGCGGATTGCAGGCATTCGTCATCGCGAAAGGGCACATCAATCCGATCGATGTCGTGGTCACCGATGTAGTCATGCCTCACATGAGCGGGCCGGAACTCATCGAAAAGCTCCAGGAAACACGGCAGGACTTCGCTGTCATCTTCATGTCAGGTTACACCGACGGACTGGCTCTTGAGCGCGCCCGGATTGGGGCCGAGCTCGCCTTTCTGCCAAAGCCATTTTCTACGGACGAACTCGCCGCGAAGATTCAGGAAGTGCGGCAGAAGCGTTCCCGCGTTGCCGCCAAGGCTTCCGCCTCGGGGAATTGATCGATCAGACTTCACACGGAATACCTGCCTCACTTGACG
>JGI1027J12803_100432528_pt1 | contig 9982 bp, 6 predicted proteins | sample IowNatreferecore_FD_12803 | JGI IMG/M metagenome (IMG submission 12803) | reverse complement strand
CATGACCGTTCTTCGTGCCGGACGGCGAAAGGAATTGCTGGCGCAGATAGAAATGGATGCTCCGCTCTATTCGCGTCCCGCCCTGATCAGCGATGCGCTTTTTCTGGCCACCGCGAACCGGTTGTACCTCATCGCTGCAAAGCCTTGATCCTAAAAACACCAGTCAACACAGCGGAGCCAACCCGCAGCCAAGCAGTCTGAAGAATCTTCATATAACTAGTGTTAAGGTTTTACTAGTTCGTATCGATCGTTTTAACTGAAGGTGGGGGCAGTCTTTATTGAAGACTGCCAACTTTCTTTTAGGCGGATTGGCATTATGTCTGTTCACTCGAATTGAAAACGACGGAACAGCCACCTTGCTGGACAGATATCAGTTCTTAGTTCTGCAAACACTCAGTCTATCTCCATACTGGTCGAGTCTACTGCGCTTTTATATAGCAGCGGATTAACGTTTTTTCCCAACCGCGAATAGGCTCGACGACGAACGCACATACATCACGCGTTCCGACAACGCCGGAGTTGCCATCAACATCTCGCCCATCGAGTTTGTGCTGATGTGCATAAACTTCGCACCAGCGCTGATGACCAAAATTTCACCATCCTCATTCGATAGATATATCTTGCCATCTGCAGCGATCGGAGATGCGCTGAAGCCACTGCCAACCAAAGGAAGACGTTGCCGGTAGATCTCCCTTCCAGTTTTCAACTCGTACGCGTCGAACAGTCCGTTGTTTGCTAACACGTAAAGAGTCCCATTATAGACAAGCGGTGTAGGCATATATGAGCCACGACCCGTCATACTCCAAACAATAACATCGCTACTTTTCTTTCCCTCGGGTAAGGTAACGTCGCCCTTCGCGTTGGGCCGAACTACAAAGATCGGCCGCTCCGGTCCACGTCCACTGACAACCACGATGAGATCATCTGCAAATACGGGCGTGGGCGCAGTTATCTTTGAACTACCTCCCAGACGCCATAATTCTTCGCCCGTTTTGGGATCGTAACCACGAATGAAATTTGAGGCATTAGTTATCAGTTGTGGTCCTCTCGATGTGTTTGCAACTGTCGGGGAGCCCCACGAAGGCAACTCCTCGCGCGGTGTTTTCCAAACAGTTTGACCAGTGGTTGCATCGAGTGCGAGCAGAAATGAATCCGCTTGAGTGTCGCATTGCAGAATGACAAGGTTGTTCCAGATAATTGGTGAGCTTGCCGGTCCCCATTCGTAGGTCGGAATATCGTAAGCGCCGAGATCTAATCGGCCCAGATTGACCTTCCAAAGAAACCTTCCTTTAACATCGTACGCATACACGCCCTGTGAACCGAACCACGCTACGACAATACGTCCATCGGTTGCCGGAGTTGAATTAGCATAAGTTGATTTGATGTGACGTTTATCGATAGGTTCGCCTTGATGGGCCATTCGTTCCCAAAGAATCTTGCCGGTCTTTTTGTTAATGGCGTAGAGCATCCAACGATGAACTGAATGATCTTTCGAAGCATCGCCATCGCCGTATAGGCCGGGTCTAAACGTCGCCTTAGGATCAGTGCTGATAGCCGTGGTTACGAATATCTGATTACCCCAAACAACGGGACTCGAATGGGCCAGCCCGGGAATCGGTGTACGCCACAGAATGTTCTCGCCTGTTTTAACATTCCATTTATCCGGAAGATTTTGCCCCTCAGATATACCGGAAGCTGCGGGGCCGCGAAATGAAGGCCAATTTCCTTTGATTGACTCTTGCGCCGGCAGTTTCGAAACACGCTCACTTGCGGTTCTTACGATTGCGCGAGCGGGAACTGTCTTCACTTCCGATGCGGGAGACCAGGTGCTACCGTCGATAATCATTCTACGAATCTGGCACGGATCAGACACAACATAGAACGAGATGGTTTTGCCTTCAGTTCGAAGGCGATAGCGACCCACTCCGTCACAACCAGGGGGTCCGCTCGACGTCATGAATTCGATCTCGTCGCGAACAGCTTTCCAGCTGCCCTTTATAGTTGGCCAACGATCTCCGCTGAGCGTAAAGGTGCCACCGGGATCGAAGTTCGCCACGAAGACGCCGAACTTAAGAGACTCCGTAGGCAACGTTAGATCGGATTGCTGTGCGATAAGAGTTGGCGCATAGCCGGAAACGACAACAGTTAGTAACAACCGGAGTAGATAAGTAAGTCTCATGGCGTTTCCCTTATATTTTCTGATCCCGCCTTTGAAGGTTTCTATCTGCGTCCTTCGCATCCCGGTGTGCTCTGTGGTACCCAATACATTCGTGACATTGAGTTAGCAGGGCGAACAGTTTAATTCTTGTGATGCTCTCTATACATCGGCTCATGAAATCATTGAGTGTGTACTGTCCATCTCAAATGGGTAGGAATATTTCTATTACTCTCGATATCGCATATCTGAAAGGAGCATCGGATCAGCTTTTATGATTGCACCACATAGAATCGGAGAAGTGAGATGGTTTATCAAACAAGAGTCTTCGTGCGGCCGAAGTAATTGGTGTCCGACCCTAAGGGAACATTTGGCTGAACTGTTCGTACCACCAAGAAGCAACAAACGCAAATCGGCTGGAACATGCAAGGAGAATGGAGTGAAGTCAAGAATACTAACTTCAATTGCAGCCCTTTGTTTGTCCGTTGGTACATTGAGCCTCACTCGACAAACACAAGCATCCTTCACATCCTTTTCCAGCACGAGGTCTACGAACGTTTATACCTCGCCATCTGATTGGCCACAGTGGCGAGGCCCGGATAGAAACGGCATATCGAAGGAGAGTGGACTGCTTAAACAATGGCCCGCAGGCGGTCCGAAACTCCTCTGGCAGGTTAACGACATTGGAGATGGCTATTCAACACCAGCCGTTGTCGGAACACGCATCTACCTAATGAGTAACCGCGGGATGGAGAATGAGTTTGTTCAGGCCCTCTCAACTGAGAATGGAAAAACGATCTGGACAACGCGCGTCGGCAACGTCGGAAATCCGAATCAGAACCCACCTTACCCGAAGGCACGGTCCACTCCAACAGTTGATGGCGAGTTGATCTACGCGTTGGGTTCAGACGGAGATCTCGCCTGCTTGGAAGTTAAGGGCGGCAAGATTAGATGGCAGAAGAACCTACGGAAAGAGTTTAAAGGCCAACCCGGCGAGTGGGCCTACGCAGAATCTCCATTAGTCGATGGCGATTTGGTAGTCGTAACACCTGGAGGCACAGAAGCAACTATGGTGGCGCTCAACAAAAAGACGGGAGCAGTTATCTGGAAATCAGCGGTTCCGGATGGCGACCCTGCGGGCTATGCGTCAGCCATCGTGGTGAATGCAGGTGACCGAAAGCAGTATGTGCAGTTTCTGAGCAAAGGTCTGGTTGGGGTTGACGCAAAGACAGGCCAGTTTCTCTGGAGGTACGGTGAAGTTGCCAAGGGTCCGGCTCAGTATTTCACTCCCGTCGCACGTGATGAATATGTTTACGGCGGGGCGCTCGGAATTGGCGGCGGACTAGTTCGTTTAAAGTCAGATGGCGCGAAAGTCACTGCGGAGCAGGTCTACTTCGCACGCGGTCTTCCGAACGGTCTAGGTGGGGCCATCGTACTTGGTGACCACCTTTATGGGACGGAGATCGCAGGAGGAGAACTAGTTGCAATTGAGTTTCTGACTGGGAAGATAAAGTGGAAATCCGAGAGTATCGGGAGGGTGTCCGCGGCTTATGCGGATGGGCTTTTTTACCTGCACGGGCTTAATGGCGATGTTGCGCTCGCCGAAGTGAGTCCGCAAGCATATAAAGAAAAGGGTCGATTTACTCCGCCGGAGCAGCCGAAGCATAAGCAAGTGGAACAGTTTCCAGAGCAGGCATTTGCGTATCCGGTTATCGCTAACGGTGTACTTTACATTCGTGATCTCGGGACACTGTGGGCCTACGAAATTAAGGTGAATCGTTAGAAGTTTGAACGGCGCTTCAACGTATTAAGGTCGATGCGTCGCGCAGCAAAATGTCTGAGCAATATCCTTATCCCGACTCTGCCGATCTCTAACCGATCTTAAAACGAACGTTCTCTAGACAAACGTTCTCTAGACATCCTTGACACTTCAGCGGACTGCTTCTTATATTCCGTTGCCCAGTTAAAATACAGCAAGCACCACATACTGGTTCCAAACCGAGTCGCACAGTATGAAGCGAGTTCTCCTTATTATCGCCGTAATTGCACTCTACGCGCTGCACCAGGATTATTGGTTTTGGCGCACGGCTCACCCCCTCGTTTTTGGTTTCGTCCCTATCGGGCTTTTCTATCAGGCTTGTTTTTCGGTTGCCGCATCGCTGCTCATGTGGGCGCTCGTGAAGTATGCCTGGCCTGTTCATCTTGAGGAAGAGATCGAACATCGGAAGTCCGAGGAGGACGCCACACATTGATCCCAGCAATCTTCGTTTTCTTATACCTCGCAGCAGTTCTATACATTGGCGTTTTTGCGTTTCGCAAAGCGAGGGGTCGCAAAGAGGCCGAAGATTATTTTCTTGCCAGTCGATCACTGGGACCTTTCGTGTTTCTCTTTTCGCTGTTTGGCACGAACATGACAGCTTTCGCGATTCTAGGTTCGTCAGGTCATGCATTTTCGAATGGCATTGTGACCTTTGGATTGATGGCGTCATCGTCGGGCCTGGTCATCCCGTTAACGATATTCTTCATCGGCACACGAGTTTGGGCGCTGGGAAAGAAACACGGGTTCATGACCCCCGTTCAAATGTTTCGCGATCGTTGGGAATGTAGCCACATCGGTACTGTCATTTTCGTGGTCCAAGCTGTTTTACTCGTGCCGTACATCATCATTGGTATCATGGGTGGCGGCACCACCTTAAATGTTATCAGCGGCGGTTTCGTTCCTTACTGGTTCGGTGGCGCTATTGTTGCGCTTGTCGTGATGGGATACGTATTTTTTGGTGGAATGCGCGGCACTGCATGGGTCAACACATTTCAGACGATTCTGTTCTTGTTGTTTGGCGCAATCGCCATCGTTGTTATTGGGGCGGGTATGGGCGGGTTTAAGAGTGCGGCCAACGCGATGCTTTCTTCACCAGCTCTGGCGCCGTTACTGACTCGCGAACGGATCTCACCCTACTATTTCTTCAGCTACACTTTTATTCCGTTATCGGCTATCGCCTTTCCTCACATCCTGATCTTCTGCCTGACTGCTGAGAAGATGAAGCACTTCAAGAAGACTGTAATCTTTTATCCTTTGTGCATTCTGGCGATCTGGTTGCCGTGTGTTTTTCTCGGTGTTATGGCTAACCGCGTAACTGATATTCCGGAAATTCGCGCAAAGCAGGAAGCGCGGCGCGTTCTCGCCACTCAGGGAAAATCAATGACACCGGAAGCGCGTGACGAATTGCGAGAAGAGTCATCTGGGGACGAAGTGATCATGCTGTTGTTGCAACATTACGCTCCGCTCTGGCTCGCGGGACTACTCGGTGCCGGCATTATGGCAGCTGTTATGGCGAGTGATTCACAGATCCTGGCTCTCTCAACGATGTTTACGGAAGATGTGTTTGCGTTCTATGGGCACAAGGAGAGATTTGGGGAGTCCGTACAAGTACATACGGGTCGCCTATTTATTGTGCTCATCACCATCGTTGCTTATGTGGTTGCGCTGCGAGCACCGGAAACAATTTTCGAGTTAGCAATCCAGTATGCTTTTTCAGGTTTCGCGGCGCTTTCGCCTTTACTGATTGGCGCGATTTTTTGGAAGGGAAGTACAAAGTGGGGAGCGCTGGCATCAACCCTATGGGTGGCGACGTCCGTGGTCGCTGTTGCTGTGTTCCAACAAGTCGTAGCTGCGCCCGCTCCGGGTCCTCCCGTGGTCATCTGGAGTCTCAATGGTGCGGAGATTCTCTCGCGGACGCCGGGCGGTACTGCGGTGCTTGGTTTTATGCCGGTAGTTCCTATGGTGATTGTCTCGGTGCTACTTATGTTGATCGTTTCGTTGGTTACCAGCAAACCTCGACCACAAACAATCGCGAAGTACTTTTGAGGTCGAAAGAAGATGACAAATCTTATGCAATGACTATGCTGCGATGAACGAAGTTTACCGGCGCCACTTCAAAGAAGATCCACCCGCGCGATCGGCTGTACAGGTTGCCAAGTTGCCGGCGAATGCAATTGTTGAAATCGAAGCGATCGCGCTAGGGAAGAAGAATTGATCACCCGAAACAATATAGGTTGCCATCCTGCGACCCGATAACGATTCGCCCGTTAGCAATGGCCGGTGATGCCGAGAGAGGAGCGCCCGCGGTGAATTCCCAAACTTTCGCTCCGGTTGCGAGGTTCAGAACGTAGAAGCGCCCGTCGTTTGAGCCGACAAACACACGGCCGTCGGCGATTGCTGGTGATGATTCGACGCGTGCTCTCGTTGCAAAAGTCCAAACACCTTTTCCCGCCAGACTTATTCCGTGGACTAGTTTGTCACGACCTCCAACGACAAGACGATCGGTTGTAACCGCAACAGAAGAGTAATACGGAAACTTGCGTTGCGGATGTTCATAGCGCCAGTCGACACGCCGTTCTGTCAAATTCACCATCAGTACTTCGTTGTTGAACGTGCCATAGAATGCGGCGTTGCCGCTGAGCGCGGGAGATGCTCCAGTGTACGAGCCGGAAGAAACGTTGAACATCTCTTTGCCGTCAGCGATACGGACCGCGCGAAACATCTCGTCACATCCAGCGAAATAGGCTATGCCATCAGAAACGCTTGGGGTTGAATGTACTGGACCATTCGTCTTAAGTTTCCAAACTAACGAGCCATTACGAGTTGAGACGCAGTAGAGGTTCTCGTCATATGAGCCAATTAACACGCGATCACCCACGACGACTGGCGATGACTTTATTTCGCTACCGGTTTTAAAGGCCCAGATTTTCTTTCCGTCTGACGCGTTGACCGCGTGTAACCAACCACCAAGGTCGCCAACATAGACCACACCTCCGCTGTAAGCTGGAGACGATTCCCCGATAGGCGCGTCTATCCGATACTTCCAATTGACCGCACCATTCTCCAGGTTCAGTGACACGAGTTCACCTTTTTGTGATCCGACGAAGACCGTCCCCCCGACAATTGCGGCTGATGATTCGATCGAATCGCCGGCTTCATACGTCCACAAAAGTTTTAAATCATTGGGTACCTTGGAATCTGAAACGCCGGTTAGCCGCGGGTTACCGCGGAACTGTGACCAGTTGGCAGCGGGCGTTTCCTGCGTAAAAACCGAGGTCGCAAAGGCCAAAGTCGCGAGAGCGACAAACAGTATTCCCGGGATTTTTATCTTTATATCTCTGCGGAACCTCTGTGCCTGTGCGCTGTTTCTATCGCCCTCGTTCGTAAACCGCCGAGGCGAAGATAACGCAGAGGTGACCCAGAGAATTCGCAACGACTTCAAAATGCACACTGGTAAACCTCCAACGCCCCCTGCATATCAAAAGGCCTGGGGTTAAAGCGGCCAGTCCACTGTTCCGCTGCTTCACTTGCAAGCATGGAAAGGTCATCTGAGAGAATACCGGCCTCACTTAGAGTGCAATGTAGGCCACCTGCCCGAGCCAACTCGTCAATCCGTGATGCGAGTGCTTCTGCTGGATTCGTTTCTTCGCTTCTTCCGGAGATCCGCAAGAGTTCGTCATAGCGATCAGATGCAACGATGCCGTTCCATCTCACTACTGAAGAGAGAAGTAATGCGATTGCCTGACCGTGCGCAGTTCCGTAATGAGCAGTTATCGGATTAGCACAAGCATGTGTCGCACCCAGCATTGAATTCTCGATCGCCATACCGGCAAAGAATGCTCCAAGCTGCATCGAACCACGAGCTTCCAAGTCGTCGGGATGGCTAAGCACTCTTTCATAATTGTTCTCTAGAAGTCTCCATGCTTCACGTGAGAACGACTCAGACAACGGGTTTCGCTTGGTACTTACAAATGTTTCGACCGCGTGCGCGATTGCGTCGAAGCCGGAGATGGCAGTTATGTTAGCGGGCTGAGAGATTGTTAAGGCTGGATCAAGTAGAGCAATGCGAAAAGCAATCTGGGGATCGCCACAAGCCAATTTCGCGTGAGTTTCTGCGTCTGAAATAAGTGCGTAGGTTTGGGCTTCGCTCCCCGTTCCCGCCGTTGTAGGTATGCCGATCATTGGCAGCAACGGTTTCGTTGCTTTTCCATAGCCGTGGTAATCCCGGATCCGGCCGCCATTAGTGAGCAGTAAGTTGATTCCCTTGGCACAATCCAGCGAACTTCCGCCACCGAGCGCAATAAAAGAATCGATTCCACGAGACGCGACAAAGTTGCACGCGGCCTCGATCATAGCTGTGTCCGGGTTAACATCGAAGTCATGGAATTCAATTACTTCGATTCCTGCGGCTTGCAGCGGTGCGAGTGCTTCCGCGACGTGGCCCGAGTTCACCAGACCTCGATCAGCAACCAGGAGTGTCCTTTTGAACCCCAAACTCTTGCTCAGTCCCCCCAGATCTTCGACGACTCCGGCTCCGAAGATAGTACGAGTGCGAGGTTGAAAGTCGAATGTCGCTTTCATGACCGGGTACTCTAAGGCTTCACGGCCGTCGCTGAAGGTTTGATGACTGAGGTATCGGCCAGTGCGATTAGCTGGTTGCGATTTGAGATGAACAACACTCCATGAGCGGGAACCGGTGTAGAGTAAACGGAGCTACCCATGTTGATTTCTGCAATAACCTTTTTCGTCTTTCCCTCCTGCATGATCACTACATCGCCGTCCTCATCGCCAATGTACACTTTGCCATCGACGAGCAGTGGTGATCCCCAAATAGCTGCGTACAAGTCATGTGTCCAATAGACCTGACCAGTCTTTGCGTCCAGCGCGTGCAGAAATCCACTAAAGTCGGCCTCGTAAACGATTCCGTCCTTAATGGCGGGAGTTGAGATAGAACGCCTGATCTTATCGTAGTGCCACACCTTACCCGTGGTTGTAATGTCGCCACGCTTTGTAGCGTCGATGCAGTACATATGACCAACCCCTTCGCCGTGTTCAGGGTCCTGACCATTCGCGATGTAGACACGGTCTTCATAGACAACCGGTGTGCTGATCAGCTCATTACGAGTTTTTGGCCACACCGAGTCTTTCGGGTTCGTATCGAATTCCCAAAGCTTCTTGCCGGTGAGTGCTTCATAGCCGCGTACCCAACCGTCGCCCTGCGCGTGAACTAGTTGGACCACGCCGCCAATAGTTCCAACGGTTGGGGAACTCCATTGACCGTGCAGGATACGATCAAAAACAGAGTTGTCTTCCCAAACTAATTTGCCGGTCTTCTTGTTTACGGCGATGATGGCCGGTGTTTTGGGTGAAGGAATATTGACGTGACTTTCGTCCTGTCCATTTGAAGTGCTGACGTAAATCAGGTCTCCATACATAACAGGGGACGAATTGGCGAGGTTATGAGGCAGAGTGCCAACCTCGTCCATCATGTCAAAACGCCAGACGACGTCGGCGTTGAACTCACCCGTTAGTTTTTCATCGGTAACTGGACCATCGTTCTCCTTATCGCGGAACCCTTCTGTATCAAGGCACATCAATTCGGCACGATTGGAAACGTAATAGACACGATTACCGTCGACCAAGGGTGAGGAAGCAATCCCCTGGTAAGGCCAGTCGTTAACGCGTCCGGCAATCAATTTGTCGTGGACCATCTGCCACATGAAAGCTCCATCTGACTCGCGGAACGCCATGAGCACGCCCTTGTCGCCGGTGATTTTCGGATCGCGCAAACCCTCGTTATTGGTTCCCACGAAGACCATTCCGCCTGATACGACCGCATTGCCGTATGCTTGTGAACCGAGCTGCGCAATCCACTTAACATTCTTCTTTTCCTTCAAGTCCCAACTCGTCGGCAGCCCCTTCATATTTGAGACCATGTTGCGATCCGGCGTGCCGCCCCACATTGGCCAATCACCAGTGCCGGGATCGGCAGCGAATGCAGTAGGCAG
>JGI1027J12803_101662940_pt1 | contig 10008 bp, 7 predicted proteins | sample IowNatreferecore_FD_12803 | JGI IMG/M metagenome (IMG submission 12803) | reverse complement strand
CTGGCGTCCAGATGCAGATCGGGAGCGAGCGCGCCGTCAACAATCTTCCACGCAAACCGGCCGGACCCACCGGCTGCTTCCAGTTGGAAGGAGTAAGGCACTCCCACCGATGAAACGGGGAGCATGGTGGTGAGGATGGCCAGCACGTTGAAGCGGAATGAAACCTTGGAGACGTTGCCAAAACCGTCCTCGGCTTCGATCGAGAACAGGTAACGGCCCTGCAGCTCGTAGTTGCCCTGAATAACCACATAACCGTCGCAGGGTGAATTGGTGAGGATGTCGATGCCCGGGGGAACGTCCCCGGTAATGGTGAAGGTCCACGGACCAAAGCCGGGGGCGCGCAGTTCATCGAAGAAGTGGTCTCGGATACAACCACAGGCAGTGATGAGTCCCGCAAAGATGTCGCTGTCATCGCACTCGCTGGACAGGTTGCGAAAAGGGTCGTTGCCGCAAAAGCCGGTTATTCCGAGGCACAGACCGGCAGCCGGGTTGACCGCGGCCGAAGAGAGATTGAGCAGAGGATCGATGGGATCCCGGTCGCACTGAACTGCATTGGGACACGGTCGGTTCATCAGCAGACTATTCCCTGATAGGCTTCCCGCTTGTGCGGAAGCATGTGGATCATAAAGCCGCGGATTCGGCAAGAGCCCACGACCTTCAACATACACTGGAACTGGTAACCCAGATTCATCGGCTGCTTGGTCACCGAGTTGCATCCCTCTGGTGGCCTGCCAATCAGCTTGGGCGCGGCGTAGAGTTCCTGATAGGGGTTGACGATGGGGTAAATCGGAGTGGGATTGATGTCCTCGTGCGGGTTCCTCGCCGCGCAGCCATCAAAGAATTTCCATTTCTGGTAGCACGGATATTGGTCGGGCCGGTAGTAGAGTTCAAAGTTTACCTTGCCCCATATTTTGTCGATCCATAGCTCGGCAGCATCGAGTTCCTTTTGCGTAAACTCCTTGCCACCGGTGTAGGCAGGAAACTCAATGACCGACGTGATTCGGTTATCACCATTTTCAAAGAGCTCGCCCGAGGTGAATTCCCAGACCTGAATCGAGCCGTCAGTGCGCGAGACAACCAGACCAAAGGCGCGATCCACCCCTTGAAAGTTCCCGACGAACATTTGCAGGATGTCGACCCCTTCATACATGCCTTCCCAGACCGGGTCAAACTGCGCGCCGAAGGAGCTAATCGGTTCGAAGTCGAGCGGAACGATGGCCTGATGAACGCAACCGGAGGCGGTGGCTTTGGGAAGGGCGGTTTGCCACAAGCGGTTTTGGAAGGACATGCCAGAAGCAAAGCGAAGTAAGGAGCGATCGTTGAACTGCAGAATGCGATTTTCATTGGCTGAAATCGGCCGGTTACCCGGCTGGTTGAAGTATTGAATGGCAAGGTTTAGTGAGCGGATCGAGGGTTCGACGGACTGAAAATAAAGGTCGGAATTTTCGGCCACACTGCTGCGGTCATTGACCGGGCCGTTGCTGCGCGCCACCAAGGTCATCAGCGGCATGTTGTTGGTGTTGGCGCCAATCCAGTCGGCTCTGGTGATTGGCACGTTGAGCGCATAGACGGCTTTTCGGGTCCCCATGTAGAGCTGGCCCTGACCCAGCGCGGTGTTGAGTGAACCAGAATGGGTGAGGACAACAAGGTCACCGGCTTGAGAAGGAACCCGGAACCCGTCCCCACCGTTGCCCAGCACGAGCGGGTTTTCGGTCACGTTCAAAATGGCATCGCTCTTGTCGGTGAGCACTCCGGAGCCTCCGCCGAAGATGTCTCCGGCGTAGGCACTGCGACCGGCTGAATACCATAGCCTGTCCATGTAGTAGTCCATCGACCTTGCCGAAGGCAGCTCGTTGACTCCCGGTGTCCCCGGACCCACCGCCGTGTTGGTGATGCCGATGGACCTGCGCAGGTTGACTCCATCCCAGAAGAGCGGTCGCGTTCCGGGGTTAGTGGCATTGGGCTGGCCGTTGCCATCTCCGGCTTGGAAGATGCCGAATTGCTCGGCCTGAATCGCATAGCCGTAATCCAAGTTGGCTGGCTGGCTGGCGCCGAAGGCAGCCGAAAGATTGGTCACCGGGTAGTTGCCATCCAGCTCCACCTTGTAGAGCACCCCGCCAATCTGCACGATGAGGTAAGGAGAGACTGAGTTTCCCGGGTCATACATCAGGCCGCACTGATAGAGCTTTCCTCCCGGGGCAATGGTCTGGCGGAAGGCCCAACCAAAGCGCGGGTAGATGCCTCCGTCCCTGACCGTCGCATTGTCCAGCCACGCCAGCTGGTTACGCTTCAATCCGTTGGTCGTAAGCTGGGATTGAATCGTGGGGACAGACTCGGAGTCAACCCCGCCGCTCCAGTCGAAGGACCCATCATCTATCCAAAGGTCGGACATTCAAAATTGGTTATACCACCAGTTGGTCCCGTTGCTGAAAAGCATGATGGCTTTGCCTATCGCAGTGTTGGTTAGCTTGGTCAACCCCTGTCCGAAGTTGCCGTTAAAAGTCTCTGAACCGGCTCGCAAAATAGCGTTGGTCCCGGCGCTGGTGCATTGAATCCAGAACCATTTCCCAACTACTCCGTTGGCTCCCGCCGCTGGCATGGTCGTGGTGTGATTGCCGGTGATGAGAACGAATTGATCAGTCGGCAGGACAACGTAATTCGCAACTGCCCACACCGTGGTGTTAGTCGTGTCGGCAGCGTAAAAAATGTGAGAAGGATCTACCGTGGTAGTATTCGACAAGGTAAGCGCACTGGCATTCCCGTTGGTCACCACGTAGCCGGGAGCCAAAGTGTTGACCTGAGCAAAAGTGCTCGCTGATCCATCAGCATCCACTGGCACGGCTCCGCTGGCCGCTGCACTCAATAATTTAGGTGGTGTATGACTATCATAGAGAGCTAACCGACTTGCGGTGCCTCCACTGTTGGTGATCCCTCCGAAAGCAGCTTGTCCATCACTATACAAAACATGGGTCGCATCAACGTGCCAGTCATTGCTCACGGTAATGCTTTGTGATTCACCGTTGGTAACAATTAACCCCGGAAATAAGGCTTGGATCTGCGCGGCGGTAGTCGCTGATCCATCCGCATTCACCGATACCGCTCCGCTGGCCGCGGCACTGAGAAGTTTCGGAGGGGTGTGGCTGTCGTAAAGAGCCAACCGGCTTGCCGTCCCACCGCTGTTGGTGATCCCTCCGAAAGCGGCTTGCCCGTCTCCGTAAAGAACGTGGGTTGCGTCAACATGGAAGTCATTGCTCACTGTTGCGCTCACACTCATGCCGTTAGTGAGCAGGGTTCCGCTGGCTCCGATGGTAATGGTCCCGCTGCTAGTGATCGGACTGCCGCCGATCTGAATCCCTTGCGAGCCGGATGCGCCCACACTCGACACTGGTCCGGTTAGTCCGATTGGGCCCTGTGGTCCGATCGGTCCCGGTGGACCACCACCAACACCGGAAGAAAGTTGATAACTCAGAAGCAAACCCGTAGCTCCGTCACTGCCATCGACCCCGTCAGTTCCAGCCCCACCGCCTCCGGTTCCTTTGTTTCCGTGTGTGCCACCGGCTACGGTGATGGTTCCAGAGGTTAAAGAGTTATAGACTAAATAGATGACACCTCCACCTCCGGCCCCGCCGCCACCGCCTCCGCTGGTATCCACTACCACCGTGCTGCCGCCGTTACCACCGCCTCCTCCTTTGGCTGAGATTGTCCCGTTGGCGTTGTAGATGGTGCTGGCATAAATCATAACCATACCTCCCCCACCGCCACCACCGCCACCGGCTCCACCGTTTCTGCCGGTTTTTCCACCGCCTGCTCCACCGCCAGTTCCACCGACTCCGCCAAAGAGTTGATCGACTATTTCACTGCCGGATGAACCCAACCCAAAAGGAGTGATGAATTTGACGTAGCGTGGGGTATAACTTGGTTCTGCGGGGCTTGTGCCCCCCGCGTTGATACCGGTCCCGCCGCTGCCACCCCGTCCACCCAAGCCGCCTTCATTGTAGGTAGCCGAAACACCATTCCCGTTTCCTCCCGGTTGTCCGGCACTGGCTGTTCCATTGCCACCATCCCCGCCTGAGCTACCGCCGCCAATATCTCCTGCACCGGTATTTCCACCAGCAAGACCGCCGACACTTGTTGCTACTCCTCCCCCAGCAGTTCCATCACCGCCACGAGTTCCATCCCGGCTAATTGTGCCGTTGTTGGTAAGTGCGCTGGTGCAGAAAATTCTCATCCCACCAGCGAACAAAGTAACTCCAGTGTTGACCGTGAGCGACGTGCAGTAAAGAGAGCGGGTGAGGGTATAGGAGTTAGTGTTCGGGACAATGCCCAGAACCGTTGAACTTCCGTCGAGCACCAAGGCCCCGTCACTACCATCTCCGAAGAGCCACCAGAAGCCATTGGTCTGCCAACTGTTGGTGGCTGAGACGATCTGCTGATACAAAGCATTGCTGACTGACGCGTCGTTGTTGGTCGCTCCCAGTCCAATCTTCAAGGACTGGTTGGTTGAGTTCAGACCGAAGAGCAAATCATCGTTGGTCGCGTTGTTCGAGACGCGGGTGGATTCGTTGGTCCCATTGCTGCCTATGAGCAAGGCTTCATTGGTGGCGTCGTTCGCTTTAACCGCGATTGACAACGCCAGCAGGTTGAGAGCCGCATCAACGTTATTGCTCAGGGCCAGAACATTGTTGGTCTCATTGGCTCCGATCAGCAGGTCGTTGTTGGTCGCATTTGCCCCCATCAACAGGTCGTTATTGGTGGCCCTTGAACCTGAGAGCAGGTCATTGTTGGTGGCCAGCAGGAGCGCATTATTAGTAGCAGAGACCAGTTGAAGATACAGAGCGTTGCTGACGGCTGTGTCATTGTTGGTCGGGTTGCCTGATGGAGTTATGAGCGCATAGAGTCCGTTGCTGACTACCGTGTCGTTGTTGGTCGCTCCGGCACCTATCAGAAGGTCATTATTGGTTGGGTTGCCTGTAGGAATGAGCGCGTAAAGCCCGTTCGAAACTACCGTGTCGTTGTTGGTCGGGTTGATGGCCGAGATGATCAAGTAAAGGCTGTTGCTGATCAAAAGGTCGTTGTTGGTCGGATTGATCGTTGCGGCATTGGTGCTGACACCCAAGTAGGCCAGATCCGCCGCTGCGCTGGGCTGCCTTAAAAATCCTTGATTGAAGTAGCTAATCGTCTGACCAAAGCCGGAGAGCGCAATCAGACACATCAGTGCAATGGCTTTACTCACGCCTTCTTGTCTTGCCAAAAGGCGGGAAAGTCAACGAGATTCTCCCGGCAATGGCTTATCGCTCACTGGCTCCGCACGGAAACATTCCGGCCAAAGGGTTCACCGAGAAATACGGTCTCTGGATTTCGGACACCGTCAACCCTCTCAACTTCGAGATGGAGATGATCCGCCGCGGAGGCTCCTTCAAGAACAAAACAACCAACAAGATCGCGGGGATGGGTCTGGCCTTCCACTTCAAGGCTTGCATCCGCCTCATCTGGCCATACGTGAAGTTTCACAAGTGGCTGGACATGATCATCGATAACTATGTCACTCACCGGACCATCGTCGTCATCGGACCTGCAAGCTCAGGCAAAACGCTGGGAGCAGCTCTTTGCGTATTACTCGACTATTATTGTTATCCCAGCAAAACAACCGTCATTATTTGCTCCACCACCAAGGAGCGGCTTGAAGATCGCATTTGGGGAGAAATCAAAAAACTTCACCGGGATGCTTGCGAGCGTTATAGCTGGCTCCCCGGAAACTTGATTGAGGGCCGCATGCGTCTTGTCACCGATCACCGGTCGATGGCCAAAGAGGGGCGCGACTTCCGGAACGGAATCATTGGAGTGCCATGCAAGCGAGGCGGGGAATACACCGGGCTGGGAGATTTCGTCGGGCTCAAGAATGCCCGGGTCCGGCTGCTGGGGGATGAGTTGTCACTCTTGCCCCGGGTATGGGTTGACTCCATTTCCAACCTCGACAAGAACGCAGATTTTAAGGCAGTCGGTCTCGGCAATGCCAAAGACACCACCGATGCCCTTGGAATACTGGCCGAACCGGCGACCCGCTTGGGCGGTTGGGAAGCTGGCTTGGATCAGGTCCCGATCTCCAAAACATGGGAGATTCGCAGACCCAACGGCATCTGCATCCAGTTAGTCGGCAGCGAGTCCCCCAATCTGGACGGCAAGCTGGGCATCCCCCTCATCACTCAGGAAGCTATCGATCGTGACGTTGCCTTCTACGGAAAGGATTCGCTCTGGTTCACGATGATGTGTCAGGGAATGATGCCGCGGGGACAAGGCTCCCGGCGCGTGCTCACCCGGCAGCAGTGCGACAAGAACGGAGCGCGAAATGAACCTCGCTGGCTCAACTCGCAGCGCACCAAGATTGCTTTTCTGGATGCGGCTTACCGTGGTGTGGGCGGTGACCGCTGCATCTTCGGCACGCTGGAATTTGGCTATGAGCTCGCCGTGGACGATGACCCGGGCTCGCGCATCGTGACGGCCATCATCAACCAGAGCAGCCCGATGCCCAACCGGCGCCACATACTGGCGCTCACCTTCACCACAGTAGTCCCCATCCGCAACGAGCCCGGGATTATACCAGAGGATCAGATTGTGGCCTTTGTGCAAAAGCACTGCACCGATAACAATATTCCGGCCGAGAACTTCTTTTACGACTCGGGCATGAGGACATCTCTTGTGCAAGCCTTCGGACGCATCTGGTCCCCGCGTGTCAACTCGATTGACTGCGGTGGCAAGCCCACTGACCGGCGCGTGTCCGGGGACATTGATCTGGCCTGCAGCGCCTACTACTCCAAACGGATTACGGAGATCTGGTATTCGGTGGCGCTGACGGTTCAGTGCGGCCAGTTCCGTGGGATGACAGAGGATGTGATGATGGAGTTTTGCTCCCGGGAATACGGCATCGTCGGAGCGAACAAAATAGAAGTCGAGCCCAAGGATAAGATGAAGGAGAAAACAGGCCGATCTCCCGACTTGGCGGATGCAGTTGCCATTGGGGTCGAAGGCGCAAGGACCCGCGGCTTTGTGATTAAGTCAAACCGCCCACCCAAACTGGTGAAGGAAGATGACGGCTGGAAGAGGGAACTCAGAGAGCGCGCCCAAAAGTTGCGCGAAGGGCGCACTCTCCGTGCTGCTTAGGAATTTAAGTATTCGTCAGGGTCTTGCAGCTTGGCTTCGATGGCAGTCATCGCCGCCTGCTGCTCGGGGGTCAAATCCTTGCCGGACATCAGAACCGCCACCGCGTTGAACACTTCGGGCTCAACGATGGCCAGAACTCTTAAAGCGAGATTGATTCCGGTGCCAATGCCCGGGGCCAGTCCGGCCAAGACGGGTGAGAGAATTTCCCCCACCAGCTTGATGTCAGCGCCGATGATGTCACCGGTCGTTGGTTCAGGGTCGGGCTCGGGCGTAAAGGTTGGATCTTTGGCCATATTATTTAACGTGTTTGAGCTTCGCTGTTTTCGGGATGTTGGCTAAGAGATTGGTGTTCCCGGTGAATTCCGCAACCATCCTCACAAGTTGAGGAGCCGACTGCAGCGCCGCGTCGACGGCTGATTGCAGTTGTGACTTGGTGGCAAGTCCAGCTTGGTAAGCATCGATCATGGTGTGGGCCGTGCTTAACGAGGCACCCACGGATTTGGAAGTGAGGTTTACCTGTATGTGCTGCCCCTCCACATCCACAAGCGTTTCGTGATACTTGGCCGGGTTGTTGGTGGCGTCGTGGTAATAGACCGCCCAGCCTTTCATGGCGGCGTCGGCCAGCTGATCGGCGCCGTAAATGGTCTTGCGAGCGTTCTGCGAGAAGGTGGCGCATCCCAGAACAATCAAGAGCGGCAGGGTCAAAATAGTTCGTTTCATGGTTTATCCGTGGTCATCGTGTTAGCGGTAACATTCGACCATGCGCCTTTTTCGGTCGGTTGGTCAATCTTTTCCTGATGGACCATGAAAGCTTTTTCAGCTTGTTTGGCTATCGCTTCATCAGCGGGGGTCTTGGTTAGATCGGCAATCCGCCTTGCAAACATCATCGTGAGCCGCTTCTGCTCCGACATCGATCCATTCACTAGATCGTGGATGGTGTTTAACTTTTGCCGAGACCCATGTCCAAGTTCATTTTGCTGGGCGAGGGTGTTCTTGACCCTGATCGAATCCACCTTCTGCAGCAGGAAAGCGATGATAACGGCAATCGGAGTCAGAATCGGCAGATATTTGTCCAGATACCCCGGGGGAGTCGATTCGATCAAAAACAACATAGTGGTTTAAAGTTCTCAATGGGAACTTACCTCATTAGAGCAGATCGATTCAAGCCCGGTCAACCCCATGGACTTCACGCAAAAGAACTGGGTGCCCGAAAGGTTGGCCACAGCCCCGTTGGTCACGTTGCCCACGTGGATGTGGTTGGTGTATGTGGCTGAAGCTGGACCGTAGTAGATATTGTAACCCGAGATATTGGTGGATGGCGCCGGGTTCCAAGCGAGATTGACGGAGTAATTTGTGGCTGGAGGGGGAGGCAACAGATCAAAGAAAGCGGTCAGTGTGGTGATCCCCTTTGGAACGCTGAACGAGCGCGGGTTGGAAGTGTTGCCATCAAACCAGTGCGAGAAGGCGTAACCATTTGAGGCAACCGCGCTGATGACGATCATCGCCTTGAAGGGGTAGGTCCCCGCTCCGGAAGTCACCCCTGCACCCGCTGGAGACACCGGCAGGGCCACAACTCCCTGCGGCTTGGAATTGGCCATGAGTTTGGCGTATTGCTCTTCACCGGGAGGCATCGTTGGAATCGTTGGGGGAATGACCGCTTTACGCACATGAGTGGGAGGCGGCGGCGGTGCAACTGGTGTGCGGCAGCCAACCAGCATCGCAGCGATAAGGCAGGAAACCAGTCCGGTGCGGTAAGCCCATTTGATCAATCCGTAAAGGCTCCCCACACCAATCCGCTTGCGAGCGTTGGCCAAGTGATATTCGACTGTCTTTTCATTGATTCTCATAACGGCGGCGGTGGCTTTGACTGATTCAGTTTCGATGAAAGTCAGGACAGCAGTGGTTTGCTGGGGCGGGAAAGTCTCAGTCCCCACCTTCCTTTTGTTGAGGCTGCACTTGATGCAGATGCGAGACAGTGGGCACTTGTAACCGCCGCACTTGGGACAGGTGCACTCGTTGCTCTCAACGAGGATGGGATCGAACCTGAAGCGCGGAGTGGCCACTATCTGAAGCCTCCACCAACAGCAGTTCGAAAGGTCTGAATCCGGGCGGCAAGTGCGGCTGAGTTTGCGGCAGTGAAACCCTGCGCCCAGTAAGCAAAAGAGATAATGTCATCAGAGAGCAACTGCTGGCTTCCAAGTATGTCGTTAATAGCAAATAGAATCATGCCGTCAGCCGCGTCCACAAAGACTCCCGCCCAAGCGGTCACATCGGTGGCCCCGATCTGTGCATGTGGATTGAGGCTGTTGAAGAAGTAGAGTCGGTGGTCGTTCCCTGCCACACGTATGTCGGAATAAAATCCATTTCCGGGACTGGCTACCGAAATGCCGTTTGCCGGGAAGGCTCCGGCAGTCCACGATGAGTTCCCACCAAACTTGGCTGCTCCGATAATCCCCTTGGTTTCATTGTATGAACCCCCGCTATAGCCAGTGTTGCTGGCGGTGTAAACGTAGAGTCCCCACGCTGTATCCTGCGGCGAGGTGAAGTCCGTGGTCTTAACACCGGTCCTCACAAAAGAGGAGTTCGCGGCACTGCCTACCAATCCGTTGATTGTGATAGAAATAGCGTGAGCCGGAGACGGGTCGGTCCAAAGAGCCAATCCCGGTCCAGCGATTAATGGAGTATAGGCAGCGATCAGGCTGTCTGGCGCAATGGGATTGACCGCAAGAAACTTGCTGTAAATTCCATCAGCTATGCAGCCACACACAAAATCTGCAATCGCCGCTTTGGTGGCAGCCGAAGGAGCCGCCCCGCCGTTGGCAACAACTCGGGTCGCCCAATCATTGGCAG
>JGI1027J12803_100315720_pt1 | contig 10017 bp, 6 predicted proteins | sample IowNatreferecore_FD_12803 | JGI IMG/M metagenome (IMG submission 12803) | reverse complement strand
CAGATACACCTCGCCCATGCCGCCCTCGCCGATCTTTGAGCGGATTTCGTAACGGCCGAGTCTTGTGCCTGAAACTAGCGTCACTTCTTCAAGTCAGCCGTCCAGTTGATGACCAGGTTCATGGGCGCCGTTTTCAGATCTTCTAATTAGTCTCGCCGCAGACAAAACGAGCGTTAAGCAGGGCGACCTTGTCACCTACACAATCACGGTTCAAAACTTTGGTCCACACTATTCGACCAATACAGTGGTGAATAACTTCATCTCCAGCGGAGCAACACTCTATAGCGTGCATGCGAACAAAGGTCACTTCACAGCACCACCCGCTGGGCAAACGGGAACAGTTACTTGGTATCTGGACACTCTTCTCGATGGTGATCAGCAATCTGCTCAGCTCCAGGTAACAGTGATCATTAAAGGCAAGACGACTATCACGAATACTGCCATGGTCGCTTCTGATGTTCCTGATCCAAACATGGCCAATAACTCGGCTTCGTTGACGACAAGTGTGGCCGCCGGCGGAGGAGGCTCGAAGAAATAAGAAGGGCTTGCAAGCATGCGGTTTATAATGGACCGTTCGAGTCTACCATCTCAGCTTGCGGCTTTTGTGCCACGCTGAACTACGAGCGATCTCGGACAACTCGCGCACACGACTGGGGCCACTCCAAGCCGAGTGGCCCCGTCGAGCAGGCGTCACTCACGGATCAAACAAGAGGCACCGATATGACTCTACTCCCGAACGAGACTAACGATGATAGTCACTTGCTGACTGCACACCTCGAAAATCTTCGCCAATCGTTTCGCGGCGAGTTGATTCATAGAGAGCATAGCGGCTATGAGCTGGCGCGCCGCGTGTGGAACGGCAACGTCGATCGGCGGCCCGCGCTGATTATGCGTTGTACCGGCGTCGCCGATGTGCAGGCTGCAGTGAACTTCGCGCGCACTCACGGTCTCCTTGTCTCGGTGCGCGGTGGGGGACACAGCGCTCCTGGCTACGGAACGAATGAGGGCGGCCTCGTCATCGACTTGTCTCCCATGAAGGGCATTCGCGTGGACCCGCAGAGCCGCTCAGTGCGGGCAGAGGGTGGTGTGATTTGGCGCGAGTTGGATCGCGAAACTCAGGTGTTCGGCCTCGCCACGACAGGTGGGACCGTCTCAAACACGGGTATCGCCGGTCTGACGCTCGGTGGTGGCCTGGGTTGGTTGATGGGCAAGCATGGACTCACCGTCGACAATCTAATATCTGCCGATGTGATCACAGCCGACGGAACGTTTCACCAGGCCAGCGCCACCAACAATCCAGATCTGTTTTGGGCACTGCGCGGAGGGGGCGGAAATTTCGGGGTGGTGACCTCACTTGAGTACCACCTCCATCCCGTAACTCAGGTTCTGGGCGGACTCGTTCTATATCCGCTGGACCAGGCCCGATCGGTTCTTCGTTTCTACAGGGATTTCTGCGGCACGCTGCCCGACGAAGCCGAGGCGTACGCCGCTCTTCTGACCGCGCCACAAGGAATGCCAATAGCGGCGCTGATGCTTGGCTACAATGGACCGCTCAAGGACGGCGAGGAAGTCCTGGCGCCGGCGCGTAGTTTCGGCGCGCCCATCGCCGACCTTGTGGGCCCGATGCCGTACACCGCCCGTCAGACACTCCTTGATGAACCCAACGCAGAGCACGGCCTGCATCGGTACTGGCGATCGGCCTTCACCGAGGAGATCTCGGACGAGCTGATCGATGCCCTCGTTGAAGGCGCGGCAAATTTTTCCTCTCCTCTCAGCGCGCTTATCTTCTTCCACATGCACGGTGCGGCGACACGTCCGTCGCCGAGCGAGACGGCATTTGCCGCACGACGCCAGCAGTGGGATTTCGATGCGATCGGGCAGTGGTCAGACGCGGCCTCGTCAGATCAGCACATCGCTTGGGTTCGTGCACTCTGGGCCCGGCTGCAACCGCATCTGCTTGGTAGGGTCTACGTCAACCACGCGGCGGCGGACGATCGTCCGGAGATCATTCGAGCTTCATTCGCGGAGAATTACGCTCGACTGCAGAAAGTCAAGAGTATTTACGATCCGACGAATCTATTCCGTATCAACGCGAACATCTCCCCGCTCTGAAGGCTGATCGCCAGCCTTGTTAGTGAGAGGTCAGCACTGTGTATAAGAAGGAGCACCCTTCGTGTCTGATCGATGCGGGTCGCATCAAGTCAATCGGATGGTTCGTGACTGATCGACTTGATGCGATTGAAAACGGATTATGTCCGCGACGGATCTTACTCTGGGTTCTTTTGCCGAGATTTTGAGAATGAAAAATCTTGAGGAATGGTCCGAAGTGCAAATCTCACTAGCCTACCGGTGAAATCATTGACCTTAGCCCACTCATTGGCCCATGGGAGCAAAAGTCCCACGCTCTCAGGTATGTGTCTTCGGAGCGCTTTGTCCCCATAAAGAGCACAAGCCATTCTCTGAATGTCTGTAAACGTAAGAAGAGGCGACACTTGCGAGCGTCGCCCCTATTGCTGAGCCAAGCGGGCAAGTCCTTTAGAATCAATCACTTCCAGTCACGACTTAGACCATCAAACTAAACGAGAAATCGGCGTAAGCATCGCCATCTTAAATCACCTCTGCCCGCCTGCGCCAGCGGCAGAGCAAACACATAAGGATAATTTCGCGAAACCTGCTGGGTCTCCGCATTGCGAACGGCACGCCTCTTCCCGTCGCTCGAGAGAAGGACGAAAATCAATAGAGCCTGCCATGATAATTCTCATGATCGGGATAGTGTCGAAACCCGCACGGATAAACGACGAGACGCTTCCACTTGAAGTATTGTTCGCTATCTTTATCGCCGCCTCGGATAATTTCTTTGAAGGTTCCCTTTTGGCTCATTTCCATTCGCCCTGCAGCGTGAATGCTGCCCAGAAGAACGGCGCAGAGTAGCCCTTTTCCTTCGAGACCGAGACCTGTGCCGCTTGCAGTGCTTGGGCCGGACGCATCTTCTCAGCCAGGATTCCTTTGTAGAAGCGCGTTATCAGCTCAGCCGTGGCAGTATCATTGATACTCCATAGGCTGACTACGACGCGTGGCGCGCCGGCATACATGAATCCTCTAGCCAATCCTATTAGCCCTTCTCCTTTTACCTCCTGCCCCAGTCCTGTCTCGCATGCGGATAGCACCACCAGCTCTGCGGGGAGCTTGAGGTTGAAGATTTCATGGGCTCGCAGGAAACCGTCCTGCGGCCGACCGTGCTCATCCACCATCGAGAGAACAACCCCGGACAACTCCGGACGCTGGCTATCGAGGAACCCATGAGTGGCAAAATGCACATATCGATAACGGCGCAACTCTTCGCTCGTGGCCGTTTGGCGACTTGCCTCAAAGTCGAGGGCCTTTTTACTTTCACTCGCCGGTGCTAGTTGAATGATGGCGTCGGCCTCACGACGAGTGCCAGGCAATCTTGGGATAGATAGTCCGTTGAGCACAACTTCGGAGTCCTTCGCTGCCTTGAGCAACTGCTCCTGGGCCAGGCCTATACCACGAGCTTCAGCCGGCCCGTTATTTAGCGGTTGGGGGGTTGCACTACCCTTATTTCGTAACCGGTCATCGTTACTGTCGAAGACTGGGTCCGCCAGGACAGCTAATTCTTTAGCTGCCGGTTGTCGATTCTTTGTTTCACGCCGCAGTACGGCGAGCGTTGAAGCAGATGGCAGGCTGACGACTTCATGCTCAAAAATGAGCGGCTGATAAGCTCTTGCCTTTTTCCGCGCGGACGGATTCGGCAATGCGACAAAGGGAATAAACTGCAAAGCGCCATCAGCAACGATAACCAGCCGCTTTCTTCCAAGCTGCGCCGCCACGGGAGAGAGTACCATCCTGCTTAATCGGAACGCTGAATCTAGAGTAGCTCCTTGGGGCTTCAGCATTAGGCCCCGTTTAGCTTGAGACTCCTTGTGGCCACTCGGGTTTACGACTGAGATCTGTGGCCATTGCTTGGCGTTAGTAAACAGGCGATAGACTTGCCGAACCACCTTTTCAATCTCAGCGCGACCCGGCATCTCATAACTGCTGATGGAATCCTGGGTGACCGCCCACAGATAACTTCGCTCCTCGCCGAGGGAGTACTCCAAAAGTAATGTGTCCGGGTCGAGAACTTCTGTCTGTATCTCCCGCAGAGATAGAGGTTGAGGTTGCGTCAGAGCGGCATACCTAGGACTCTTCTGCCTTATCTCAGTTTCGACTTCTTGGTATTCTCTAGTGAGCGCGTCTATCTCCTTGCCAATTGCAACCGCCTGCGGCTCCGTGTAGATACCACTGAGCAGCTTGATCTGAAGTTGTGCTTTAACGTTTAGTTGCTGTTGAAGCGAGCGTTCGCGTGTTAGAAGCTGAGGATCGGCTCCCTGGTGAATGTCGGCGCCGGCCTCGGCGAGCATTTCCAGCAGAACACGAGCTCGGGCGCGCTCGTTCGTCTGGAGAGCTGCAGCGTCATACCCGTCCCGCGGGTGAAGCTTATTGAGCCGCATAAGCAAGTCGATATAAAACTGGTAGTAGTCCTGCACCGTGGCGAAATAGGACGAGCGTAGTTGGGCGTTGGTGATCTTCGTGCGAAGAGACTCAAGGATATCGATTGCCGCCTCTATATTTGTCAGTGCGTCCGTGAGGTTGCCGCTGTTTAGTTCCACGTACGCAAGACTACTGAGTGCCTTAGCTTCACCGCCGCGGTCACCAATGGCACGAAATAGCGGCAGCGCTTGCGCGTAGTAATCGAGCGCCTTCTGCTTCTCCCCTAAATCGGAATAGACCTTACCTATGTTGTTGAGCGTCCTAGCTTCACCGTCGCGGTCACGAACCGCTCGAACCAGTGACAGCGCTTGCGCGTAGTAGTCGAGCGCCTTTTGCTTCTCCCCCAAATCAGCATAGACCAAACCGATATTGTTGAGCGTCGCAGCTTCACCTTCGCGGTCACCAATCGCGCGATGCAATGGCAGAGCTTGCCCATAGTAATCGAGCGCTTTCTGCTTCTCCCCCAAACCCGCATAGACAAAACCGATATTGCCGAGCGTCGCAGCTTCACCTTCGCGGTCACCTATCGCGCGAAACATCAGCAAAGCTTGCTGGTGATAGTCCAACGACTTCTGCTTTTCCCCTAGATCAGAATAGACCAAACCGATATTGTTCAGGTTCACAGCTTCACCGCGGCGGTCACCAACGGCACGAACTAGCGGCAGAGCTTGCGTGTAATAATCGAGCGCCTTCTGCTTCTCCCCTAAATCGGAATAGGCCAAACCGATATTGCCGAGCGTCCTACCTTCACCCCCGCGGTCACCAACCGCGCGACGGAGTGGCAGCGCCTGCCCATAGTAGTCGAGCGCCTTTTGCTTCTCCCCTAAATCAGAGTAGACACTACCGATATTATCGAGCGTGATGGCTTCAACGCTGCGATTGCCAACAGCTCGAAGTTGTGGCAGAGCTTGCGCGTAGTAATCGAGCGCCTTCTGCTTCTCCCCTAATTCAGAGTAGACATTACCGATATTGTTGAGCGTCAGGCCTTCACCGCCGCGGTCACCAGCCGCGCGACGGAGTGGCAGAGCTTGCGCGTAGTAGTCGAGCGCCTTTTGCTTCTGGCCCAAATCGGAGTAGACCACACCAATATTGTTGAGCTCCGTGCCTTCACTGCCGGGGTCACCAACGGCACGAAGTGTTGGCAGCGCTTGCGTGTAGTAGTCAAGCGCCTTTTGCTTCTCCCCCAGATCGGAGTAGACCTTACCTATGTTGTTGAGGGTGATGGCTTCGCCGCTGTGGTCGCTGACGGCCCGAAACAGAGGCAGAGCTTGCGCGTAGTAATCGAGTGCTTTTAGCTTCTCCCCTAGGTCATCATAGACGAGACCTATGGCGTTGAGTGTCATGGCTTCACCGTGACGATCTGACGCAGCGCGCAGGTGCAGCAAGGATTCCTCATACTTGTCAATTGATTTGCGTAGCGAGTCCGCAGTTCTTTGTGCGCGCAGTAACTCTGCTTCAGCGAGTAGTTTTTGCGCGAAAACGCGGCTCCGGTCATCCTTTGTTGCTGCGCGAAGTTCTTCGATCCTTGCTTCATAGCGTCCTGTGGCTGCGGTTCTATCAAAGGAGCGCACCTCGATCTTGTAAATACCCGTAGTCTCTACTATCCAATAGAGTGGTTCCGGTCCGTTCGCACCGTTGGGACTGTCCACCTCTCCAAGCTTCTTGCCGTCAGGGCCGTACAATACTAGGACCACATCAATGCCTCGCTGGTCGACTACGAGGTGCAAGTACTGACCTGCGATGAGCGTTAGCTGATAAGCGTGAGATTGGCCTCCAGCAAGCTCCCGCTCAATTCGCTTATCTGGAGCAAGCGGAGCGGCGGCCGTTGCCTGCGGTGCTACGGGCATTGAAGTCGCACCAGCCTGCGCCCGTACGGTTGCTGCCATGGCCGCGGCAAAGAAGATTGTTGCGATCAGTACAATATTAAGCTTCATAGCAAGTCCTTTCTGCCACGACACTGAGAAGAAGTGAATCGAGAAGTCTTGCAGATGTCGCTTTCACACAATTACTGTTCGTGTAAATAGCAAGCCCAGCATTCTCGCAGATCACGAAGTCCTCAACAAAACCTCAACCTACCCTCAGGACTTCCTCAGAAGAAAAACGGTTCCCTGCTTGTGAAGTGTTAACGCCTCGAGAAGGAGCCGAAAATGAATCGTCAAGCTGCACCAACCCTTACCCGGCGACACGTACTTTCGCTTTTCCCAATCCAGAAGCTTTTAGTCCTGACCTCAAGCCTAACGCTCGTCTGCGCGGTTTCAGTTAGGGCGCAACTCCGCTTAAAGACTACAGTTCCTGTCTATGTTGAGAGCGAGACCCAAGGCTCAACAGAAAATCTTGACCGTAGGATTCGCGATTACAACATCACCCTAACCTTTAACCCAACGTCGGCCACCGCTCATTACAATCGTGCGCGGCTCTTGCAGGCACGCGGGAATCCTGATGCGGCCCTCGTTGATTACAACACGGTAATTGAACTAAAGCCTCGCTACGCTCCCGCTTATAACAATCGGGCCCTCATTCATTTCTCGAAAGGTCTGCTCGACGAGGCCGTGACCGATTGGAACCGCGCGATTCAGATTGATTCACGCTATGCTGACGCCTATACCAATCGCGGAGTTGCATTGGCGGAGAAGGGAGATGTCGATGCGGCCTTTCTGGATCAGAATCGCGCTATCGAATTGGATCCGAAGCTCGCAAATGCCTACCTCAATCGGGGAGTTCTACGGCTGACGAAGGGGAATCTTGCCGCGGCAGCCGTTGATTTCGATTTCGCGATCAAACTCTTGCCCAACTTTGCCGATGCCTATCTGAATCGCGGCACCGTTCAATTCGCGTTGAATCATTTCGATCAGGCACTCACAAGTTATCAACAGGTCATACTTTTTGATCCAAATAAGGCGGACGTTTACCTGAACCGTGGAATCGTGCTTTTGGTTCTCGGTCGCGAATCGGAAGCAGCCAAGGACTTCGCGAAGTGTCTTGAACTCGATCCTTCCTTAAAGCCAACGCTGGACAACAGGGTGGAGATTGCAAAAAAGCGCCTATCAGCCGCAATGCATTAATTGGTTACGCTTCAACTGAAGCGGCCTTGGAGATGGAACACACAAGCTCGCAAAATCTTTACGTCTATGAGTTTGTTACGGTCTTATGGCTTGAGATGGCCCATATGAGAGGTCAGGCGGATGAGGTGATGGCCGTTCGGGAAGAGATCAAGATTCTTGAAAACCTGTATGGAAGAGGCTTAGTAAAGCTCGACTGCGTAAACGCGAGGAGGACCAAACTAGCTCAGATCCTAAATGGGCAAATCTCCAAAGGGCCAATACAAATAATGACATCAATGCGTTAGGCTCAGGCTCAACACGTTGTAATGTTGCCGATTGCTCCAACACGAGTAGGGTGGTACGCTTCGCGCACTTTCGCACCCTGCCAGACAGGAGCAAACACATTGGTAGGTAGCTTCCAGATTGGGAAATGGACCGTCGAGCCTCAACTCAACGACATAACTAACTCGAACTGGACCATCCACATCGAGCCGAAGGCCATGCAGGTGCTGATCTGCCTGGCCGAGCACACAGACCAGGTGGTGACCAAAGAGCGGCTGATGCGAGTGGTGTGGGCTGATACCTTTGTAGGCGACGACGTCTTGACCCGCACGATCTCAGACTTGAGAAAGGCACTCGGAGATGACGCCAAAGACCCTCGGTTCATTCAAACCATTCCCAGAAGTGGTTACCGTCTGATCGCCCCCGTGGTCTCATCGACACGCAGTCAGCCAGAAAAGTCGACTGAAACAAACTCAATTAGATCAATCGCAGTGTTGCCGTTCAAGCCGCTGGTACCCGATCGTCGCGATGAGTTGCTTGAGCTTGGGATGGCCGACACATTGATAACCAAACTGAGCGGCATAAAGCAGATTATCGTCAGGCCAACGAGCGCAATTCGTAAGTACAGCGCGCTCGATCAAGACCCGATTGCCGCCGGCCGGGAGCAGAGGGTGGACGCCGTACTTGACGCGAGCATTCAGAGGGACGGCGAGAGAATCCGCGTGACGATGCGGTTTCTGAACGTAGAAGACGGATCGCCGTTGTGGGCCTATAAGTATGACGAGCAGTCCACAGATTTATTCGCAGTTCAGGACGCAATTTCGGAAAGAGTCGCCGAAGCGCTGGCGTTAAGACTGACCGGCGAGGAGAAAAGGCAGCTGAGTAAGCGTTACACCGACAACACCGACGCATATGGGTTCTACCTTAAAGGGCGCTTCTACTGGAACAAAAGGACCCATGACGGACTTAGTAAAGCCATAGAACACTTTCGAAAAGCCATAGCGATAGACCCGAACTACGCGCTGGCTTACGCCGGGTTAGCCGACTGCCACAACTTGCAGACCATCTACAGCGGGATACCACCAAAGGAAGCATTCGCGGAAGGAAAGGCAGCGGCGATAAAGGCTCTCGAACTAGATGACGCACTTGCAGAAGCTCACAATTCCCTTGCGTGCGTCAAATGGTGCTTTGAGTATGATTCGGCCGCCACTGAGGTGATGTACAAGCGAGCGCTTGAAATAGATCCCAACCTTACTCCAGCTCGAACATACTATGCCAAGTTCTTATCGACGATTGGGCGGCAGGATGAAGCCTTAGCAGAGATAAAACTAGCCCAGGAGCGTGACCCAGTCTCACTCCTCGTTAACTGGGTTTCGGCAGAGTTGTTGCATTACGCACGCCAACACGATCAGGCAATTGAACAACTGCTGAGAACGCTCGACATGGACCCAAACCTACTTCCGGCCCAGGTTTTCCTAGGGCGAGCTTATGAGCAAAAAGGGATGTATGAGGAAGCGATCTCAGCATTTCAAAGGGCAGTCACTACCTTCCGTAATGACTGGAGAATCGTAGGACTCCTCGGGCACGCCTACGCAGTAGCAGGAATAAGAGATAAGGCAAATAGAATACTCGCCGAGTTGAAGAAGCACGCAGAGCGAAGTTACATCTCACCGTTCAACATAGCGCTCATCTATGTCGCGCTTGACGAGAAAGATCAAGCAGTCGAGTGGCTTGAAAGAGCTTTTGACGACAGGTCACTGTGGATGGTCTTCCTCAAAGTTGACCCGCGGCTCGACAGCCTTCGCTCAGCTCCTCGCTTTGCTGACATGCTACGGCGCATGAACCTTTCCACTTGAAACTGCTCAAACATGGACCATTCAACGAAAGTTGATAGGTGAGAAAGGTCGGAACTTCATGCCGGACTTTGGCCAATTTATCCGATCGTTGCTCGGATTAACGCAGGAATCACCAGCAGCCGTTACAACTGACGCCGTGGACACGCGCCCTACTGCAACGAACGAGTTTGTAGTGTTTATAGACAGCTAAGATCTCGCTCTGCGAGAGAGCAGAGTCGAGTTCTGAATTATTGGGAGTTGTCCCTACCAAAAACTCCGTCACCACTGTAATCATTGAAGTTAGCCAG
>JGI1027J12803_100998341_pt1 | contig 10020 bp, 8 predicted proteins | sample IowNatreferecore_FD_12803 | JGI IMG/M metagenome (IMG submission 12803) | reverse complement strand
CGGATGAGCTGATCGATTTGCGGGTTACCTGATGACCAGCCGTGGTTTTTCCAGTCGCCAACGGCGGTCTCCGGGCTTTCACGCTCTATTCGTGAAATCCGTTCTTTGTCTAAGAAGATCGCGACATTTCCGCGGTTGTACCAGGCGCCGTCCGGCACCTCCCGAACCTCATCAACACGCAGGCGGGCGCCATCAACGAGGTAAATCCACGTGGCCAACGGAGCTTTCTCGACTTTCTTAGCGATGGCCGTGGACGCCGCAATCGGAGCCGGCTGAGGCGGTATCACTTTGTAGCGGTTTTCTATAGAACGAATCGGTCTTTCCAAACTCTGCGATGTGCCGTTCAGCCGAAACCAGGTGGTGTCGTTTTGCTTCCAAACGTCGTCAACATCGAGTTTCCCGCCATCCACGAAGTTGATTCGTTTTCCAATAATCTCGCCAGTGGGAGTTGGGGGCGGTGTCACGGTGGCCGGAGCGGGAAGAACGAGACGCTGACCCTTTCGCAGACGAGAACTGACAGTCAATCCATTGGCCTGCGCGAGTTCATCCGCATTTACGTTGGTGCGGGCGGCCAGACTGCCTAATGTTTCGCCGGACCGAGCTGTGATGTGGTTAGTGTTACGGGTCGATGACGACTTACGTTGAGCAAGAGAGGGCAGGAAAGATCCCAACACCAGGACCAACAGAATCGGAGTTGAGTACAGCTTGTTCATCGACGAAGTGGCACAGACTTCAGTCTGTGTGTTCCAAAGAAAAAATGGTTTGCCGGCTACCCATCTATTACCTGAGATCCCCTAGAAGAAGCCAGAAGTTTCCAACTCCAGGTGAGAGATACGTAATCAACGGGCAAACCACCATCCCGCTTTGTTCGATTCTTCTTATTGCTTCTTACTACTTCAATCACACAACAGCGGCTTGCGCCTGCACCTTTTTCGATCCAAGGTAATGCTCAAATTCGTGGCCTCTGCCGAAATAGTTCTCCCATGCTGTGTCGACTAGCGAGGTTGATAGCTTCATCGGGTGTCCCTCAAACGTGCAAATATCAGAGATTCGATTTAGCAAGTCCCGCGGCTCACAACATTTCATGGGCCTCCCCTCGTCGCCATATTTACGAAGGAGATGATTTACCACTATGTCATCGACTGCCAGGCCTCTGGCTGCCGCTGCACGCCTGAAGATTTCTCCGTAAGCGCCTGGTGTCGGCAACTCGAGTCGCGCGCGATAACCCATGCGACGAAGGAATGCTTCATCGACAAACTCTTTTGCATCCAGATTGGTCGAGAAGATGACGAGTTGTTCGAAGGGGACCTCTATCTTCTTTCCACTGTGGAGAGTCAGGAAGTCGAGTCTCCTCTCCAGCGGCAAGATCCATCTGTTAAGAAGTTCGCTACATGAAACGCGCTGGCGTCCAAGTTCGTCGATAACCAATGTTCCGCCGTTCGACTTCATCTGGAACGGCGCTTCGTAATATCGCGACGCTTCGGACCAGACCAAATCAGTATTCTCGAGTGTGAGTTCACCGCCGACCATTACCATAGGTCTATGGACCTTTATCCAACGACGGTCGTACTCGTTTGCGTGTTGCTCTTCGACTCTTTGGTGGCAATGCTCGTCGTAGACACGAATAATCTGACCGTCGATTTCAATTGCATACGGGATCCAGAGGGTTCCAGCCAAGGCTGCATTCATGCGTTCTGAAATAGCCGTCTTGCCAGTGCCTGGTAGTCCCGTCAAGAAGAGGGACGATCGAGAGTTGATAGCACACCCAAGGGTTTTCAATAGTGAGACCGGAAGCACCAAATCACGAAATGCGGAGCGCACAACATTCATCGACGCGGGTCGCGAAGGCGTAGCCTGCAAGCGCATCATGTGAGAGTAATCTTTGAGTGTGACGGGCGCAGGTCCCATGTAACCGCATAGCGCGTGCAAACGTGTAACGCGTTCCCAGCCCATGTCGAGCATTGCGTAACGCGTGCCGATTGCGCTTTGGAGGCGAATTTCAATGAGCTTTTCTCGATAGAGTTGGTAAAGCAACTCATCTGACAGCGCCAATGGTAAGTGCAGTTTCTCTGCAACTGATGCTGTAGTGGGATCAGCTAAAGATGCAACATGTTTAAGCGCGAGGTCGCGGAGAAAGGATTCCGAAACCTCAGTTTCTACTAGTTCTTCTGGTGTGGGCGGACCAAGACTCTCAATCTCCGCACGCGTTAAGAACGTCAGTTTCCCCATATTTTTCTCCGGTGAATTGTCTGGTCCCCGGTTTGTCTTAGCTTGTCGAATGTCCATGTCCGATATGCTTTAGCTTGTCAACGTGTCCGCTATGCTCGTGTGCCCGCTAAGATTGCTTATTACTCACCCACGACAAACTAAAGCACATCGGATGTCTAACTACTTGTTCGCATCAGCAAAAGTCTTCAGAGCCACCAGTGAATGGCGCAAAGTCTCGGCATCGGTGGGCCTGCCCGTCATATCGTAAAGAGCTACGAGTTTCGTCAGGACCTCAACTGAATTGGGACGCATTGCCTGCGCCTGTTCGAGATGCACAATTGCGTCTTTAGCGTAGGCGCGCGATTGTAACTGCGCTGCCACATTCACGTGAGCACCAAACTCGCCGACCGCCTTTACGAAACTCACGTAGGCATCGTCAAACTTTCCACGCTGACATTGAGCTAAGGCCAGGTTGTTCCAGATGCGCGCATCCTTTGGAGAAAGTTTGGCAGCGCGTTTCAAATACTTCATCGCGCGTCCGTTGTCGTCATTCTTGTAGAGAAGAAAGCCGAGGTTGTTCAGGTATTCAGCATTATTTTCGTCAACCTTAATCGCCAACTCGAAGGCTTTTAACGCGCGATCGCGTAGACCTTTGCTTTCGTAGGCGATACCCAGGAGGTTATTCGCCTCAGCTGCTTTGGGATTGATTGACGTGGCCGTAGTCAATTCGGAGATGGCGGTATTGATATCGCCCGCAATCAACAACTCGCGACCTCTTTGCAGGTGCGAATCGAACTCCGATAATGACAGTTGTGTCGTCAAAGCAGGTGCGGCAGATACCTGAGGTGTCGAAGTTAAAGGCGGCTCGACATGAGAGTCCTTGATGCGAGTGACTTTTGCACTCTCAAACTTTGCAGCCTCCTTGTCAGTTATGCGCCGCGCTTGCTGATCGTTCTTCTTGCCACCGAACAGTCGACCAAGGGCACGGAAGGGAGCACCGAGGGCGCGGACGAAACCGTTGCCGCGTTTTTGCTGAGTCGAGTCTGACTCCTCAGAGGTGTCTGCCGCCATTGAGGAGGCGACGCGACCGTCAGTCACAGCGAGTGCTGTCCAATCGAAACCACCGGCAGTCGCAACGCTTGAGCGCTCGACAAAAGTGAACAGCAAAAAAACAACCGTTAACAACGAAACACAAATCGTACTCTTAGTCGTCATTTAAGCCTCCAGGCCCAACGCTATTTGGCGAATTGGTCGATGAGATTCAGAAGAGCGGCGCCGAGAATCACGAGAATGATTACAGGGAAAAGGAACACTGTCAGAGGAAACACAAGTTTCAATGCCGCCTTCTGCGCTGTCTGTTCTGCACGTTGACGTCGTTTCGTTCTCAGGGATTCGGCAAAAACACGCACGGCTTTTCCAATCGACGAGCCATATCGATCCGCTTGAATTAACAGAGCAACAAAACTCCGAATATCATCGACGCCCGTTCGTTCCGCAAGGTTTCTTAAAGCCTCTTCACGGCTGCGGCCTACGCGAAGTTCAAGGTTAACCATCTCAAACTCTGAGTGCATGTCAGGATGAATGACCTTTAGCTCTTCACCGACCCTATTAAGGGCAGCGTTTAAGCCGAGACCTGCTTCGACTGCCACCACCAATAAGTCCATTGCGTCCGCCAGACCCCACGTGATTCTTTGCTGGCGACGAAGCGTCTTCTTTCTCAGAATGTATCGTGGCAAATAAAAACCAAACGCTGCGGCGAGCACGCCCCAAAGCAGGAAACTGTTTAAGGGTAGATCCAGGATGAAACATGCCGTGAGTGCCAGGCTTGGAAGGGCAATCGTTAAAGTTATCTGGATCGCGCGAAAAGCAGTGGCGGCATCCTGCGAACGATAACCGGCTTGGAGTAACTGCTTTTGAAGTTTTGCTGCATCAATCGCCGAGATGGGAGCGATTCGATTCAGTGGCTCAGCAACGCGCTCCGCCATGACCGTTAGCGGGTTGTTTTCTACCAGTGCGAGAGAAGGATCCATACTCTCCAGACGGGCATTCACAACCCCAGTTGGCCGAGCCAGGAGCCAGTAAACACTCATCACCGTTAGGGCAAGACAACCGAAAGTAAGAACTATGATAAGCAGAAGCATGACAACACGCCTTCCTAAGATCTTGGTCTAACTCACACCCTGATATTCAGAATCGATCGGATTGAGAGCATACCTAGCACTTGCAATACGAAAGCGAGTCCAAGTATGTAATGGCCACGCTGATCATTGATCAGAACACTCATATAATCCGGATTGATGAGCGTCATCAGAAATATGACGACAATTGGTAGCGCACATAAAATCCACGCAGACCCACGAGAGGCGGTGGTCATGGTTCGAAAGTCCTCCATGAGTTTGAAACGCTCGCGGATCGTTTGCGCAACTTTTTCCAGGATCTCTGCGAGATTGCCGCCGGTTTCGCGCTGAATGTTCATGGCTGTAATACAGATGTGCAAATCCAGAAGTGGAACTCGCTCAGCCAATCGCGCCAAAGCCACGTTTGTCGAAAGACCTAGTTTTTGTTCTTCGAAAGCAATCCGAAATTCTGTCGCGACAGGATCCGGCATTTCTGACGCTACCTGGTGGAGTGACTCCGAAAATGCATGCCCAACTGCGAGTGATCGACTCAGTAAATCGAGGGTATCGGGAAGCTGCTCATTGAATTTGCGGAGCCGCTTCTTCCTCTTAAAATTGATGTGTACGATCGGAATTGCAGCAGCGATTACAGCGGCTAGTATTGCGAGAGGCCTGTTAAAGACCGTGTAGGCGGCAAATCCTGCCATTAAGCCAGCAACTAACGAGAACGCAAGCAAACGACTAACGGTTATCCGAACATCTGCCTGTCTGATGGTTTTGTCCAAGCTCTTTATAAAATTGAGCGAGGACAATAGGCGGTTAATTGTTGGACTCCCACCAATGGAGTCGTCGCGAGAGATCTGAACCTCTGTTTCGGAAGAACCAAGTTTTTCCTGCAAGGCTTCGCTGACGCGCTGCTGCAATCGCTCATGACGCGCATCAGACTGCCGCGATGCGATTAGGAAGAGCGCATAGGTCAGGAACAAAAAGAAGAGAAATATGAGTGTCGAGATCAGCACTTTCCACTACCTCCTAAAAGAACGCCGGCAGTTGCATTCCATATTGCTTTAGCCGTTCTGCAAAACGCGGTCGAATTCCCGTGGTTCGGAACATGCCCATGACCTTGCCCGATGCATCCAGTCCTGTCCGTTCGAACATGAAGATCTCCTGCATCGCAGTAGTGTCACCCTCCATACCGGTGATCTCAGAGATCGAAGTGATACGTCGAGTACCGTCTGTTAGGCGGGCTACCTGAATTACCAGGTTAACTGCCGAAGCAATTTGTTGTCTCATCGCACGATCCGATAAACGCATCCCTGTCATTTGGATCATTGTTTCCAGGCGAGCGAGGGCATCTCGTGGTGTGTTTGCGTGTATCGTAGTCAACGAACCATCGTGCCCAGTATTCATTGCCTGCAACATATCGATGGCTTCGCCACCTCGACACTCGCCAATAACGATTCTGTCTGGTCGCATTCGTAATGCATTTCTAACTAAATCTCGTTGCGAGACTTCACCTCGACCCTCAATATTAGGTGGGCGGGTTTCCAACCTGACAATATGCGGTTGCTGGAGTTGCAACTCAGCAGAGTCTTCAATCGTTACGATTCGCTCGTCGCGCGGAATGTAGGCAGAGAGTGCATTTAGGAGGGTGGTCTTGCCGGCGCCCGTACCACCTGAAATGATTATGTTCAGGCGAGCGCGAACACACATCTCAAACAGAATGGCGATTTCTTTAGTGAGTGCCCCATTCTCAATTAGCGTAGGCATCTTCAAGGGCTCAGCGCCGAACCGGCGAATCGACAAGACTGGACCATCGAGAGCAAGTGGGGGAATGATCGCATTAACGCGAGAACCATCGGGGAGGCGTGCATCGACCATTGGTTGCGATTCATCTATGCGCCGTCCAACGGTAGAAACAATGCGCTCAATTACTCGCATCAAGTGTTCGTCGTCCTTGAATGCGATTGCCGTTTTTTCCAACTTACCACGCCGCTCGATATAGATACTCGAGAATGAGTTGACGAGAATGTCTGATATCGTGTGATCGCTGAGGAGCGGCTCGAGCGGTCCCAGACCAAATAACTCATGATGAACTTCGGTAACCAGACGATCTCTTTCCGCGGTTGAAAGCGGGGTATTCTCAGCCGATAACAAGTCCTCAGCCAATTTGGAGACTTCAGCGCGGACACGTTCAGGCGAAAGCATGTTGAGCTTTGTTAGGTCGAGTCGGGTAACTATTGCGCGGTGAAGGTGTGCTTTCAGCTCCTGGAAATTCTGGTTACCGTAAACTCCTTCTTGCAGAGCGGTACCAGTGCCGTCCCCATTTTGATCCTTAATGTATCTTTCTCTTAGCGCCATGGTTTTTCCTTGTGTTCGATTATTGACCCGCCATACTTCATCGGGATTCCTTTGTCTCAAGCCGTATCGGGCATAGTTGAAATCTCGAGAGCAGTTCTTGAGTTATTCCGATGGAATACTCCTCCAAGTAACCGCTTGCGTTCGGGTGTTACTGTGTGCTCATGCTTTTCAACCAGGCCCGCGATTCGCTTTATTTCGAGGGTCACTTTTGAGCTTGGTTCTATTTCGACTATGGGTCGTCCCAGGTTGATTGAGTTGATCACTCTTCGATAATCATTAGGCACCAGTCCAATGAGCTGCTCATTGAGATGAGTCTCGACTTTGTGTAACTCAACGTCGATGTTCTTGCTCCACCGGTTGACTACTACTCGAATCTTGGTTCGCGGATAGCCCAGGCGATCAAAAACCTTCAGGGCTCGCTTGGTGCTGCGGATGCCCGGGATATCAAGGCTCATGACCAACAGAATGTCATCGGCCAAATCGAGAGCAGCGACAGTAATCGGATCAAAGGTGTGTTGTAGATCCAGAACGATGCACTCGTAACGTTGCGCAAGTAGGTGCAGAGTCTCGGTGACGTGCTGCGGTTCTATGTCCTCAGCTTCGTGAGCCTCTTCGGGCGCAGCCAAGAGCGACAAATGAGAGGAATGCTGGGTGACCAAACTATTAATTAGTGTGTCATCGAGTCTAGTTCGGTTCCGAACAAAATCTGTGAGCGAGTATTTGGCCTCGAGACCAAGAAAGGATGCCGAGTCACCTGCTTGGAGGTTTAAGTCGGCAAGAAGCGTATTAACGTTCATTGCAGCGGCCAGGTTTGTGGCGAAGAAAGAAACTCCAACTCCTCCTTTGCTCGAGAACACGCCAACAATACGTCCACCACTCCGTGAACCGGTGTGGGCCACTGCAAATTCAGTGACGCGATCGAGGACCGTGTTGAACTCGTCTTGAGTAATGGGCAGCTGTAAAAACTCGTGAGCGCCCGAACGCATACTGCTGAGAATGAGAGTTGGCGAGGCATCACGAGCGGCCGTGATTATCGCTGTTGTGGGGCAGGATGTTGACAGCTGCTTTATTAGCGCGAACTCATTTTCTCCGTTACTACTTTCTAAAGTTATTATTGCGGCAGAGGGTTGTAAACGTAGGACATCAGCAACCAATTGTTGAGGGTCGCTGCAATCGGCAAGCAGTCGAACCCGAGATGTTCCCAGGATAGCTTCCTTGATTTTCGCCGAACCCTCCGGAGTACGACTCATTGTTATGAATGTTAGCGACTGCATGTTTCTTAGATATCCCTTGTAACTGATAAAGATGTAGACCTTCTAATCTTATAAAGATGTAGACCTTCTAATCTTCCAACTATTTCAAACTCTCTACGGAATGACACCAGCGCTCTCGCCTCCCATCGTGCTCCGGTACGGAGGCATTCTGATGGTCCTGGTTATTAAAGGCACCACAAAATGAAAATCGTAGTTGATGATGCTCACTGAAACGGTTCCTTGCCCAACACCGAAGCCCGGAGGAAGACCCGGTGCGACTGGGTCTAAAGGAGTTGAGCCATATTCGACGCAGATATTGGCCGGTGTAAGTCCTTGCACCAACTTTGGACCCGTACCAGCAGTGTTTCCATAAATCGTGTAATTCTTTATATCGTTTAGAGCTGGACCAGTAGAGTCGCACGTACCGGCGGCGGTGGTCCTGGGCGTGCCAGCGGTGGCGGCGGCTGCTTGCATTGAAGCGAACCTTGCACCTCGACGCGTCGATTCGACCAACGCATTGTGCGTAAAGTACAGATTTCCAGCGGCGCAAATTCCAATAAGCATCACAAAGAACATGAGGGCCACGACTACGAACTCGATCAGTGTGCCGCCATACTCGTTTGCTTTGTGCTTTCTACTCTTTCGCATTGCCGTGTTTAATTGACTACGCCCTTATTGCATGTATCGCATCGTGACTGTGGGAGTGAAGGTAAAGTTGAGCGATAGACTGCCACTCCCGGCTAAATGGCTCAGATTCCAAATCAAAGGCGTGTAGTTATAAGTCACAGTGACGGTCACATAGCGCGTTCCTATGGCAGTTCCCGGCGCTGTGATCGTGACGTTGGTTGTCGATAGGTTGTTGGCTACTACTGGCTCACCAGTGCATGAGGCCTTACCGCAGACCACGAGATTCTTCGCGGCGTCGGTGTCAGCGGTCGCATAGTTACCGGCTGATACTGGCGCGCTCGAAAGATAGCGAGCGCCAACTTCAACAGCCTTGTTCAACGTGGTATAGGTGTAGAACATTCTGCCCATTTCAGTGATGCCCGCAAAAAACAGAATCAGAAAGGGCAGTAGAAACGCGAATTCAAGCATTTGCGTTCCGCGTTCACACCTAAGGAATGATTTCGTTCTCAAACGCATTGAGTCATCTCATCGATAAAGCACTGGTTTGGTGAGGCTCGTCGTGCCTCCATTGGGATCGAAATAACCTCTGCCAATTGAAAAGTCATCGCCGAGGTATTCGAGATCCAACCCAGCTCCACACCAGGTGTTTGGACCGCAGTTCGTTCCTTCAGCAACTTCATTACGGAGCACAAAAGCACCGAACTTAGTAATTTGGATTGTTGGCGAAGACCCGGCCGGCAAGGGCGCAATAATCGGCATGACCAAAACACGCCGATCTTGCTGACCAGTATGAGACGGGGCTGTCGCGGGACTGCCTGCAAGATACTGTGCGGCGGTGAGCCCGAGTGAAATGTTTAGATCGGGCGGAAAATCTGTCGGGTTAAGCTGACCCGGTCCGTTACTATAAATGTCGAGCCGAGTATTTGCGCCCCGAGCAATATTGTCGCGGCCATTGTTCGAATTTGCGGACTGAGAGCTATCCAAAGTTTTTTGCTCGCCGACCGACGCACAGAGATTTGGGATTCCTGCCGCCAGCTGCGAGGTTTCGACAGAACCCGTGCCGTTAATATTGGGGATCTGGATCACTGCATATCCGTGATCGTCAACTTGAGCGGTTGAACCAGTAATGCCGTCAGTATAGTTGGCAGTAAGCTGGGTGAGAGTGCCCGCGGTCAAAGCAGCCTGGTTAGCGGGTGTTAGGGCGAGGGCAATTGGAAAGAAGTTGCAGACGCGATTCAGCCCAACAGACATACCAGCCACTGCGCTGCGTTGCTCAGCATGAGTTGATCCCAAGACCCTTGCGGCGAAGAGAATGCTGACGTTTGCTGACTGGGTGGTAACGCGAACGAACTTGATAGTATTTTCGGTTCCGGCTGGAACACCACCGGCGCCGACATACCAGGGTCCATTCAATGAAGCCGCAAACTCAACTGTTATTATTGTGGCTTTTTTTT
>JGI1027J12803_100334318_pt1 | contig 10021 bp, 5 predicted proteins | sample IowNatreferecore_FD_12803 | JGI IMG/M metagenome (IMG submission 12803) | reverse complement strand
CCGGTAACGTGTCTCACGCACAACGAAGTACGGCTCGATTCCGTGAGCCAGCTCCTCCGGCCACAATTTACCGATCAGCTGCGACGCGCGGAACGCGCGCACGGCTGAGCTAGCGTCCATGTAACCGGAAGCGAACCGATGAATCCCCTGCCGGTCTGGTGGCTCATCACTGAGCCGCTTGGGAAAGAGGTCCGTCAACGGCGCGGTGTTGTTCGTGATGCGATCGATTTCATCTCCATCCATAACGAACATGCCGGCCAGTTGCTTTGGTTTTTCGAATCCGACACGCTCCAGGTCAGAACGTGTGCTGTCGTCGCGCCATAAGCGCAGAAAGGATTCGGCGTCGGGTTTTCGCGGCTCTCCCTTGATTCCCATCATGATCCATTCCTCGTCCGCATTCGCGAACACCGCGGCATTGGCGAAAGCATTGTGAAAAGCGCGGAGGATCGCTTTGGCCTCGCCGACTTTCATTTGATAAATCGGAAGCCAAAAGGTGGCGATTCCGCCTTCATTCAACCGCGAATGCATCAGGGCAAAGAACTCCTGCGTGTAAAGATTGACTGAGCCCGCGACCTTGGGCGGCGGCGGTTCACCTGTTATCAGGTCATATTTTTTTGGGCTCGCCTGGAGAAAGAAGCGTCCATCCTGAACGAAGGCATTCACGCGCCCGTCCTGTAGCGGGTTAGGATACGTGGAATAATTTCCTGCGAGAGCAAAGACTTCCCTTGAGATATCGACCACATCGATGTGATCGAGACGTGGATCATGTCGGAGTGAATCGGCCGTGACGCCGCAGCCATAGCAGATTAGAAGCGCCTCGCTAAAATTGATCCCGAGGGCCAGGGGCAGGTAGGCAAACATCCGCATGTAGCGCTGGTTCTGCCAGCGTGTGTCGGACATGGTAAACGCGTTTGTGATCAGACGGTCGTAGTAGGGCGCGCCGAGAAAATCGCGCCGCACCAGTTGCAAGGTGTCCGCTGTTCCTTCGATCTTTCTGAGCAGATGCGAGCCGTCGCGCGTGTAGGGCTCACGCGCATGCCCGAAGTGTTCGCTGGCGCGGTGATAAGGGAAAAATACGATCAACAGAACAAGCACGGCTCCGAGTGAGAGCAAACCGACATCGGTCCCTTTACGAAAAGACCAGCTCCGTGGTGCCGTTATCCAGATCGCAAGCAAACCATATGCGATTGCACAAATAACGAGCGTGGTTTGAAAGCCGAGATTGGGAAGGAAAACAAAGCTGGCCAATAACGGCCCGACCGCAGCACCGGCGGTGTTGAACAATGTGGTGATCCCAACCGTATTCATCCGGTTCTCCACTCGCACCTGTACCCGCGACGCGATGGTTGGAAAAACCATCCCGGAAATGAATGCAACCGGGAACATGAGGGCCAGTGCGAGCGCGCCGATCTCGCGCCAGGAATCGAGGTAAAAATCGTGCCACCGGGCATCAGCAGTCCTTTGCAAAACGGGAATTGGAAAAAACAGATAAGAAAGCAACGTGGCTATACCGGCGACCCACAAAAGTGCGGGAAGCGCCCGGAAAGATCGTGCCGCCCATTTATGCAGGATGCCCGAAGCGATACCGCCGAGCGCGATTCCCGTCAGCACCACCGCCAGCATTATGGAAAACGCGGTCGAGGAGGAGGCGACGTAGAGACGCAGAAAGCGAAACCAGACGACTTCGAGCGCGAGCAAGATCGCGCCGGCTCCGAGGCTAACTATAAGCAACGGCCAGGGAGCGGCGTAATCGATTTTCCATCTTCGGAACCGCGGTATTTTCTGTGTGAGTGATGAGCGCTCGCTCACCGCGACCAGAAGTGCGAGCGCCGCGGCGGTGAAATTGATAGAGCCCGCGACCAGTGCGGTCCCATGCAGTCCAAAAAGCCGAACGAGAAACGCCTCGCCTGCAAGCGCACCGGCGACCGCACCAAGCGTATTGAAACCGTAGAGAATGCCGATGGCCCGGCCGAAATGCTGGTGCCGCAGAACCGGATCATCGATCAGCACAGGTAGCGTCAATCCCATCGCAGTGGTGGGAACGAGCAGAATGAGAAAAGAAAGCGCGAAGCGCAGGGCGTTCAAAAGGGCCTGATGGTTCCAGAGCGCCTGGAATGTCGGCCGCAGCCATTCGCCAAGGGACGGCATGACGAGAACGATCGCGCATCCGAAAACGGCTACGAGCATTTCGAGCACGGCGTAAACGTGCAGCGGGCGCCGCCGTAGTTTTAATGTCGCGGCAAGGGCCGTGCCCAGCGCCAGACCAGCCATAAAGCTCGAGAGGATCAACGCCGCCGCCCAGACAGAATTCCCGAAGGTAAGTCCGCTCAGGCGTAACCAGAGCGTCTCGAATATTAGCGCGCTGGCTCCTGAAAGAAAAAGAACGCCAGAGAGAATGGTCGCGCGCACGAGCCGCAACTTAGTCGGGCTGCAGCCGCGGCGGCATCATTTTCCGCCGAAAAATTTGCGGAAGGATTGGAACAGTTTCGGGATCGCCTTCGGAATCGTGTTATCGAGTCGCTGGGCGAATTCCATGGGATCGCCGCCATGGACCTGACATGATTGTATCGGTACCTTGTCAGCCGGGAGGATAATATCGTAGGCAGTGGCAGCGTCTTCGCAGCCGGTAGTAGCAAGTTGATTCGAAATCGAACAAACCGTCGCGCGAGCCAAAGGCATGGTCGGTTGAAAAGGCTGCGCTGGATAACGTGCGGCCGATTTGTTCATCACCTGCACCCAGACCGGTAAGGCCAGGGCCGCGCCATATCCACGGGGAATGATCGTAGTCGGCTGATCGAAGCCAACCCACACGCCGCAGGTGAGTGTCGTCGTATAGCCGACGAACCATGCATCTTTATAATCGTTGGTTGTGCCGGTCTTGCCGGCGGCAGGAACTCTAAGACCGAGAGAGGAGCGCGCGGCTGCCGCTGTGCCACGCGTTATTACCTGCTCCATTAGCTCGGACGTCATCCACGCGGCACCAGGGTCGAGCGCAGGGACGGAAATATGGGCGGCACGGTAAATGGGATTGTGCTCCTGATCATCGATGCGCTCGATGATGTAGGATTGCTTTCGAACGCCAGCGTTTGGAAATATGGTGTAAGCTGCGGTCAAATCTTTGAGGTTGGTCTCAAAAGCGCCGATATAAATCGCTGGCCCGTGCGGAATTTTGTCGCCGAGATTCAAATTGGTCGCGACTTTTTGCACCTGATCAATCCCCGCGAACTGTCCCACGCGCACACTCATGGTGTTACGCGAGTGGATCAGGCCGTACGACGCCGGCTGAATCCCGCCGTAAGTACCGTCAGAGTTACCAGGCGCCCAGTTTCCGGCCCCATCAATTTCGCCCGGCTGAATCGGCCCATCGCTGATTGATGCTCCGGGCAAAAGACCATTTGTGAAGGCCAGGGTATAGACAAACGGCTTAAAGGATGAGCCGACCTGCCGATTAGCGGGAGGGAGTGCGCGATTGAATTTGCTCTGCGAATAATCGCGGCCACCGACCAGTGCCCGAATGCCGCCACTTGCATTATCTACAACGACGACGGCTCCCTCGAGATACGGCATGGAAGAATCTTCTCCGTTTTCCGGCGGCTTATAACTCGCCTTTAGTGGGTGATGAAAATTGGATTGATGCTCGATTTTGGTCAGGCTCGATTCTAGCGCTTGAGTAGCGGCGTTTTGCACCGCGGGATCGAGCGTGGTGTATATATAAAGACCGCCCTGATCGATCTGGTCCTGGGTCAAAAGCACGTTCAGGTCCCGCTGCACCGCATCCATCGCATAGTTCTCTTGGATCATGGGCATTTTCTTTGGGTGCGATGCCACGCGGGTCGCTTTAGCTTCCTGTGCCTGCGCCGGTGTGATCGTCTTCAGATCGACCATGCGATTGAGAACAGCGTCACGCTGTGCTGTAGCGCCCTCGGGATTTCGCAATGGGGAAAAGCGGTTCGGGCTTCGAATTAACCCAGCCAGAACGGCTGATTCCGACAAATTGAGCTTGGCCGCGCTCTTTCCGAAATAGGCCTGGGACGCCGTTTCGATGCCATAGCAGCCGGCGCCAAAGTAAATTCGATTCACGTAAAGCTCGAGGATCTGTTGCTTGGTGAACTCGTGTTCGATCCGCAACGCCACCATCGCTTCGAGGAGTTTGCGGCTGACGGTGCGGCCTCCGAGCGGAAGAGAATTGCGGGCCAGTTGCTGCGTCAGACTGCTCGCGCCTTCGCGCGCCGACCCGCTCATGATATCGCGCACCAAAGCGCGACCAATCCCGTACCAGTCGATTCCGTTGTGTTTGTAGAAGCGCGCATCCTCGCGCACCAGCAATGCGTTAATGAAATTCGGCGAGACTTCGTTTAGAGGCACGATCAGGCGATTCGCGCCCGCCAGCCGGCTGTAGATCTTGCCGTCAACATCGAAGACCGTGTTTCGCTCGGGCATTTGCCCGACCTTCTTCATGTCGAACGTTTGCGCCCAGACCGAATAGAAAAGGAGGACCCCCAGACCGCTGCCTGCGATCAGAGTTGCGATCGAAACCTTCCAACCCCAACGGCGCAGCCAGCTTTTGTTCTTGCCGCTCTCGGTTTTCTTCCCAAAAGCCATCATCGCAACTTCGCTTCGCAAATAGTAAACGAAGTGCGCGTGCTCGTCACCTCGCAGCGATCAAAAAACCGTAGCCAAACGACGGCGTTATGCGCAGCGAAATATTAAACCTGATCCGAATTAGAAACGCAGGTTCACCGGAGTGCCATGCTGCTCGGACGCGCAGGGCGCATTTGTGGGCACCTCAGTCGCGGCATCACTTCGCTGGACGAGATTATTCTCGATCAAATATTGTTCGACCTCTTCGCCACTGACATCAGACAGCATTTCGCCGTTAATCTCGACGCAGGGTGAAAGTGGTTGGCCACTTTTCATTTCCATTTCCCAACGAAACGCCGGATTTTCGATGATGTCTTTTTCCGTATAGCGAAGGTCGTACTTCGCGAAAACGGCGCGCACACCGCCGCTCCAGCCACAATGCGTTTTCAGATAGGCGGTAATTTGTGGTTTTTCCATGATCGCAGAAGTTAGCACGCGCCGGCAACGCGCTCAACGGTTGATCCCGGCACGAAGGAGGCCGGTCACCCCGACGTTTTCCCGCTCAGCCTTCGAGGCGCCGGCACATCCTTCCATGCCACCAAAGCGACCTGGCATCCGTCAGATCTTCTGTTGCAGCGGTTTCAACCAAGTATGCAATTTCTGCAGCCCGAGCTCCAAACGGGTCTTCACCGTGCCCAAAGGATCGTGTGTTGTCGCCGCGATCTCGCGATGGCTCATCCCGGTAAAAAAGGAAAGCTCGAGCGCTTCCCGCTGGAACGCCGGCAGAGATTCCATCTGCTCACAAAGATAACGGCGCAGATCGGCGCGACACATCTCCTCGTCTCCATCCACTATCGTGCGCGCTCCGCAGGGTGCCGCGTTTAATTGTTCTTCGTAGCGATCTTTCACCCTGACATAAGCCTGGCGTCGCCGAAGACGGTCGATGGCACGGCGCCGGGTGATCGTGGTCAACCAGCCGAGTGGTTTACCGACTCGAGGCGCGTAATTGCGCGCCTGTTTCCAAACCTGAAGCAAAGTCTCCTGCAACACGTCCTCCGCCTCCGCTTCTTCGTGAATCACGCTTTCGATGATTGAGCGCAAGGTGTCGCCATGCCTCTCGTACAAAGCGGCGAGCGCTTTCTCATCACGCTCCGTGATCGCCCCCATGATCGCTTCGTCGCTGGCGGAACTGAAACCGTTGAATTGAATTGTCGCTTCCATCGCGCGTTAAACAGTTTGGATTGACCTGACTACATGTTCCTTAGCATCAAGCACACAGACGCGCTCATCCGCGAGCGTGCGCCATTCGCGGAAGTGATCGGCGTTGCGAAGAATCGAAAGTCGATCCTGTGCTTTCGTTTTTGTCGGCATTACGTGTGATTGCATGTTTCTGTAGGAATCGGAGACCGGCAATCAGGATGGATGATGAAGTTCGGGTAAGAGAAATCCTGATGGCAAAAGTGAATAACTTTTGGTCGGCGTGAGGGTTATGGATTCTTGGACATCCAATATTTTCTGCGCGCCGCGTTAATTGGGCGGATGAACAAGAGCGGGCAGCCAAGGAACGGCCGACAGCCGCAGCGCTTTGGCAATGCGACTGACCAGATGGAACGCTATTTTGCTGAACATCCGCGTAGTCTCAGCGCGGTGCGACGACCTCAACTTTTCCACCATGATCGGACGTTCGCAGTACTTGGTCGCAATCTGCAAACTGGAATCGCGGGACTCGGCAATACGGTGGAAGCAGGGTTGCGCGCCTGTGATCTCCAATTATTTACGCGCGCTTGGACCGCGAGCCGAGAAGACCAGCGGCAATAATAGTTGGCACAGGCGTCACGCTCGTGTTCCAGCGACGTGAGATTACCCTCACCTCGGCGCTTACGCGCCCTCCTCTCCCTGAGGGAGAGGGTGGGGTGAGGGCAAACCCGCCAAGAATGCCGGCTGACCCCAAGGTTGAATTCACGTTGGCGCGCTTGAGTTCAACTGTGCGTAGATCCCGCGATTCGAGATGATGACCGCGCTGCTTAGGCCGGTTGCTGTAAGCGGACCCAATCTTGCGCGAAACGAGCTACTTGCCGGGCATTTTGCAAACGCAGCTTGTCCTTGATGTGGGCGCGATGCGTCTCCACCGTTTTCAGACTGATCTTCAGATGCTCCGCAATTTCGCGAACATCGTTCCCCTCCCCAATCAGTTGCAGCACTTCCAGCTCTCGATCGCTCAGCCGATCAATCGGCATCTGAGGTCCACTACTCCCATGGATATGGTCGTAAATCATACGAGCCGACATTTTCGGACTGATGAAAATTTCGCCCCGCAAAACCGTGCGGACGGCGGCAATAAAATGTTCGAGCGCCTCGCGTTTCATGACGTAACCACGCGCTCCCGCACGAAGAGCGCGTTCAGCGAAGATGGCTTCATCATGCATTGACAACACAAGGACAGGCAGCTTTGGCTTCTCCGCTTTGATTGCCTTGGTGAGCTCGATTCCGTTGGCGCTTCCCTCCAGGCCAATGTCGACGACAGCGAGATCAAATTTCTGCCGCCGAATAGCGCCGAGAGCTTCCATGCTGGTACTGGCTTCGGCCTGTACTTCCAGATCAGTCTCATCGTTCAGCAACTGCACGACGCCACGACGAAAAAGCGGGTGATCGTCGACCACTAGTACTCCGCGCCTCTGAGCTGCACCGTCTTTTAGCTTTTTGCCGGAATTTTGCATGTGACCGTCGTACCGCGGCCGCGTCTCGAATCGATAGCGAACGTGCCTCCTAAAGCATTCGCACGGTACTTCATCAAATGGATGCCCATTCCCTTCCCGGCGGCGTTTTTTGCGAATCCTTTGCCGTCGTCCTTGATCAATAGAACGATTTCACCCGGTTTCGACTCCAGCTTTATCGTGATGGCGCTCGGCTCGGCGTGCTTGATCACGTTCGTCACCGCTTCCTGGGTTATACGGTAAACATTTAGCGCCAGATTATTATCGAGCCGGCGAATGTTGCCGCGACTCTCGAACTGACACGGCACCTTTTCATTGGTTCGGCCCGCGAGCTCGCGCAGTGCCGAAGTAAGGTCGGTTGATTCCAGTTCGAACGGATGCAGCCCGCGGGCAAAGTCACGGGCGCGCCCGGCGTTCAGGTTGACCGTTTCGGCCGCTTCCCGCAATGCTTCGGCGCATTCCGGCGTCTGTTTGGAAATTTTTCTCGCCTCGGAGTTTAATAGAAACGCGGTTGCCGTGAGCTCCTGGCAAACGCTGTCGTGCAGGTCCTGACTGATTCGCGCGCGTTCTCGATCCGTGATCCGCAGGATTTCGTTCTCGAGAATCTGGCGTCGCTCCATTTCTTGGCGCAACTGACGATTCTTAGCCTGCAATTCAACCGTCCGTTCGCGCACACGTTTTTCCAACTCGAGGTGAACCGCGTGTAACTCCTCCTCCGCCGCGCGTTGCTTGGTTGCATCTCGTGCAATCTTGGCGAAGCCGCGCAAGGCCCCCGTCTTCTCATCATCGAGTCGGCGCATCACTCCATCGACCCAAATGCGTCGGCCGTCCTTGCGAATGTGCCAGCGCCGATCACTCGCCACCCCCCGACGAAGCGCGGTTTCGATTTCCTTCTCCTCTTGCTTGGTCGCGCGATCTTCTGGCGTGAAGACGAGCTCACCGGATTGACCGATCGCCTGCTGGGCGCTCCAGCCAAAGACGCGTTCGGCGCCGGCGCTCCAGTAAACGATTGTGTTTGAGGGATCGAGCAGGAAAATCGCATAGTCTCTGGCACCTTCGACAAGCAGTCGGAAGCGTTCGTCGCTTTCGCGCAGGGCGGCCTCCGCCCGTTTAAAGTCGTCTATATCCGTGGCCGATCCGAACCACCCGAGGATCTTCCCATTCTCACGCAGAGGCACGTTCCGGCCAATGAACCAGCGGTAATTGCCGTCCCGCCCTAGCAGCCGGTATTCGGCGTTGAAAACTTCGCCACCGGCCAGCGCCTGCTGCCAACGCTCGAGCAACGCAGGCTTGTCATCGGGATGAATAACGTTCTGCCAACCTGGCCCGATCGATTCTTCGTAACTTAAACCCGTGTAGTCGTACCAGCGCTTATTGAAATAACTCGGGTTCCCCTCGGGCTCATTAGTCCATATGACCTCTGGGATGTTGTCCGCCACCGCGCGAAAACGCTCCTCGCTTTCGCGCAGCGCCTTTTCCGCTTGTTTCTTGTCACTGATGTCGAGCACGTACTCAACCCCGAACTCCTCGGTCAGTTTGGTCCCGGTAAAGAGACCCCACCAACGTGTTTCATCCTTTCGAATGTATTGCTTCTCGTACGGTCCGATCTTTCCCGTGCGGCTGAATCGATCCATTTCATCCCGCGTTAACCGCAACCATTCCGGCGGCGTCATTTGATCCCAGCGCACGCGTCCCGCCTTCAAATCCTCTCGGGTGTAACCGCTCATGGTCAGGAAGGCATCGTTCGCATCTGTGATGCGCCCATCGACCGAGAAGAAAAAGACCCCGATCGTCCGGATCTCGATCGCGCGTCGCAGTCGCGCTTCGCTCTCACGAAGCTTTGCTTCGGCGCGTTTGGTTCCGGTGATCTCGGTAAAAGTCAGCACCACTCCGCTGATTTTGTCTTCCCTGGTGCGATACGGCGCGATGCGAGCGAGGAACCAGCGGTTGTCGCCCGCCGGGATCTCATGCTCGATCGGAACAAGCCGATCAAGGACCTGTTCCGCATCGGCGATCAGCCGCTCATAGCGCAATTTATGGGTAATATCCGCAATCGGCCGGCCGACATCCGATGGAAGGAGATTGAAGATCTGCTGGACGGCTGGCGTGAAGCGTTCGGTGCGCAATTGACGGTCGAGAAAAATCGTCCCGATATCCGTCGCGGACATCAGATTTTGCATGTCGCTGTTTACGCGGCTCACCTCCTCGACCTTGTCCTTGAGCTCTTGATTAACGGTAACCAGCTCTTCGTTGATCGACTGTAATTCTTCCTTGCTCGTTTCCAGCTCCTCAGCGGCGGAACGCATTTCTTCGTTCATCGCCTGGAGCTCTTCGTTCGATGCTTTCAGCTCTTCACCGGAAGCCTCGTATTGCTCAACTGTCGCGTTGAGCTGGTCTTTCAACGACTGCAATTCATCCCCCAGCTCCCGAGTAACTGCTTCGTCCCGCGATCTGGCGGCCTCAGCTCCGGGCGGCGTAGTCTGCTTCTCGAACAAGACCAGGAAAAACCCGTGCGCGGCATCTTCGGGGTGGATCGGTCGAACGTGCAGATCGATCAGCTCGGTACCACCATCAATTTGGACCTGCTGACCGGCGGCAATGATGTTCTCATTCGTCTGTGATGCGCGGAACAGAGCCGTGCGTAATTCAACTCGCAATGAGGGATGCACAACGTGGATAAGATTTGTCGACGGCTCTCCTGCCCGAAATGTGAGATAACGGCCGGC
>JGI1027J12803_100130188_pt1 | contig 10026 bp, 9 predicted proteins | sample IowNatreferecore_FD_12803 | JGI IMG/M metagenome (IMG submission 12803) | reverse complement strand
TCAACGCGATGATACAGCTGGATGTGCAAGGTCAGAGCTCCGTATTCTGGACCTGGTTTTGTCGCGGCCACTCGGCGCGCCAGTTCATCCTGTAACATCAACACCGCCAGCTGGATAGGATGCGGATGATCGAGGAAGCGAAGCAGCAATTGGCTCGCCACGTAATACGGCAAATTCCCGACCATTTTCACATTACGTTCTGGGAACAACGAACGAACATCGAACTTCAACGCATCCTCATGCCTGATTTCAAATCGCGAGTTTGGAAACCGATTGCGCAGGAACTCAACGAGTCGCGCATCCTTTTCCAACGCAATCAGCCGTGGGCCGCGGGCGAGAATCTGTTCTGTTAACGCGCCAAGTCCCGGCCCGATCTCAACGACGAAGTCATCAGACGTAATTGCCGCCTGATCGACGATCCAGCGCGCAAGATTTTGATCGTGCAGGAAATTCTGGCCGAGCGTTTTGACCGGAGTGACCCGCGCGCCTGCCAAGGCGTGGCGAATTTCTGAAAGCTTCATCCTCCGAGACCGGCCGAGCAAAAAAACCCCGCAATTTGTTCACAGAAAGCTGTGAACAAATTGCTAGGCGAAGCTGCAATTGTACACAAGTTATTCACACCCATCGCGGACGGGCAATTCACTGCAGCTGCAGAGTCGATCGTTTTTTCCGTCTGCGTCCTTTCAGGTACGTCCGACGCGCTTCTCCAATACTAACGCCTTCGAGGAAATACGCGGCCGCGGCATGCCCGATCGCATACGTGCCGGCCCCGGCGACCATCCCGCAAACGATATTGCCCCAACCTGGAACAAACTTGAGCAACGCGCGCGCGCCCTCTCGAAAAAGCATACCGGCCCCGACGTTTGCGCCCAATGCTCCGATGAATTCGGTCGCAGCGCGCAGGCTGCGCGGTCTGCCACTCAAGTACATGATTCCGGAAACCATCAGCAGTTGCAACGTGGTGAGTATAGGCAGATCGGCGAGCGGAATTGGTTGAGCTCCGATTGCAGTGCAGATCGCGGTAGTGGATTTAATAAGAATCGATGCAATTTCGCGCTGGGCTTTTGGATCTTGCGAGATGCGGACGATCTCAACTCGGCAGTCATTTGGTAATTTGTGCGCGAGAGAAGAAATAAACTGCTGCGATGCGGCACGATCCGCGATCGCGCCAACATGCTCGGCTGAAAATTCGAATCCGCCCCAGAGACGTCCATGCAGTTCCGGCTTAATTCTTTCGGGCCAGTCCGTTTCCTCAGAGCGACCATTGCGGTTCTTCCGGTGGATCGGGTTCAGGTGAACGGCGACAATCCCAGCACCGGGATGACAGGCATCGTTCCAGTGCACGCATCGATTGCCGTTTTCCACGCTGCGTTTGACCTTGGTACGGCCTTCGGTGGCATCGCTGATCACTAGAATCGCATCGGCTGCCTGCCGTTGCAGTTCGACACGAATTATCTCCTCGGCCTCATCATCGGCTCCGCGCGCGTCGAGCACTGAAATTGTGCCGCGTCCTTTCACCTCGAGCGTCTGCCAGCGCAGAACCTCAAACAAGGTGTCGGGTGGATTTTGCGTTAGTTCGCCACTGAACAGTAGATTGACGAGTTGCGGAGATGGCAAACGGCCGGCACCGGCAAGGAGAAGACGGGGGGCGCGTTGTTGGAGGAAAAGTTCCTTCAGCGGAGTGAGCTCATGCAAAACGGGTTTTTGGATCGGGCCAGGCAGTTTTGCGAGCAAACCCTCCAGGCGCTCCACGATGTGAATAAGTGCAGTTCGATTCACGCCTGCTCAATCAGTCGCGGAATGGCAAGAAATGCAAGAAACTGAAAACGGTTTGTGCAGCGAACAGACGCGTTTATAGAGGGGGATGAGTCTGAATATTGAAGCTCTTTCGCGAGCGGCAAATGAGGCGCGTGGCCTGGCGATGGACGCGGTGCAGGCTTCGCAGTCCGGTCATCTCGGGCTTCCACTTGGGTGCGCCGAAATGGGCGCGGTGTTGTACGGTTATGTCCTTAAGCAAAATCCGGATCAGCCGCGCTGGATCGGCCGGGATTATTTCGTTCTCTCGGCCGGCCACGGAAGCATGTTCCTTTACGCCTGGCTTCACATGAGCGGTTACGCTCTCTCAATCGATGAGATTAAGCGCTTCCGTCAGTTGCACAGCAAAACACCGGGTCATCCGGAATATTCTGAAACTCCCGGAGTGGAATGTACTACTGGGCCGCTGGGACAGGGAGTAGGCAACGCTGTTGGGATCGCCGTAGCCGCGAAAATGGCGGCGGCGCATTTCAATACGCCGAAACATCGCATCTTTGACCAGCACATCTTCTGTCTCGCCGGCGACGGATGTTTGCAGGAGGGCATTTCCTCCGAGGCGAGCGCGTTCGCGGCGCATTTCGGCCTCGATAATCTCATTCTGATCTACGACTCCAATGCCATCACCCTCGATGCGATGGCGAAGCAAACGCAAAGCGAGGACTCGCGGAAGCGATACGAAGCCTACGGTTTTGATGTGCAGGAAATTCGGGGCGATGATATGCAGCAATTCTTCGATGCGCTAAATATCGCGAAGGAACGGGACAACGGCAGACCACAATTCATCATCGCGCATACTCTCGCCGGCAAAGGCATTCCCGAGATTGCCGGTACATCCAAGGCTCATGGTGAGGCCGGTGCGAAATACGTGGACGCCGCCCGCAAGAATCTCGGATTACCGGACCAGCGCTATTTCGTTTCCAAAGAGACCTATGACTACTTCGCCGGTCACAAGACGAAGCTACTGGCTGAGTTTGATCGCTGGGAAAAAGTCTGGCAGGAATGGCGCAAAGCGAACCCCGATCGAGCGCGACTCCTGGACGACGCGATCGACAAGAAGATTCCGGGCGATTTGCTTGATAAGATTCCCCAGTTTCCCACCGACGCGAAACTAGCAACTCGCAAGGCCGGCAGTGAAGCGCTGCAGCCAATTGCACAGGCGTTGCCCAATCTGATCAGCGGGAGCGCCGATCTCCACGGTTCCACCTTGAACTACATCAATTGCGGTGGCGATTTTACCCGCGATACACCAGGCGGCAGAAATATTCGTTTCGGCATTCGCGAACACGCCATGTGTGCAATTCTGAACGGCGTTTCCTATAACGGCGTGTTCCGTGCGTCTGGTGCAACCTTCCTCGTTTTTTCCGACTACGGCCGTCCTGCCATCCGCCTGGCGGCCCTGGCCAAACTGCCGAACATTTACATTTTCACTCACGACTCAATCGGCGTCGGGGAGGACGGCCCTACGCATCAACCGGTAGAGACGGTCAGTGCGCTTCGATTGATCCGGCATCTCGACGTCATCCGACCAGCTGATCCGGAGGAAACAGCGGGCGCGTTTGTCGCCGCCTGTGAACGAATTGATGGCCCGACTTTGCTCGCCTTAACTCGGCAAACGGTCCCGATATTAAACGAGATCCCGGTTCAGGCGCGGCGTGAAGGAGTGCGGCGCGGAGGATATATCGCGAGACGAGAAAGCGGCCCGCTTGATCTGATCATTCTTTCGTGCGGGAGCGAGTTGCAACACGCATTGGCAGCCGCAAAAGAACGCGGTGCAGGCACACGTGTTGTATCCATGCCGTGCATGGAACGGTTCAATCGCGAATCGGAGCAATACCGCGAAGAGATTTTGCCTCGATCCTGCCGGCGACGCGTAGCGATTGAAGCCGGCGTTCCGGAAATTTGGTACCAATACGTGGGTCTTGATGGCAAGGTGATTGGTTTACGCCGCTTCGGACTAAGCGCGCCGGGCGCCGAAGTGATGAAGGAGTTCGGAATCGACGCACAGCACGTGATTGAAGCGGCGCATTCGCTCAAATGATCAAGGGGTGAGGCGAGACTCGGTCGAGCCAGCAACCTTCGAAAATTCTCCGCGCAGCGCCGTCCTACTGAATCCGTTTGCAGTGAACTCGTTCGAAGTTAAACGGAGTCTAATTCGGCTCAGCAGTCTCTCGGGCCCGATCTTCGAAGCGGGTGAATTCTTTTAGGAAGGTGAGGGGAATTTCGCCCACCGGCCCGTTTCGCTGTTTGGCGATAATCAATTCCGCTTCGCCTTCTTTCTCAGCACGCGCTTCTTCGTCCTCCTCATAAATCTCGGGACGAACGAGAAGCCCGACCAGATCGGCATCCTGTTCGATTGAACCGGATTCGCGCAAGTCGCTGAGACGAGGTTTACCACCCGAACGCGCTTCCGGTTGCCGATTCAACTGCGCGATAACAATGACTGGAATCTTCAACTCCTTCGCCAAGCCTTTCAGCCCGGCCGAAATTTCCGAAATTTCCAACTGCCGATTGTCCTGTGCGCGTCGGGTAGTGGAACGCAAGAGCTGCAAATAATCGACCACGATTAATTGGACATCCTGTTGCGCTTTTAGCCGCCGAGCTTTCGCTCGCAGTTCGAGAATGCTGAGCGCGGCCGTATCATCGATAAAAATACGAGCCTCGGCCAGCTTGGAAGCCGCTGCCGTCAGACTGGGAAAATCGCGCTCGGCCAGGAAGCCGTCGCGCACACGTTGCAAATTCACACGCGCTCGCGAACAAAGCATGCGTTGAACAAGCTGCTGGCTGCTCATTTCGAGGCTGAACACCGCAACTGGGAGTTTCTGATTGATTGCAACGTGCTCCGCGACGTTCATCGCCAGCGCCGTTTTTCCCATGCTCGGCCGCGCTGCAATCACAACCATTTCTGACGGGTGCAGTCCGCTCGTCATGCGATCGAGCTCGGCAAAGCCGGTCGAAATTCCGGTGATTCCACCGCGGCGCTCATAAAGTTTTTCGATCGATTCAAGCGCGCCCATGACCTGCTCTTTCATGGTTAGCAGCTGACCTCTGAAGCGATCGTCGCCGACGTTGAAGATCTTTTGCTCCACTTCATCGAGCAGTGTGCCGACTTCGCCCTGCTCTTCGTAAGCGCGACGAACACCTTCCGTGCACGTGCTGATGATCTGCCGCAGCACGTACTTGTCGCGCACGATCTCCAAATAGTAATCCACGTTCGCAGCGGTCGGAACGAAAGTGAAGAGACTGGTCACGAAGGGCGCACCCCCGATCGTCTCAAGCAGGTTCTGATCACGCAGCACCTGCGTGAAAGTGATCAAGTCAATTGCCTGGCCGGCGTTCCATTGTTCAACCAGGACACGAAAGACAGTCTGGTGGGCAGGAATGTAGAAGTATTCCTCGGTGATTTTCTCCACGCAGTCCGGGATAGCGTCCTGCGGCGCGATCAACATCGAGCCGAGCACGCCCTGTTCGGCCTCTACGCTATGAGGCGGGGCGCGGTGAATATCCTGTGCCGAACCTGTGGAGGAGCTCTGAAAAACTCTTCCGCCACTCTGCCCAGCTGAGCCTCGGCCAGCGCCATTTGCCGCTGTCTTGCGAGGCTTCTCAGGACCGTTTCCCTGAGAGCTCGGCATCTATTTTCGTTTTCTCTCGGTGCGCGTTTTGCTTGCTTCCGCCGCCGACAGTTCTGTTTTCGTTTCGTCGGCCGATCTGACTTCGAATCGAAGGTTTGCTGTCACGTGGTGATGCAACTTGATCGGCACTTCGTGCTCGCCCGTGTTTTTGATCGGGTGTTCCAGATGAACTTTGTACCGGTCAATTTCGTGACCAATCTCATTTTTCAACCGCACCACAATATCGTGCGCGGTGATCGACCCAAAAGCCTTTCCGGTTTCGCCGGTCTCGAGTTTGAAGATGAGGCGCAATTTGTTGATCCGGCGGGCCAGCTCCTCGGCTTCGTTTAATTCACGCGCTTCGCGTTCGGCGCGTTTTTTCTTGAGGTCATCGAGCTGCCGCAGCGTTGCCGGAGTGACTTCGTAAGCCTTGCCGCGCGGCAAAAGATAGTTGCGGGCGTAACCGCGACGCACCTTCACGACATCGGCCTCAGCCCCGAGCCCGGGAACATTTTCGGTAAGAATAATTTCAGTCGACGGCATGGTAGAACCCACGCGCGAGAATTTTGGGCGCTGCGGGGAGCAGGATTATAGGACCGGTGAATTCGCTGTCAATGAGATCCCCAAAAATCTTTCGATTTCACACCATCCCAAGCTTCATCCGTCCCGTTTCGCTGATCATATTTTGGTTCCACGGCGGATCCCAGACAAGTTGTACGTCAGCCTCGTCGACTCCATCGATTGTAAGAATCTTGCTCTGGGCATCATGGGCAATCGCGGGCCCCATTCCACAGCCCGGGGCGGTCAGAGTCATTTTCACCTCAACACGCGTCCCGCCATCATCTTTCTTGGTCAGCTTGCAATCGTAAACGAGGCCGAGATCAACGATGTTGACGGGGATTTCCGGATCATAACATTGCCTCAGTTGGTTCCAGACATCATCCTCCGAGACTTCGCCGTTGGTACGCGCCTTCATCTCCGACAAGACTTCGCTTTTCTCAAGACCGAGCGCATCGGCATCTTTTTCCGAGACGCGTACCAGTCCGTGATAGGTGGCGATGGTATAACTGCCTCCGAGCGACTGCGTAATCACACCCGGCGTACCGGCCGGAACGGTGACCGTGTTGCCCATTGGAATCTGAATGGCTTCGATGTCACGACTTGTGGTAAATTCTCTGTTTTCGTGCATGACTTGCTCCGTTAATCTAAAACTACTTTCACTTTTTTGCCCGCACTGGACATCTGCTGCAACAATGTCGAGGCATCATTCCTTCCGTCTGAAATGGGTTGAGTTTCTGGCGCCAGCGCATTGCGGAGCGCGCCTTCGACCAGCTGCGCGCAATGAATTTTTACTGGAGGTAATGCCCCAAGTGGCGCAGCCAGGTCTTCACCGCTCATCATTTTTGCTTCCTCTGTCGTCTTTCCCTTGAGCAGCTCCGTCGCAACGCTCGCGACCGCGATTGCCGTCTGACACCCAAACGATTGGAAGGTGGCGCGATCGATGATCTTGCGTCCGTTCTCCTCCTTGAATTTGATCCACATCCGCAACATGTCGCCACAATCGGCGTTGCCAACCGTCCCAACCGCATCCGCATCCTTCATCTCGCCCAGATTCTGTGGGTTGCGAATCGCTTGCTCGATTTTGGCTTCCAGATTGTCGCTCATAGATTCATTCGGCACTCCGCTCTCATGTAGCTGCGTGTTCCAAGTGATAGCGCGGTAAACTGGAATCAACCTGAACACTCCAGGCGTCAATCCCGCCGCGCAGCACCTTAACATCTTTGAATCCGTGACCCTGAAAATACGCCGCTGCATCCAGCGCGCTCTCCCCGGTGTGATCGTAGATCACAAGCAAATCCTCCCGATTCCATTGGCTAAGAATTTGTTGCATCGATTCCTGAGTAAATAACTCAGCCCCGTCAATTTTCACTGCTTCGAACTCCTCGCGTGTCCGAACGTCGAGGAGGTTCAAGCGTTCTCCGCGGCGTCTCCGGTTGTGTAACTCCGATGGTTCGATCTGGAATGCTCGCTCCGCCGTATCCGCCGAGACGATTTCATTGATAGCTTCATCCACGGACACACCCTCGTTGCGTGCGCAGACCCCGGCGAGCGTCTCCTCGAGCGAGAACCCACAGCTGCTGCACCCGCCAATATGATAGTTACGGAACAACGCACGTTGGGCGCCCGGAAACTGCCGAAGCAGCTCACCCATTTTGATGTTAGGATCGATTTGGACTGCGTTATTATTCACTGGGTTAAAAACACTACCATGCGATAAAAAGAAGCGCCATTTCGGCACTGGTGACAAGCGCCGAAATTCCTCGGTGACTTGGCACAAGCCGCTCTACAACTGCACCGGTTTCTCCAGCAGCTCGATCACCCGTTTCAGTAATCGGCCGGCGCCGCCGCCGTCCAGGCTCCGATGATCGAAGCTCAGAGTGATTTGTGCTTCGGTCACGGGGACAAACTCCGATTTCGCGTCATCCCAGCGCGGTGTCTTTTTGCCTACGCCCAATCCGAGAATCATCGTTTGATCCGGCAATGGAATTGGTGTGCCCCATTCCACTCCAAAAACCCCGAAATTGGAGACGGCAGCGATCCCGCCGCTTTGCATTTCCGGAGAAATGCGCCGCTGCCGGCCAAGGTTCACGAGCTCTTCGTAGCGCTTTGTCAAATCTGCCAATGAAGTTTTGTCGGCGTTGCGAATGATGGGAACAATAATTCCGTCCTGCGCTTCGATTGCTAGTCCAATATCGATCGCGCCCGCTCGCAAGACCCGGGAGCCGATCAGTTTTGCCGCTGCCGTCGAGTTTTCCGCTATCGCGAGTGCGAGTGCTCGTAGCGCATACAGCGCCGGGCCGGGCTTCGGTTCCCGCGTTTTCCGGTCATTCAGGATCAGGTCGAGATTTGCTGAAGACCCAACGGTGGCCAGCGGTCGCGACCAGCTCCGACGCATCGCGTCGGCTACGCCTGCGCGAATCGCGGACGCGGGGGTCGTCGCTCCCGGATCGATGTGTTTGAGATAGTTTTCGAGATCTTTGATCGTGACCCGGTTCCCATTGCCAGTACCGGGAACGCCGGCAAGGTCCGAAGCGGTGAGTTGCAGTTCGGCCATTCGGGCGCGCACGCGCGGCGATAAAAATCCTGCGCCCTTTGTCGCCACTGGAACCGGCAACCCTTCGCGCGCGACCTTGAGGTCCGCGTCGTCTGCGCTCTTTTTCGCGGCCACCTTTTCTTCATCAGCACGGACGGGAATTTCCTGCGCGACATCTTTGTCTACCTCCGTAGCGGTTTCTTTGGTGAACCGGGCAGCATCCTGCTCGCTTGCCTCGATGTAACCGAGAACGGCACCAATCGGGTAGGTTTCCTTTAGCTGCGCGTCGATTTTCGCGACCGCGCCCGCGCACGGCGTCGTAACCCCCATCACAGCTTTGTTCGTTTCGACTTCGATAATTTCCTGATCGGCTGCCACCTTTTCCCCGGGCTGCACCTTGATCGCAACTACAGTTGCCTCAGCGATCGATTCGCCAAGCTGCGGCATCAGAATGGGGACCTGTGGCATACGAGCTATTCGCGGAGAAGATTTTTTGCTTTGGCGACAATCATCTTGCTGCTGGGGCGGTGTGCGGACCACAGATTCGGATGATAAGGTATGGGTGTGTCTTTGGCGTTAACTCGCACCGGTGCAGCGTCGAGAAGATGGAAACCTTCTGTCGCCACCCGGGAGATGACCTCCGCCGTAACTCCGCCCCATGGGAAAGATTCGCCGACGGCGAGTAGGCGTCCAGTCCGAGCCGTCGACGCCAGAACGGTCGCTGTATCAAGAGGTTTAACGGAACGCAAATCGACAACTTCCGCTTCAAATCCTTCGGCTGCGAGTTCCTCAGCCGCAGTGAGGGATTCCTGAAGCATAGCGCTGTAACTAACTATCGTTAGATCGCGGCCCGGGCGCGCGATCCGGGCTTTGCCAACCGGCAACCCTTCAGCCGGAAGAGCGTCAGCTTTGAGGTGATAATAGAGGTACTTGTGCTCGCAGTAGATTACGGGATCATCAACCGCGACCGCGTCGATTAACATCGTGTAGGCATCTTCGACTGTCCCCGGCGTGAGCACGATCAAGCCGGGATAATGCGAATAGAGCGCTTCCATCGACTGACTGTGAAACGGTCCGCTCCCTTTCGTGCCGCCCGAAGGCAGCCGCACTGTGATTGGACAGGACATGTTCGTGCGCCAGAAAGTCGTGCCGGCATTGTTCAGGATCTGGTTCAAGGCAACGCTCGAGAAATCAGCAAATTGCATTTCCACAATGGGTCGCATGCCTTCAATCGCAGCTCCGATTGCAGTGCCGACCATGGCATCTTCGCTAATGGGAGTGTTTAACACCCGCCCCGGAAACTCTTTTGCCAATCCCTTAGTGGCTTTGAACGCGCCGCCAAAAGTTCCGCCGACATCCTGCCCATAAATGAAAACGCGTTTGTCATCACGCAGTAGTCTTGCCTGCGCCTCACGGATGGCTTCGAGATAAGTGATGCTCATTCTATTTCGTCACAGAGCGCGCGCGTTGAGATCGCGCACCAGTCTTCCTCGTTTGCGTCAGGAGCAG
>JGI1027J12803_100067363_pt1 | contig 10030 bp, 5 predicted proteins | sample IowNatreferecore_FD_12803 | JGI IMG/M metagenome (IMG submission 12803) | reverse complement strand
AAGTCATTAATATTGGTCTCAGGCGGAGCTTTACGGCTTCGAGGGTTGCTGTTACTACAGGAAGCCCCCTGTCTACACGTTCTTTGGCAAACTCCACGATCAGGATGGCATTTTTTGCAGAAAGCCCAATGAGCGTAATCATCCCGATTTGCGCATATACATTATTGACTAGAGATGGAATAAGCGTTAGCGTCAGGATAGCACCGAACATACCGACAGGCACTGCCAACAGAACTGAAAAAGGAACCTGCCAGCTTTCATACAGAGCCGCGAGAAACAAGAATACAAACACAATGGACAAAGCGAATATCAGCAATGTTTTGCTACCTGCTTTGAGTTCTTCCCGGCTAAGGCCGGCAAATTCATATCCATACCCGGCTGGAAGTGTTTCAGCCGCTACTTCTTTCAGCGCCTGCAGAGCCTGGCCACTGCTGAATCCGGCTTTTGCATCACCATTTATTTCAGCTGTTCTGAATAGATTGAAGTGATACAAAAGGGATGCATTTTCGACTACCTTATAGGAAATGACTGCACTTAAGGGTACCATGGTCCCCGAGGAATTCTTTACGTAGAAGTTATTCAGATTACTAATATCACCCCTGTAATTTGTATCTGCCTGTGCGACGACACGGAAATTTCTTCCATACAGAGTCAGATCATTTACATATGAACTTCCCAGATAAGTCTGGATGGTGCCATAAACATCTGTGATTGAAAGTCCCAGTTTCTTGCATTTTTCGCGATCCACACTCAGGGAATAACCAGGCGTTCGCGCGTTAAAAAATGTATAAGCCCGGTTGATTTCCGGTCTTTTGTTCACGGCGGCAACAAAATTATTCACTACCCGTTCAAATGCCTTCACATCATCGGTACTTCCTTTTTGTTGCAGCTCGAAAGAAAATCCGCCAGTCTGACCCAGTCCGGGAATTGCTGGTGGTGAAATAACCAGGATATTTGCCTCTTTAATTGCAGCGAACTTTTTTTGCAGGGTGGCAATGATGCCCTTTAACTGCAAAGCTTTGTCTTTCCTTTGATCCCATGGTTTAAGCGAAGTGAATATAGTACCTCCGTTCGGCTTGGTGGCAAATGTAACTACGTTGAGCCCGCCCAATGCAGCATAGTACCGAATGCCCTCCGTTTCTGAAATAATCTTCATCATTTTATTCAGGGTTTCCAGACTCCTGGTTGTTGAAGATGCTTCAGGCAATTCATAAGTTACAAATAGTCTGCCCTCATCTTCCTGTGGAATAAAACCGGTTGGTTTGGAACGGAAAAGTAAAAAAGTTCCGGCGCCGAGGCATATGAGCAGTATGACCACATAGGGAGATCTTTTAATCCACAATTTTACACTATCAGTATATCGATTGGTAAACCGGGCGAACACGTTGTTAAACCGATAGAAAAACTGGTTGATACCCCTCGAGGATTTATCCATGTGCATTGGGCGGAGGAGCAGTGTGCAAAGAGCCGGAGTAAGCGAAAGTGCAACAAAGGCTGATATCAGCACCGAAATGGCAATGGTAATAGCAAATTGCTGGTATAAACGACCGACGATGCCGGGAATAAAGCCAACCGGAACGAATACCGCAGCGAGTATTAGTGCGATGGCTACCACAGGTCCCGAAATATCGTGCATGGCACGCTCCGTTGCTTCGCGGGGCGAAAGTTTTTCAACATCTATATAATGCTGTACTGCCTCCACGACAACAATGGCATCGTCCACTACGATTCCAATAGCAAGCACAAATCCAAAAAGAGTCAGTGTATTAATTGTAAAACCAAGCGGAATGAAAAATATAAAAGTTCCGATTATGGAAACCGGAATTGCTAGCACAGGAATCAGTGTGGCTCTCCAGCTTTGCAGGAATAAAAATACGACGAGTACTACCAGTCCCAGCGCTTCCAGCAGGGTTTGAACCACTTCATGAATGGACACCTGAACTACAGAAATTGATTCAAAGGGAACTACATAGTCAATATCTGTGGGAAAAGACTTTTTCAATTCTTCCATGGCTGAATATACTCCCTCGGCTACCGCCAGCGCATTACTGCCGGGTGCCTGGTAAACGAGCAGGTAGGATGCCCTTTTCCCGTTTACAAAAGAATTACTGGCATAACTGAATTTGCCCAATTGCACCCGGGCAACATCTTTCAGATATACAATTGATCCGTCTTCGGGATTTGAACGGACAATCACATTGTTAAACTGTTCTTCAGTGAACAGGCGGCTGTTGGCAACGACAGAATATTCAAAAGCTTCTGTTGAATTTTGCGGAGGCGCTCCGACAGAGCCTGCCGAAATCTGTACGTTCTGTTCCTGGAGGGCATTCGTGACATCGCTCGCAGTGAGTCCCAGGTGGGCCAGTTTATCCGGTTTAAGCCAGATTCTCATGCTAAAATCATCGGCACGGATAAATACATCGCCGACTCCTTTTACACGCAACAGAACATCCCGAACAAATATATTGGTATAGTTATCCAGGAAAGTGATTGCATGGGTTCCTTTGGGAGCATAAATGGCTACGAGCAAGAGAATGCTCGGATTTCTTTTTCGGGTAACCACGCCCAGTCTTTTCAATTCATCCGGCAAAGATGGTGAAGCGATACCCACGCGGTTTTGAACATCCAGCAAACCGATATTCACATCAGATCCGACTTCATAGGTAACCGTTAGTGTTGTTTGTCCATTGTTGGTACTATTACTTTGCATGTATGCCATCCCCGGAGTTCCGTTCACCTGTACCTCTATCGGCGTGGTCACCGTTTGCTCGACTGTTTGCGCGTCAGCTCCGATAAAATTACTGGTGACCTGCACAGTGGGCGGTGTAATATCCGGATACTGGCTCACCGGCAGGTTTAATAATGATAACAAACCAACCAAGACCAATACAATCGATATCACGATGGCCGTAACCGGCCGCTTAATGAAAGTATCTGCAATCATTTTGTTTTCAGATTACGATGATTTCTTTTTTGAAGAATCTCCCGATGGATGTTTTAAAGAATCTGCTCCCGCCGAAGTCGGTGCCGTCACTTTAACCTTTGTCCCTTCCCTTAGTTTTTGAACACCATCGAGCACCACAGTTTCACCCTGTTCCAGACCGTTTTTAACTATGACCATGTCGCGGATACTTTTGCCCAGAGTTAATTTCCGTTGTGCTACAGTATCCGCATTGACGACATAGGCAAAGTATTCTGCCATCTGCTCAACGACCGACTTATACGGAATCAGGATGGTTTCCACACCGCTGTTGTTTAATATTTTCAGATTTGCTGACATGCCCACCTTAAGAACATTTTCAGGATTTGGAAATAACAGCCTTACCTTGATGGTGCCTGTCTGTGGATCGACTGCACGATCGATGATAAATACTTTTCCGGGATAAGGATATGTAGTTTGATCTGCCAGTGTAATAGTAAAAGTTGAATCGGATTTTCCTTTGTCTGTCTTATTTTCTTTTTCGATAAACGGGATAAGAGTTTCATCCAGGGCCACGTCTACGGCAATCGGGTTATCTGAAGAAATTGTATTTAGAATAGTTGTACCCGGAGAAACCGAAGCGCCCTGCTTTACAGCAGAAATACCGATGGTCCCGGAAAGTGGTGCCACGATCGTTGAATAACGAAGATTTACTTCTACAGCACTCACATATGCCTTTGCTGCTTCCACTTGTTTCTTTGCGGCTTGCAAATCGGCCAATGCGTGCTGAACCGTTTGTTGTGCTATTGCATCCTGTTTCCCAAGTTCCTCGTAACGATCTGCATCCTGTTGAAGTTTAGCCAGATTTGCTTCGCTGGCATTCAGTTGTGCAACCGCCTGTTCATAAGTTCCCCGGTATTGCTGCTGATCGATCGTGTAAAGTTTTTGGCCTTTTTCAACGTGCTGGCCCTCCTGGAAAAAAATACCGGTAACATAACCCGCAACCTGTGGTCTTACCTCTACCTGGTTCACCGCAGTTATCGTAGCGGGGTACGAATCAAAATACCGGGCGCTGCCTTTCTTCACTGTAAAAACATTTACAGATACCGGTGGTGGCGGGGGCGGCGGATCCTGGTGTGCACAGGAAATAAGCCCGGTCCCGAACAATAAAATGATAAGTGTTTTATAAGTCATAACAGAAGAGTTAATAGGTATATTTAAGTGTTCCGAGGGCCTTTTCCACGTCTATTCTATCACTCAGTACCTGGAAAATAGCATTCGTGAAATTAACCTGTGCTGCAAACAAATCGTTGTTGGCGATTACAACATCCAGGTAGGTTTTTATACCAGCACGATACTGCAACTGGATAACATTGTAGACCTGGCGCGCCAGATCCATATTCTCTTTTTGTTCGAAATAGTTATTCAGGTCTGATTTATAGGAAGACAACGCTGTTATGTATTGGGTGCGGATGGAGTCCCGGAGTGAAGTGAAATTATATTCCAGCCTTTCAATCCGGAGCTTGGCAATTTTTACTTCCTGTAATCGCCTGGTTCCGGTAAAAAGGGGAATTGTCACAGACAATCCGGCATACGAATTCGGGTAGTTTTCCTGGAACAACCCTTTAAACTGGTTGTTGTAGTAATTCAGATTATACTGACCAAATGCCGAGACAGTCGGCAAAAATCCCCATTTGAAATATTTCAGATTATCCTGCTCGAGACGTTTTTGTGTAACTAGCTGCTGATACTCTATGCGGTTATTATAATCCACCTGTTGCAGCGTATCAAATGAAGCCACTTCATTTCTCATGCGCACGCTGTCAAACAGTACCTGGAGGCTTGAGTCCGGAGGGTAGCTCATATATAATTTCAAAACGGCCGCCCTGCTTTTAATCGTTTCACCGGCGGTTACCCGGGCCGCTTTTACATTGTTCAGGGTGATCGTGGCACGCTGATAATCTGTTTTGTCCACCAGGCCACCCTTATACTGATTGTAGGCATCACGCAGACTTCGCTGAAGCAATACAATATCCGTATCCAAGAGTGCAATTTGCTGGGTCGACAGCAAAAGATCATAATATGCTTTGCTGACATTAGCTACTACAGCAATTTGTGTATTGATCGTGTTTTGCTTCGCGCTCAGCCTCACGTCACCTGCGGATTGTTGCGCAATGACCACATCGCGATTGAAGATGGTTTGGTCCAGACTGAAATAACCTCCAGCCGCATTATATGTACCGATGGGGTTAGCACTGCCGTTGAATATGCTGGTCGGCCGCTGAAAATTATTCTGATAATTTCCGGAAAAATTAATTTGGGGGTACCAGTCAGCAAGGCGGACTTTGATTTCCCGTTCGGTGATCTGTTCATCCAGGACTGATTGACGGATATTTGTCTGATGATCCAATGCATATTTAATGCAATCCTCGAGCGATTTACCAGCATTCGGATCCTGCGCTTGTGCACCGGTTGAAGCCAGTAAAAGAATTACCGGAAATATTAAAATAATTCTTTTCATAATTTGTGAAAAATAATCGAAGCCTGCTTATCAGAAGCAGCTTCATAATAGCAGGAAGCAAGCAATGGAATTGCAAAAATAGGATTTAGCCATATATAAATTAAACGTTTGTTTAATTTTTTTTATAAACGGAGCAGACTCAATATTTCCGTCAGGAACAATTCGTCCGTTTTGTCAAAAGCAGCGTAGATAGAATGATCGATGTCCAACACACCAAGAACTGCATCATTCTGGATAAGCGGTATTACAATTTCTGATTTGGACAATGAACTGCAACTGATATGTCCGGGGAATTTATTTACATCCTCAACAATTAAAGATCTTTTTTGTTGCCAGGCCGTTCCGCAAACTCCCCTGCCCTTCTGTATTCTGGTGCAGGCTATGGGTCCCTGGAAAGGACCAAGCACGAGTTCATCTCCCTTTACCAGGTAAAAGCCGGTCCATAACCAACCGAACTGTTGCTTCAGCGCAGCAGAAATATTTGCCAGATTAGCTATCAGATCAGGTTCGCCCTCCAACAGAGCCGCAATTTGTGGAATCAGCTCTATGTATTGTTCTTCTTTTGTGCCAGATGCAATCATTAAATCTTCCGACATAAGATTTTAATTCAGGATGACTGCAAAGGTAGGCCGGTATATTTAATTCCAAGACCGGGTTTTCCCGAAAGGAGAACCTTTCCATTTTCAATTGACAGGCCACTGGCAATATCTTCATCTAATAAAAGAGTTCCATCCATGTCGACATAATCCAACAGGGGTAAGAGGTGACCAATTGCTGCAGACCCAATGGTGCTTTCATTCATACTACCGGCCATCACACTCATATTAAGTTTCCGGGCAGTTTCTATCATGCGCAGGGCTGGTGTCAGGCCACTACATTTTGTGAGTTTAATATTGATCCCATGGAATAGCCCATGGCATTTGTCAACATCCTCTTCGGCCACGCAGGACTCATCGGCCATCAACGGTATACCGGACTTTTCAAAAAGTATTTTCATCTCCGCCTTGTTTTCTTTGGGCAGTGGTTGTTCAATAAATTCCACACCGCATTCTTCCAGCACCGGAATGAGATCGAGAGCCTGTTGTAGCGTCCAGCCGGAATTTGCATCCACTCTCAGCACCGCATTGGTATGTTTTCTCAAAGCACGGATAATATCGGCATCTTCCCGGGTTCCTAATTTTATTTTATAAATAGGCCAGGGTTTTGACTGCATTTTTTCCACCATTTTCTCAAGGCTGTCGATACCAATGGTGTAATCAGTCAGCGGACCTTCCGCTATATTTAATTTCCAGCAGGCATACAGGGGTTTTTTTTGCATTTGACCGTAGAGATCCCAGGCGGCAATGTCAAGCGCACAAACAAGAAAAGGATTTTCCGGAATAAGATGGTGTAAAAAATGCCAGAACCGTGAGGGTTCAGTAAAGGCAAATTTTTCAATGACAGGCTTTTTTAGTTCAAGGTCGGAAATCATTTTTTCCACCGGAATACCATAATAACTGATAGCGGGCGCTTCCCCGTAACCCTTGAGTCCAAACTGCTCAATACATACGATGAGTGAGGGCTGATGAGTTTTTGTTCCCCTGGAGATCGTGAATGGATATTTGAATCGCAGGTTATACGAAATGTGCTGGATCTTCATTTAGTAATGTTATCTGCCGGATGATTTGACCATTTCCCGGAGTTGTTCGTTGAATGATTTGGCCTTGATCAGTTCTTCCAGATAAATATGAATCCGGTATTTCCAGTAATAATTTGAAAAGGCAGGTACATTGATTCTTTCGTCATTTGGATTTTCCCTCCGGATATTTTCATCCATGCCAAGAAGATCCTGTAATTGAAATATACTCCACATCGCGGGAGAATGCAGGTGTTGCTGGACTATTGCTTTGTTGATCCAGGCGTCACAGAAGTAAGGTGCTTCACCCCATTGTCCGAGTTCTTCATTAAAAAATTTCTGTGTTTTGGCGCGGTCTTCTTCCCACCATCCGCGAATGGTACTCATATCATGAGTAGATGGCGTAACAACAGACAAATACGGCGCAGATGCCGGATTAAAAAACTCCCTTGAAATGTCTTTCGGCATACGCTGGATCTCGAGACTCAGTATCCCTGTTTGTTTCATCACGTCAGGAACACAACTGGGCACCATACCCAGGTCTTCCCCGCAAACCAGCATATTGGTTGATCTTTTGAGCAGCGGTAGTTTTTTCATTGCTTCCTCTTTCCAGAAAGCATCCTGCCGACGGTAAAAATAATTAGTATAAAGATCCCTGAGCTGATTTTGCAAATGCCAGTCCAGGTACCGGAAGGACAAGGTGGACTCCATGGAAATGCGAAAATGATAAAATTCTCCCTTTGAATCTTCCACTTCAAATAATATGACATTTGAAATGAGATTCATCAGGGCTTCCCGGCTTAAAATATCCAGCGGATCGGATATTTTGTTTTCAAAGTAATCGGTCACTTTTCGCTGGGTATTTACAAATTCTTTTATTTCAAATCGACCTTGCCTGGCTTCGTCAAAATAAATGGGCTTTACTTTTTCTGTATAAGGCCCGAAAAATTCCCAGAGCACCGCTTCATTAATAAAGGGTTTGGTATAACGATCCTTATCGAAATAGATATTTCTTTCGTCAAACTCGATGCGATGTACAGGAATTGCGTGTTCAAAATGTCCCATGATTCCTTCCGTTTGGGATAACGGAATACTCCATATCCTGAAAAATCCAAGGATATGGTCGATTCGGAATGCATCGAAGTAAATAGCCATCTGGGCAAACCGGTTCTTCCACCATTGAAATGAATCCTTAGCCATTCTTTCCCAGTTATATGTAGGGAATCCCCAGTTCTGTCCCTTCACAGCAAAAGGATCTGGTGGAGCACCGGCTTGTAGATCCATATGAAAGAGTTCAGGAGAAACCCAGGCATCGCAGCTATACCGGTATACCCCGATCGGAATGTCGCCTTTTATGATGATCCCGTTTTCATGGGCATACTGAACAGATTTCCGCAACTGGCGGTAAAGGTGGAACTGAACAAAATAATAGTAGGCGATTTGTTCATATTGTTTGCTCTGCGGCGATACAAGTTTATCAACTGCGAGTTTTGTATAACGTCCATAGGTTTTCCAGTTCCGGAAGTCCGGCGAACCATTGGCATTTTTCAGGTAGCTGAATGCTGCATAAGGTGCCAGCCAGGACCTATTCTGATCGAAAAATTCTTTAAAATCGGCATCTTTCAGGAAATGATCTTTCTCAGCTGCGAATAATTCTTTAGCGGCATTGGTTTTTATTTGCATGACGGCTTCATAGTCCACATCAGGCAGTTCATTCAGCTGCTTTTGTATTTTCTTCAATGACTTAATAAAAGCTGTATTTTTTTTGCCCGCCATTTCCTCAAGATTCAGGTAAACAGGATGCAGGGCGAACGCAGAAATGGCACCGTATGGATAAGAATCCATCCAGGTTCCTGTTGCGGAAGTGTCATTTACGGGAAGGATCTGGATCAGTTTCAGACCGGTTTTATGGGCCCAGTCAACCAGCAAACGGATATCCGAAAATTCACCTGTCCCCAGGGATTTTTTGGACCTCAGGCTAAATACCGGAATGCTTACTCCCGCTCCTTTCCATGTGCTGTTTGGAAGGCGGATAAATCCATCATGCAGCACTGTTAGTCTTGATTCCTCCATATCGCCCAACAGGGTCCTGTTCTGCCCGTTTTCAAATTGAGCGAGTGCTTTATGTTTTGTGTCGTAAACCCCGTATTTGTAATGAACCGGTATTTTCGAACCGGTCAGGTTTAATTCGATAATCCACCAGTTTCCTTCTTTTTTTAATATCAGCGGATCTGCCATCGACCAGTCGCCAAATGAATCTCCGTTCCCTGAAATACATACCGCCTCGTTTGTGCGTAATAGTGGTGCTTTTATTTTAAAAATGTGGGTCGTAGTTTTTGGAGCCTTCCGGCCGGTCTTTTTGCCTTGTGTAGGAAGCAGGATTTCCTGGAATGGTGCGGTGTAAAAGGTATTCTCATATTCACCTGCATGATTCCATGTGTCGAAGACCTGCAAATCATCGTGCCTTGAAGAAACCCTGATCTCCCGATCATTACCCCATTCATATATAATATTTCCATCTTCGGTCTTTAACTGGTAGTAATAATGAATGGGATGTGCCGGAAGACTCGCCAGTTCAACTTCAATTTCCCAGAAATCGGTGTTCTTATAATTCATAGGAACCGGCTGGGTCGTCAGCAAATTCTGATAGCCCAGTTCAGGAATATTTCCACAGATGAAAAGATCCTGTCCCTTTTTCGTACTAAAGCGTAGGTAAAAATGTATTTTCATCTCGGATTTGTTCAAACACGCGGTTGTTTTGAAAACAGCTGCGCGTTGGCGAAAATACCGAAACAGCTACTTGTAATAAAATTAATGTCCAACTGTAAATGAAATGGGAATTAGAATATATTTGCTCATCAAACTGACCGGATGGAAAATTCAAAAAAAGGTACTACCCTCTACTGGATTCTTTTTATTATTTCCGTAATCGTTTTCATCGGATTATACCAGGTGATCGGCGGTGTTAGTATTC
>JGI1027J12803_100546335_pt1 | contig 10050 bp, 5 predicted proteins | sample IowNatreferecore_FD_12803 | JGI IMG/M metagenome (IMG submission 12803) | reverse complement strand
TTCTATCCTGTGAAAGGGAAGGGAGGTAAACAGGCTGTTATATAACTGGAATTTTATGCCTACAAGATTCTTGAATTCCTGCAACCCGGTTGCTTGATTACTCATAAGCGAATTTAAAATTCATTCAACAAATCGAGCAATATATCAGGTGAAAATCAAAACAAATGGACAAATTCATAGGATATAGTTCAATTTATCTTGATTTGTTTCATTTTCATTAAAATAATTTGTTAGCTTTGCTTCTCTTTTACCCGTGCATCATTATTTCTACCATATCAACAATATTCCTGTTATTACACGCACGACCTGTGCTACTATTGTTATTTTCAATACGACCCTTTAGGGGTTGTACAATCACATATTATTTCCGGGCCGGGGCTGTTTTAAAAAACAGTTTTCTTTTTCAAATTTTTCTCTTTTCAATTTTATTTTATGCAGGTTCTTAAGTTTGGAGGCTCTTCGATGGCCAATGCGGATAATATAAGCAAATGCATGGCAATTATCCGGAAGACGATGGTGAAGGATAAAACCATTGTAGTCGTGTCGGCGCTGGGAGGTATAACCGACAGCTTATTGCATTGTGCAACGGCGGCTGCGGCAGGTGATGAAAATTACAAGGAAACGCTGAAGGCCATCGAACAACGGCATCTGGATACCGTACGGGAATTGATCCCTGTCACCAGTCAGAGCAGTATACTCAGCATGGTGAAAAAAACCTGCAATGAACTGGAAGACATTTTCAAAGGAATTTTTCTGCTACGCGAACTTTCAGCCCGGACCAGGGACTGCGTGCTATGCTTCGGTGAATTGTTGTCATCGCGGATATTGTCTGCAAGTCTGAATGCACAGGAGATACTGAATACCTGGAAAGATTCACGTGAACTTATCACAACAGACTCCCGTTTTAATTATGCGGTCGTGGATTTTACGGCAACCCGAAATAAAACGACCACCTATTTCCAGCAAACCCCGGCTGCTCTCTATATTGTCCCCGGTTTTATAGCTTCAGATGTGCAGGGAATTACCACGACCCTGGGGAGGGGCGGATCCGATTACACGGCAGCGATTTATGGAAATGCGCTCGATTGTAAAGGCATTGAAATATGGACCGACGTGTCCGGAATGATGACTGCCGATCCACGCCTGGTCAGCAATGCACGGGTTATTCCCGATATTTCATATCAGGAGGCTATGGAGCTTTCGCATTTCGGTGCGAAGGTCATTTATCCGCCTACGCTGCAACCCGTCATGAGCAAAGGCATTCCGGTATGGATTAAGAATACTTTTGCTCCCGAAGATCCGGGCACGCTCATTGAAAAAATTTCCACTACACCGGGGAATAGTATCCGGGGGATTTCCAGTATTCACCGCATTGCCCTGCTGAGCTTAGAAGGCAGCGGAATGATCGGCATTCCCGGTTTTTCAAAGCGGTTGTTTGAATCTTTATCCAGGCAGCAAATCAATGTGATCCTGATTACACAGGCTTCCTCCGAGCATTCCATTTGTGTAGGAGTAAACAGTTCCCAGGCAGACATTGCAAAGATTTCGATCGATGAAACCTTTGCCCCTGAAATCCTTGCCGGAACGGTTTTACCCCTGATAGTTGAAGAAGAGCTGGCTATTGTAGCCCTGGTGGGTGATAATATGAAAAGCCATCCGGGCATAAGCGGCAAAATGTTCGGCGTACTTGGGCGAAACGGGATTAATGTGCGGGCCATTGCACAAGGTTCATCTGAAAGAAATATTTCTGCCGTGATTTCGACTAAAGACGTTAAGAAAGCGGTAAACGTATTGCATGAAGAATTTTTCGAGGCAACTTATAAGCAGTTAAATCTTTTTATTACGGGCACAGGGAATGTCGGAAAAAGATTAATCCACCAGCTGGCACAACAAAAACGGTTCCTCCAGGACCAGCTTCGGTTACAGGTGCGCGTTACAGGACTGGCAAACAGCAGACGGATGCTGATACAGGAAGAGGGTATTGACTTGAACAAATGGCAGGCTGAACTGGACAAAGCTGAGCCAATGCAACTCAGTGATTTCATCAAAATAATTCATTCAAAAAATCTCCGTAATTCCGTATTCGTCGACGTTACAGCCAATAAAGAAGTGGCATTGGGTTACGAACAACTGCTGCAGAAAAGTATTTCGGTTGTGGCATGCAATAAAATAGCCAGTTCCTCGCCGTACAGCTATTATCGAAGGTTGAAAGACCTCTCCAAGGAATTTAACGCGGCTTATTTTTTTGAGACCAATGTAGGTGCCGGTCTGCCTGTCATTGGCACGCTCAACGATCTCCTGCACAGCGGTGATAAGATCAGAAAAATCGAAGCTGTTCTTAGCGGGACACTCAATTTTGTTTTTAACCATTACGACGGGAAGTCAAAATTTGCAGCTGTGGTAAAACAGGCGCAGGATGAAGGGTATACGGAGCCCGATCCCCGGCTTGATCTGAGTGGAACAGATGTGATGCGCAAGATTATGATTCTGGCGCGGGAAGCTGGTAACGCCATCGAAATGGAGGACATCAGTAATCATATGTTTCTGCCGGCATCCTGTATGGAGGGGTCAGTTGAGGATTTTTATGCAGCTATGGAAAAGGAAGAGTCTCATTTCAAAAAATTATTTGACGGTGCAGCTGCTAATGGGAAGAAACTGAAGTTTGTAGCGACATATGAAAATGGAAAGGCCTCTGTCGGATTGCAGCATATCGGACCGTCCCACGATTTTTTCCATTTGTATGGGAAAGACAATATCGTATTATTCTATACCGACCGTTATCCGGAACAACCAATGGTCATTAAAGGAGCCGGAGCGGGAGCGGAGGTCACCGCCTCAGGCGTTTTTGCCGATATTATCCGGGCAGCGAACACCTAACTTGCAATCATGAAGGAGATTACAGTTCATGCACCGGCTACCGTTGCTAACCTGGTTTGTGGATTTGATGTGCTCGGACTTTGTCTGGAAGAGCCATATGATATTATGCGGGTACGCCTGCTTGATAAAAAAGAAGTGGTAATCCGGACGACAGATGGGTTTCCATTGCCCCCGGATCCGGCTCAGAATACCGCGGGTGCGCCGCTGCTGGAAATGCTTGCCGTTTTAAAACAGGAAATCGGTTTTGAAGTTAGTATTACAAAGCAGATCAAACCGGGCAGCGGAATCGGCTCAAGCGCTGCCAGTGCAGCGGGAGCTGTTGTAGCCGCCAATGAACTCTTAGGGCAAATATTCAGCAATGAAGAACTGGTTCGCTTTGCGATGTTTGGTGAAAAAGTTGCTTCCGGAGTTAAACATGCAGACAATATAGCGCCTTGTATTTATGGTGGGGTTACTCTTATCCGTTCTATTTTTCCTCTCGATATTATTCCTATTTCATCGCCGCCCTTGTTTGTAACGGTACTTCATCCGCAAATAGAAGTCAGGACTTCGGATGCAAGAGAGATATTAAGGAAGGAAGTTCTTCTTAAAGATGCGATCAGGCAATGGGGAAATATTGCCGGTCTGGTCGCCGGATTGATGAAGGGCGATTATAGTCTGATCGGCCGTTCCCTGGAGGATGTAATCATTGAACCCGTGCGCTCCATATTAATTCCCGGATTTGACAAAATAAAATCAGATTGCAGGGAGGCGGGAGCGATCGGTGGTGGTATATCAGGTTCGGGACCCTCCATCTTCATGCTGAGTAAAGATAAAATGACGGCAGAATCGGTGGCAGTTGTCATGAAATCAATTTATGACCGCATTGGATTGAATTACCATATTTACGTTACTACTATCAACAACCGGGGAGTCAAATGCCTTGACTAGTTTATTGAAAAAATAAACCGAATCGGTTCGAAAAAACAGATACCATGTTATTTTATAATCTCAATAAACCTTCTGAGAAAGTAGATTTTAAGACAGCAACGATCCTGGGGCTGGGATCGGAAAAAGGCCTGTTCTTTCCGGAACGAATACCCGTTTTTTCAAAGACCTGGATCCGGCAGCTTGAAAATATTTCTGACGAAGAAATTGGTTTTATTGTCATGCAGAGTTATGTGGGAGATTCTATTCCGGAAGAACTCCTGAGGCGCATTATATCTGAAACCTTTTCATTTAAAATCCCGCTGCTTCAACTTTCAGAAAATATATTTTCACTGGAATTATTCCATGGTCCTACTCTGGCCTTCAAGGATGTTGGTGCCCGGTTTATGAGCCGTTGCCTGGGATATTTTATGAAAGAGGAGAAGCGGCCGGTGACGGTTCTGGTGGCGACCTCCGGTGACACGGGCGGCGCAGTCGCGAGCGGTTTTCTTAACGTCGAAGGAGTTAATGTAGTTATACTGTTTCCGTCCGGTAAAGTAAGTGATGTACAGGAATTGCAGCTGACGACATCGGGCAGGAATATTACAACCCTGGAAGTAGAAGGCAGTTTCGATGACTGCCAGACCCTGGTTAAGCAGGCGTTTTCGGATGCCGGGCTAAATAACAAGATATTTTTGACTTCAGCAAATTCAATTAATGTCGCCAGGTGGCTGCCACAGCAGATTTATTATTTCCTGGCCTGGAAACAATGGAAAGACAAAGAGAATCCTCCGGTTATTTCAGTGCCGAGTGGAAATTTCGGGAATATTTGCGCCGGACTGCTGGCTTATCATTCAGGTCTTCCCGTTAACCATTTTATTGCTGCCTGTAATATCAATGCCGTTGTGCCGGATTATCTGAAAACGGGTATTTATAAGCCCGTAAAGGCCGTCACGAGTTATTCCAATGCTATGGATGTAGGCGATCCGAGCAATTTTGTCCGCATACTGGCACTGTTCAATTCCGAATATGAATCCTTAAAAAAAACGATGAGCAGCGAAAGCATTTCCGATGAAGAAACCGGAGCTGCAATACAAAACATTTTCAGAAACTTTAAATATCTGGCAGATCCACATGGAGCCGTCGGATGGCTGGCATTGAATCGCTGGCTTGATCAGCATCCCGGCCAAAAGGGTATATTTCTCGAAACGGCCCATCCTGTAAAATTTCCCGGAACCGTGGAAAAATTTACAGGTAGTCCGGTTAAGGTGCCTGAGATCGTTCAGGACCTTTTCAGCAAAACTAAAATTTCCTATAAAATGAAGCCTGAATATGAAGTTTTTAAGGAAATATTGGTGAAGGGCCCGAGTCCACGGGCCTGATTTTGAAAAAGACTGATACGGAATCCGACCCTGGAAACAGTACGATAGATTTAATACCTTGAAGTATTTATAATTTCATTTCTTTATTTTTATATACCATATACTTAAACCTTAAATAATAAAATATGAAACATCTGAAACTGCTTACCCTGCTGGCTCTCGTGCTGTTTATATCAAACAGGGGATTAGGACAGAAAGTAGAATTGCTGGAAGGCGACCTGTCTGTGTTGAAATCCGAAAAGACGATTGATTTTAAGTTTACCTACGATAGTATGATGGTTGGAAAAGGCAGAAAGGCGACACCCGAAACGGAATATGTGTCTAAAAAAACATCTGAATACAACAAGAAAACACCGGGGAAAGGAGACGATTGGGCAAAGGCCTGGAAGGATGATCGGGATACCAGATACCAACCTGCATTCACAAAAATGTTTGAACAATACAGCTCACTTCAAATGGCTGCCAATGCCAAGTATACACTGATTTTCAAAACGACCATGACCGAACCGGGATTCAATATTATGGTTCATCAGGAACCTGCTCAGATTGACGGACTTGCCTACATTGTGGAAACCGCTAATAATTCTCATATAATTGCCAAAATGAGCCTGACACGGGCAAATGGACGGGGATTCTGGGGTTCAGATTTTGATTCAGGAGAACGCCTGACAGAAGCTTACGAAACAGCAGGGAGAGGATTGGCCTATTTTATTAAAGGCAAGATGTGATTGGTGTATTACTATTCATCATCATTCAGATTGCAGATAAGTTGACATAAAAGAAAAACCCTCCCGGAATTATCCGGAAGGGCATATCTATAGAGAAGATAATTACTCTTAAGTCTTCTTTCAATTTGATTAATCGAAACGAAGATCAAGTCCAAGGCCGCGTAATTCATGCACCAGTACATTGAATGATTCCGGTATGCCCGCTCTGGGTATACTGTCACCTTTCACGATGGCTTCATAAGTCTTTGCCCGACCAATTATATCATCTGATTTGAGGGTAAGCAACTCCTGAAGAATATTCGAAGCTCCATAGGCTTCAAGTGCCCAGACTTCCATTTCTCCAAAACGCTGACCTCCGAACTGTGCTTTACCGCCTAATGGTTGTTGGGTGATAAGGCTATAAGGTCCGATGCTGCGGGCATGCATTTTGTCATCCACCATGTGGTGCAGCTTGATGACATAGATGATTCCGACTGTTGCTTTCTGGTCAAACCGGTCACCGGTTTCTCCATCATACAAATAAGTATGACCAAAAGTAGGTAAGCCTGCGCGGTTAATATGCTCTGCAATTTCCTCTACGGTTGCCCCGTCAAAAATCGGCGTTGCGAATTTCAATCCGAGTTTTTCACCTGCCCATCCGAGAACAGTTTCATATATCTGTCCCAGGTTCATACGGGAAGGCACACCCAGTGGGTTCAATACAATATCAACAGGTGTTCCGTCTTCCAGGAAAGGCATATCTTCTGCGCGTACAATCTTGGCAACGATACCCTTGTTACCGTGACGTCCGGCCATTTTATCTCCCACTTTCAGCTTGCGCTTTACAGCAAGGTACACTTTAGCCAGTTTCAATACGCCTGCAGGCAATTCGTCACCGATGGAAATATTGAACTTTTCTCTTTTGTATCTTCCCAGCTCCTCGTTATACTTGATATTATAATTATGAAGAAGTACATTCACGAGTTCGTCAGATTTGGCATCACCAGTCCAACCAAGCGGATTAACGTTCAGGTAGTCTATGCCACTCAGGTTTTTCTGCGTGAACTTAGCGCCCCTGCCAATTTGCACTTCCCCAAAATTATTATTTACACCGGTTGAAGAATGATCTTTAAGTAAAACCTGAAGTTTAGATATCAGTACTTCAAGCAAATCTGTTTCATTCTTCTCGTGAACTTTCTCAATCTTATCCAGCACCGCTTTTTCACGGACTTTAGCATTCTTATCCTTCTTAGCACGCTGGAATAATTTCTTACTGATTACGACACCTTCTGTACCACTCGGAGCTTTGAGTGAAGCGTCTTTTGCATCGCCGGCTTTGTCACCAAAGATCGCACGAAGAAGTTTTTCTTCCGGGGTTGGATCACTCTCACCTTTAGGTGTGATTTTACCGATCAGAATATCTCCTTCCTTAATCTGGGCTCCAACCCGTATGATACCATTTTCATCGAGATCCTTCGTAGCTTCTTCTGAAACGTTGGGTATATCAGGCGTCAACTCCTCTTCACCCAATTTGGTATCTCTTACTTCCAGTTCATACTCTGAAATGTGAACAGAAGTAAATAGATCTTCACGAACTACTTTTTCACTGATCACAATAGCATCCTCGAAATTATAACCCTTCCAGGGCATGAATGCCACTTTCAGATTCCTTCCAAGTGCCATTTCACCTGCCTGTACCGCATAGCCTTCAGTCAAAAAATCGCCTTCCTTCACACGCTGTCCTTTCCTAACAGCCGGCTTGAGGTTGATACAGGTTTCCTGGTTCGTTTTAATGAATTTGGTCAGCTTGTATATTTTAAGATCGTCTTCAAAACTGACGAGCTTCTGTATTTCATTTCTTTCATAACGGACATGAATTTCATTTGCATCAACAAACTCAACCACTCCTTCACCTTCAGAATGAATCTGAATACGCGCATCGCGGGCGGCTTTAGCTTCGAGGCCGGTGCCTACGATCGGTCTTTCAGGAAGAATCAGGGGTACTGCCTGCCTTTGCATGTTAGATCCCATGAGTGCACGGTTGGCATCATCATGTTCCAGGAATGGAATGAGCGATGCACTCAATCCTACAATCTGGTTCGGTGCAACATCCATGAACTCTACCTCGTTTCTGTCAAGAATCGGGAAATCTCCGGTCTGCCGGGAAACGATTTTGTCTTCTACGAAATTGCCTTTTTCATCCAGGGCAATATTAGCCTGTGCGATCTTGGCAATATCTTCTTCTTCTGCACTTAGGTAGGTAAGTTTTTTCATGTCTACCCGACCTTCATTCACCTTCCGGTATGGAGTCTCGATGAATCCCATTTCGTTGATCTTCGCATGAACGCAAAGAGTCGAGATGAGTCCAATGTTTGGTCCTTCCGGTGTTTCAATCGTGCAGAGTCGTCCATAATGAGAATAATGCACATCGCGCACTTCAAAGCCTGCCCTTTCACGGCTAAGGCCTCCGGGTCCGAGTGCGGAAATACGGCGTTTATGTGTTATCTCACTTAAAGGATTGGTCTGATCAAGGAACTGGGAAAGCTGGGATGTTCCAAAGAAGGAATTGATCACCGAAGAAAGGGTTCTGGCATTGATCAGATCAACAGGTGTAAACACTTCATTGTCGCGCACATTCATCCTTTCGCGAATGGTTCTGGCCATACGTGCAAGACCTACACCGAACTGAGCATAGAGCTGTTCCCCCACTGTACGTACACGACGATTGCTCAGGTGATCAATATCGTCGATTTCTGCTTTACCATTCGTTAATCGTACGAGGTATTTGATAATCTCAATCATGTCCCCTTTAGTAAGGGTTTTCTGTGTTAAAGGCAGGTTCAGATTGAGCTTGCGATTAATTTTATAGCGGCCTACTTCGCCAAGATCATAACGTTTGTCGCTGAAGAACAGCTTGTCAATTATTCCACGGGCTGTTTCGTCATCAGGCGCATCTGCACCACGCAGCTGACGGTAGATGTGTTGAACTGCTTCCAGTTCGCTATTGGAAGTATCCTTATTAAGCGTGTTATAAATGATGGCATAATCGCCACCTACATCTTCCTTCTGAATAAAGACACTTTTTACTTCCATTTCAACCACCATATCGATGGCTTCTTCATCCAACACGGTATCGCGTTCGAGCACGATCTCATTTCTTTCAATCGAAACGACCTCACCGGTATCCTCGTCCACAAAATCTTCTACCCAAGTTCTGAGAACCCTGGCCGCAAGTTTTTTGCCGATATATTTGTGAAGCGTTTTCTTATCCACCTTTACTTCATCAGCCATTCCAAAAAGTGCGAGAATGTCTTTATCTGTTTCATAACCGATGGAGCGCAACAGTGTGGTAACCGGGAATTTCTTTTTCCGGTCGATATACGCAAACATCACATTGTTGATATCGGTTGCAAATTCCATCCAGGCTCCTTTAAAGGGAATTACCCGGGCTGAATATATTTTTGTGCCGTTCGGATGTATGGATTGACCAAAGAATACGCCGGGTGAACGATGTAACTGTGAAACGACTACGCGCTCTGCACCATTAATTACAAAAGTTCCCCGCGGTGTCATATAAGGGATGTTTCCCAGGAACACATCCTGTACGATGGTCTGGAAATCCACGTGTTCCTCATCGTTACAGCTGAGGCGGAGTTTTGCTTTCAGAGGCACGGCATAGGTAAGACCACGTTCCATACACTCTTCAATAGTATACCGGGGCGGATCAATGAAATAGTCCAGGAATTCCAACATGAAAATATTCCGGGTATCAGTGATCGGAAAATTTTCCTTGAACACTTTGAATAAGCCTTCAATATTTCGTTTATCCGGCGTGGTTTCGAGCTGGAAAAACTCTTTAAATGACTGGATCTGCACTTCGAGCAGGTCCGGTGTTTCGGCGAGGTGTTTAATCTTGCCGAAATTGACCCTGGGTGTGAGTTTTGTGGAAGACATATGGTATATATCCTTTTTTAAATGTTCTAACTACAGTTCGCGGGAAAACAAAAAAATGCCCTGGAAATTCAATGAATTCCCAATGCATTGATTATTAGCATATTATATTGTGCTGAATATTTATGGCTTAATTGATAATACAAACGGACGGCAAAGTTAAGGATTTTGTCTGAAAATCAGACTTTACGCGGAAAATAGTTCGTCAGGAACCTTTCGGGTTTGAA
>JGI1027J12803_100047393_pt1 | contig 10056 bp, 11 predicted proteins | sample IowNatreferecore_FD_12803 | JGI IMG/M metagenome (IMG submission 12803) | reverse complement strand
GAGAGGACCGCGGCTGTGTCGGAGACCAGCCGCAGAAACGCAACATTCGGCCACCCGCCCTTCGGATTATTGGAAGCTCTTTCCTACCGAGCACTCCTGAGGTTGGTCTCCGACACAGCCGCGGTCCAATACTTTAAGGATTTCGCAGAGGTGAAGTCTAAGCTCGCTCCACTTTCTTCACGCGCGCAGCCAGATCGTCGACTTCTTCAATCTTTTCGAAGCCAACATTTAGAATGTCGACGCAACCGAGGCCGAGGACATATTTGATGGATTCACTGCGTTTCTCTTCGTCATTGCGCAACTTTCCTTCGCCGATGATCTTCATGCCGACAACGCCTTTGCCGGCATCGTGAATTTTTTTCAAGACGCCGGGCACTCTCTCGTGGCCTTTGTCCATGCTCATTCCGTAAGGATTGATGCGGGCATGAACCGAATCCACCCACGGCTCGTTCGCAGCAGCTTCCAACGCGTCGACGGTATGACACGACACGCCATGGGCACGAATCACGCCTTTGTCTTTGTACTTGTCGAGGATATCCATTTGCTTTCGCAATTCCTCCGGCCATTTCGGCGATTCCACGCAATGCAGCAACACCAGATCGATGTAATCGGTTCCAATCTCTTTGAGGAATCGCGGGATCACGACGTCGGCATCGGGGCGGTCCTTATCGGGAATGCCGCCGGGCCGCCACCAGATTTTGCTGATGATGGCGTAGTCGTCTCGCGGGATGCCTTTGAGCGCCGGCAGCACGTAAGGATGCGTGCCGTAAAGGTCGGCAAGGTCGAACACACGAACGCCGCGCTCGTGAGCGCCTCGGAGTAGTGCCTCGAATTTTTCCTTGCCCATGCGCGTCTGATTCGATTCGCGGTTCCCGCCGCGGACACCCGTGCCCATGCAGACGCGGGACCATTCGAGCTTCGTCTTGCCGAGGGGAACTTTTTCGTAGGGCTCAAAATATTTCGGTGGAACATCCCCTCGCGCCAGCTTTGCGCTCACCAACATGCCGCCGACACCGAGGGCCGATTGTTTGAAGAACTCGCGACGTTTAATTTTCATTTTGAGATGGTTTGAAGTTTCCGATCAAGCTCAGGCAACAACTCAATATGTCCTACAAAAGGCCGTTTGCGGCAAGTGAGAATTAACATCGCGAACAGTCCACCAGATCGGAGCGCGAGCCGTCCCTGGCTCGCAGCGGGCCATACAATAGCGGAAAAAGATCCTGCCGGCCTGTGTCCACGATCTTCTTGAGGCATGCTGCGAGCCGGGGACGGCTCGCGCTCCGGCGACAGCAGGAAATGAAGGCGCGATTTCGTTATTGACATACATAGCACCACAATGCATAGTGTCATCATGTTAGAAAAAGAACTCATCGCTGCTTCGACCGAGCCGTTAATCCTTTCGCTCCTCTCGAATGGCGAAAGCTATGGCTACGCATTGATCCAGGAAGTCAAACGCCTGTCGGAGGACAAAATCGAATGGACGGATGGGATGCTTTATCCCGTGCTTCATCGAATGGAAGCCCGAGGCTGGATCAAATCCAGATGGGGCAAGAGCGAAAATGGACGCAAACGGAAATACTATTCGATTAAGCAGGATGGCCATAAGGTGTTGAAGGAAAAACGGGAGCAGTGGAGCGCAATTTCCTCAGTTTTAACGAACCTTTGGAAGGAGCAATATGTTTGAACTTGAGAAGGCAATTGCAGAGTGGCGGCAACAAATGGTGGCCGCAGGAATCAAAAAGGGTGAGGCGCTTGATGAACTCGAGAGCCATCTTCGAGATGACATCCAGCAGCAAGTTCAGCAAGGACTAACCAAAGAAGAAGCCTTTGAGATGGCGGTCGAGCGGATTGGGGCCGCTCAGGCACTCAAGTCCGAATTCGCGAAAGCCGGCGGCCGAACAGGTTTTCTTGGCATGTTAAAGGGTTTTCTGACGGGCAAACGCGATCCTGCACTTGCGCCCGCAATCGCTTTCACGCCTGACGCGCAGCAATCGTTGGAACTAGCTCGTGCTGAGGCTCCGCGTTTGAACCACGACTTCATCGGAACCGAGCATGTGCTGTTAGGCCTGCTGAATTCAGAGAAAGGCATCGTTTCAAACGTTATGCGCAGATTGGGTGTTGAATGTGCAACCGTTCGGACTGAAATCGAAAAGGTGATTGGCCCTGGAGTTCCCGCGAAGAGAGACGCTGCGGAAATTCCGTTCACGCCTCGAGCAACGCGCGCCCTCGCTCTTGCTGTTAACGAAGCCAAGCGGTTGCAGCAGATGCAGGTTAATCCCGAACACATATTCCTTGGCCTCATCAAAGAAGGCACGGGCGTGGCAGGGGTGGTCCTTGGAAACCTGGGTGTGGATATCAATCGCGCGCGTGAGGAAATCGTCAAAGAGATGAATTTGCGCAAAAGCGCCGGTTAAATTGCGGTCGTGATCAATCGGCGCAGGTGCTGTCCAACAGGATATGTTCAAACTCGAGAAAGCAATCAATGGTTGGCGGCGGGAGATGCAATCCCGAGGCATCAAAGGAGCGGAAACGCTGGATGAATTGGAGAGTCACTTGCGTGACGATTTGGAGGAGCAGGTGCGTTCAGGGATGCAGATTCAGCAGGCTTTCGACATGGCTCGGGCGCACTTTGGGAAGACTGGCTCTCTCGAAACAGAATTTGAAAAAATCAGAGTTACAGAGTTTTTCTATCGGTTGAAGAATGCCTTGCTCACTTTTATCGGAGTTCGAAATTGCAATCTCATAACGAATATGAATACATCGTTTTCATCCCCTGAGGTCGAAGCCAGGTGGGCCAGCTATATTAAGGCCGGCGCATTCCTTGCGCCTTCGTTAATTCTTTGGATGTTCTCTTGTCTGTTTATGATGCCGAAACTGAAACAAATTTGCGCGAATGCCGGCCTCGCGCTCCCAAACGTTTTTGGATTAGCACTCTTCGCCACTTCTCATTTGGTGCTGATTTCAGCCGCGCTTCTGACTTCGCTCATTCTCCTCGAATGGCGCTCGAATAAGTGGCCACGATATCGGCGCACCACGCTCGGCATCGGTGTCTTTCTCGTCAATGCTTTCGTCCTGCTTCTCATCACCCTGATGGTTTTTTCCGCATTGATTGCTGCTCCTGCAATGGCTCATTCACCGAAATGAATCTTATGTTTGATCTCGAAAAAGCCATCTGTGATTGGCGGCAACAATGGGCGGCCGCGGGTATCAAATCTTCCGAAATTCTCCGCGAGCTTGAAAACCACCTGCGCGAAGATATCCAAATACAAATGCGCGAGGGCTTCGAGGTCCAAAAGGCTTTCGAAAATTCAGTACTACGACTCGGTCAAGCCACCGTCATCAAGGCGGAATTCGCGAAAACAGGGACTGCGCGCGGGGCTTTAAACAGGATCAGGGTAGGATTTTGTGTTTTGCTGGTTGCGGCCATCGTGTGGCTTAGTGGATTTACTTTCGCAACCATGGGTATGAGCGTTGCTGAGTGGCTGGTTGCATCCTCTGCGGTTGTCACTTGCCTTTTCGTAGCGGCATTCTGGACTCATGCGGTACGGTTTCTGCCAGTCATTTACAATCGGCGAAAAAGATACGCGATTGAAGTGGCACTCTTCGTCTCAGGCTTTATTTGCTCGAATCTTTTGGCGCATTTGTTTTGCCTTATTTCGAGCGCGACCTTAATGGCAAGATTCTTCCAGCGATTTGGCTCTGGTTGGTTTTTCCAATCGCAATGTTCATGGCTGCGGCATGCGGAATCGAACATGCGGTGCGTGGCCAAGCCTCAGCTAATCAGCCAGCCACTTCTTAATCATAGCCGCGGCGAGTTCGTCGCAGCCTTTTTCGGCATCGGGTCCAGCAATGTTAGTCGCCGCGACCACGGAGAAATTTTTCCCCGGCGCCAACCACATCACCAGATACCATTGCGTATTCGAACCGGCGTGCTGTAGGGCGTTTCCACCCGCCCAACCGCGCTTTGCGATGCCCCACCCGCACGCGTAATCCGCGCCATCGGGTGGAGTGTGCAATTTGCGAAATGAGTCCGGTTTCAGCAGAGCGTCTCCCGCACCGTGCTCAAGGTGGATTATTGTGTAGCGAGCCATGTCTTCGAGGGAACAATGGACGATACCAGCGGGGCCGATGGCGGGTGGATTGTCGCTTTGAACTGGAGTGATTTTGGTTCCCTGCCGTAGGTGGCCCCAGGGCTCATCCATTTTGCCTATCGTTCCGGGCACACCGAACCCTGCCGACTTCATTTGTAACGGTTTGAAAAGCCGTTCCGTTACGAGTGTTTCCCAGGGTTTGTCCGCAATTTTCTCAAGCATAGCGCCGACGATTGCGTAGCCCTGGTTGGAATAAATGAAGCGCGTGCCTGGTTTTGCTTCTGGTGGTTGGCTAAGCACGGCTGCAACAAATTTGCGCCGCTGCTCTCGAGGCGTCCCCTTTTTCAGCCAGGCCTCAGTCCACGCGGCGGACGGCGGACTGCCGGGAACGCCGCCGCGATGGGTCAACAATTGCACGACAGTCACAGTTTCATACTGCTCATCCATTTTGCCTTTCGACTCGGGCAAAAGTTCAGCGATCGTCGAGTCCCAGCGCAATTTGCCTTCTTCAATGAACATCGCAGTCAAAGTGGCTGTCATCGATTTCGTGCATGAGCCAATGTGAAACTGGTCATCGATTGTGACCGGTGTTGGGTCGCCATATTTGCGCACGCCGACGGCAGCGCGATCGCAAATCTTTCCCTCCTTGACGACTGCGACCGCCAGAGCGGGCAGGTCGTGCTTTTTTCGAATTGGTTCCAATATCTCCGCTGTGTCGCCCGGCGGCGTGCCTGCGAGGGTGATATTGGGAAGGATTAGGATGGAAACCAGGGCAGTTGCCAAACAGATCGGAAAGCTCATCGTGCCGCGACTATAAGCAAACAACGTTCCGCCGATCAAGAAATCGACAGAATCATGACGGGACAGAATCATCAATCTTTGTGTTAAGATTCTGTCCCGCCATGATTCTGTCACTTCAATCTCGCAAGAGTCGTATCGCACCGACTTAACCGCAATCACCAGTTACGAATTACCAATCACCGTTCCTAAATTTGCGAATAACTCACCGGCTCTAAAAACCGGCTCGTTATCTTCGACACTGTATCGGCGTACTCGGGATCGTTCTTGAGTTTGTCCCATGTCGGATGCTTGCCGAAATCTCCAAAATGCTTTTTGTGGACGTCCTTATTCTCGCCGCAGAGCATGTAAGTCAGGTGCGGCAGATCGCGCCCGATAAGTGCCTGGCCGTAAAACACCGGAGAAAGCTTCACTTCCTTCATCACCTCGATCTCACCAGAATTGAACATTTGTACTTTCTTCAACGCTTTCAATTCACTGTGGCTTTCGTACGTCCGCATCTCGAAAACGCGCTGCTTTTTCTCTCGCGTCAGCTCCGGAACTTCCAGCCGCGGCATTCCTGAAAAGGCCAGCAATAGCCAACTATCAATCCGGTCAAACGCTGGGTCCGTCTTTGCGGTTTGAAGATACTCTGCTGCGGCTTTTTGGTACTCCGAATCGGCATTCAGGCGCGACCACGCGGTCGAAAATGATTCGAGCGACGGATGCGGAATCAGCACCCAAACAGCTGGCCCATCTTTTGGCTCTATTTCCGTGAAGACGCCGACCGATTTGATTCCGAGCCGATTCCACCCTGGGATGGCCGCTTTCTCGAGATAGTTGTCCAGCCGGTCGTGCTTGGCGCCAGCCTTGAACCGGTAAGCTCGCAACTCGTAATAATCTCGCTCCATGTTTTGCCCTTTCTCCGCGGCAACGGCCAAACTGCTTACGCCCGCCAATGCTGAAGCTGCCAGAGAACCTGTGATGAATTCGCGTCGTTTCATGAGATTGTGATTGGTAATTCGTGATTCGTGATTAGTAATCAGTAATCAGTGATTCGTAGTCGTGATTTCAGCATTACTCTTTAACGCCGAAAAGCAAGCCGGGAAACGCCTGCCGATATGATCAGGGGCATCATTCGTATGAACGCGTTACCTTCGGCAGTTCAAAACTCTTTGGAAAATCCGGAAAAAACTCTTTGTACATTTTCGAGCTCAAATTATCGCCATTAACAAATTGCCACGGCGAATCTGCGGTCTTAATTCCAAGCCCATAACTCTCCTGTCTCATTTTCTTTCCATCAATTGTCATGATCGATTCGTAGCCAATGACAGCGTAGGTTCGTGATTCACCTTTGATATAAGTATAAGGTTTCTGCGCCTTCCAGGAATGGAGCACAATATTCTGCTGCTTCATCTGCACAAGTACGTTCTTTGTGGCCACCAACAGCGCTTCTCTACCTCCCATGCTTTCCACCATCGGAGCGTACATCACGTCAATCGAATAGCCGTAATCCCCAGCCATAAAGGTGCTCTCGAGCTTTTGCATCATGATCTCGATCGCTTTGTCATCGGCGGTGTGAAGCTCGGCGCCGGCCGGCGAAGGTGTTGCTCTCGCGGTTTGCGGAACGGGGGTTAATTCGACGATCTTCTCGGTCGTCATTTTGAAAATCCGATACGGCGGACCAATTTGTCCCGTGTCGTAACCCAATCGGGCGGAATTCTCCTTATGCAGCCGAAACATTTCCAGAATCAGGTTTGTTACGCTGCCGTCCGACACAGTTTTGTCCGTAATGAGTTCCGCGGCCGTATCGGTAAACTCGGGCGAGAGCAATTTTATGAGTTCCGGCTGATCACCGCTCATCAATGTCTGCAGAAATCTGGCTTCTCCCTGCAAGCTGAAGCAATTCGGATCGGTTGCTCCGCGGTATTCCTTGACCAGTTCCGGGTGGACTGAATTTGTTCCGTCGAGGACGCAGGACTTGACGAAAAAGCAGCGCTTCTCGGCGTTGTAGCCGGCAAATTGCAACCGCGTCGGGTCGTGCTCATAGGCCGAGCCGGTGATCTGTGCTCCATTTCTAAAAAACGCGCAGTATTCGTTGTTCAGTTTCGTTGCAATCGATTCCATTTTCTCATCCAGCGACGCAGAATTCGTGGCCTCGAGAGCACACAATCTTCCCAATGATCTCGGAACATCAAGCGAGATCAGAAGCTTTCCGGACTTGCTTTCAATGCCATGACCTGCGAAGCCCGTAATAGCGGCACAACAGTGCTCCGAGATCCTGGAAATCTTTTGCACCGAATGACTCGCCTCGCCAAGGACGTGGCTTGGATCGTCATACGCAAAAGAAGTGCCTAACGAATCGCTGGCGAGATACATTGTGTCTTTGTGATATAGCATGATCACCAGGCTCCCGAGGGCTGACTGATGCGCTGCCAGAAAGAGAAGCAACAAAACGGCCGCAATTTGCTTTCTTGACCATTTCATGCTTTTAAAGGCCTGGTTGTGCATAGGTCAAAAGAGGTTTGCGGCAAGTATGATAGCGTCAACAAGGCCAAGGGTCGGAACCACAAGCAATACGGCCGCCAGGACTTTTTGAATCTTATCACCTCGCGCCACTAACGGATAAAGCACCGCGATAGGAACAGCGGCGCAAGCTCCCAACAAGAGCGATTTCTGAGCGGCCCAGCCGCTGGCGACGCCGCCTGCAAGTCCGTCATTAATGAATAAAAGGACTACGCAAAAGACGCCTGCGATCAGCAAGCGGAGTGAAGCGGGGATGGCGTTTTTCTGAGCGTTCATGGCCTCCACAAAATAACCGTCAGCAAGTGCTTTGCGAGTACGTTGTCTTGGGGCGAGTTCATACGTGAACCTCTCCTCGTGGCCATGACAAGAGGGGAACGGAAGATTGTCGTTTTGTTAAGGAATAACTCAGCAAAACCCCGAAATCCAGCCGCGGATTGACCGAGAACTAGTTCAAAGCCGGTTTGAGGGGCTCGACCATTATTAATTGAGCCAGTTGCTGGCTGATGGCGAGGCGGGCATTGCAGACCTGGCAGATGAAATTGGATTGGCTGGTCAGCAGCCGGATAATCTGGTCTTCGCAAAGGCCAAGTTCGCGCAGGCGATTCTGGAGTTCAGGGGCAGCGCAAAGGCGTTTTATGCGAACTGCTACGCCGGCTTTAACACGAGTGAGAGGGCAAACTTCGCAGCGCGTGTCCGCCGCGCTCGGTTCAACTGATTTCAGCCAATTCATAATCAACTGCCACGAATCTCTCGTGTAGGACAGATTCTCACTACACATCTTTTGGCCAGGGGTGACCATAAATTGCTTGGAAGAATGGAATGATGGAAAAACCGATTAACGGAGAATCGGTATGGGAGCCTTGGTGGTCCGCACTAAAAAGGCGAGGGCGATGTCTATTCTTCAAAGCACGAGCGCGTCGTGGTGCAAGTTTGCATTCCCACCGGCCGGTCATCAGGGCCGGTTTCGGTCAGGGTGCAGTTGCACCAGCAATGAGAGGCGTGCTCGACATCGGATATGTCTTTGGGAAAAGCTTCGTGGGCCAAGGCCGGAATGTACATTTTCTTGGTCCGAATGTGGCGGCAGATGTGGTCTGGTTTCATGAAAGTGCGGCGTGATTAAGCCGTGAGTTTCATCAACGTGCGATGGATGAGCGCACGCGCGATCGGAATTTTGTAGCCGTTGAAGGGTTGGACGTGGGCTTTTTCGAGGAGCAGGTCGGCGACTTTAGCGGTGGTGGTTTCGTCGAGTGATTTGCCTTCCAGGAAACTGTTTGCGGCTTCCACCTGATACGGAATGTTCGAAACGGCCCCCATAACGACGCGCGCCTGGCTGAGTTTGTTCCCATCGACTTTCGCGGCAGCGGAACAACTGACGAGCGCCCAATCGAATTCGGAGCGGGCACTCATTGCCTGGTAAGCACTGCGGTTTTGCTGGACCGGGACTTCGACACGCAAGATCAGGTCGCCAGGTTCAAGAGAATTGTGCGCTTCGGGATCGCGCCAGGCCTCATGATAGAGTTCGTCGATGGTCATCTTTTGCTCTTTCCCACCCTTTTGAACAATCACCGAGGCATTGAGAGCGCCAAAGGCGATCGCGAGGTTGGAGACGACCGGGCTGATGCACGTGTTACCGCTGAACAGACTGTGATAGCGATTGTCGCCGTGCCGCGCGTAGCACATGTCGCCGCCCTTTTTGAGGCAATGGATATCCCGGTGCCGATAGTACCAACAACGGGATTTCTGAGCGAGATTGCCGCCGACGGTGCCGAAATTGCGAATTTGCCGCGAGCCGACGTCAGCAGCAGCCTGTTGGATGCCAGGGAAAACTTTTTTCAGTTCGGCGTGGTCTTCGAGTTCCGCAATGGTGACATTCGCGCCGATCGTCCAGGCTTTGGAGCCCGGCTCGATTTTGTTCAACGGCAGCGATTTGATGTTCACCAGGACTTTTGGCTGAGCAATGTACTCCTTCATTTCGCTCAGAAGGTCCATGCCGCCGGCCAGGTAACGGCCATCGGTGCCGACAAGCTCGCGAGCGCTCGTTGGCGAGGTCGCTGTGACATATTGGAAGGAATTCATTTAAAACATTAAATAGGTTAAAAAAGTTAAATGAGTTAAACCGGAACTACGCAGCAGCGGCTGGCACGATGTTTTTGAGTTTCCCGATGGCATCAAGGACGCGCTGGGGCGTGATCGGCAGGCTGTTGACGCGGACGCCGAGCGCATTGGCAACGGCGTTGGCGACGGCTGCGGCAGTGGGAATGGTTACCGGTTCGCCGATGCCGATGACACCTCGTTCCGGCATGTCGAGCAATATGACCTCAATTTCGGGCGCGTCAGCGAGACCGAGGAGTTTGTAAGTTTCGAAATTTGGATTGAGGACCACGCCGGAGGTTTTGTCCATAACGCGCTCTTCGTAGAGGGCATAGCCGATGCCCATGAGAATCCCGCCGTTCACCTGGCTTTCGCAGGTAAGCTTGCTGACGATGAGACCGCCGTCCTGGACGCAGGTGATCTTTTTGACCTTCGTAAAGCCGGTTTCGGTATCCACTTCAACTTCGGCAAATTGAACCCCACCCGCTCCCGAAGAGGAAAGCCCTTCCTGCCATTGTCCGTTGACGGTCAATGGCGTGATGCCAAGCTTCTTGCAAGCGCCGGCCCAATT
>JGI1027J12803_100009082_pt1 | contig 10060 bp, 19 predicted proteins | sample IowNatreferecore_FD_12803 | JGI IMG/M metagenome (IMG submission 12803) | reverse complement strand
TTGCTTCCACTATCGGCAGGAACTGACTCGGCAGGAACTGACTCGGCAGGAACTGACTGTTCACACAGAAGCGAGACCGCACGCTGATTTGATGCGGCAAGCTCAGGGAGGCATCGCCGCCCCCGGTTCCGTTTCGCCGATTTCGGGCCACCGCTTTGGCTAGTTGGGGGATGGTAAATTTCCTCAAGCGTAGGGCATCCGAGGCTTGCGGAGTGGGCCAGAATCCAGACCCGCTTTCTGATGTGGACGGCGCCCAGGGCACAAGCTGGAATAACAATCGGTTGGACGGCGTAACCGAGGTTTTCCAAATCAGATATGCAAGTGTCGAGTGCCATATTGATGATTCCAACAACGTTTTCACCAACAACCCAAGGCGGGCGCCACTCCTTGATAACATGAAGCATTGCCGGCCACAGATAGCGGTCATCTGCTTTGCCTTTGGCGCCCCTGGTTTGCCGTACCTGCGAAAAGGGTTGGCAAGGGAATCCCCCAGTAATGACGTGGCATCGTCCTCGGGGAACATTGCGAATGTCTCCGTAGTTGGGCACATCTGGCCAATGTTTGCGGAGAACTGCGGCCGCAAACGGATCGATTTCCGAGAATCCGATGGTCTTAAACCCTTCGGCTTCAAATGCGAGGCTGAATCCTCCAATGCCGGAAAAAAGGTCAAGGTGTGTGAGTTCATTTGTCACTCACCGCCCCTTTGTTTGCGCTCGATTGTCATGGTTTTTTGTCCTTCAGGAATTCTCTCAGTCCAATTGCAAGTGATTCGTTACGGCTCGGGTCCTTCAGGATTGCCCGCAGCCACTCGATGCACAGTCTGTTTTCTTCGATGAGTGGGGCCAGGGATTCACCAAGGACGGTTCTCGCACTCCTCACGGCATCGTCACCACAGCAGGAGTTTAAGTTAAACAACGGCGTGAAATTACCGCCATAACTATCAGGGTATCTCGTGTTGCCAATTCTTTCAGCCACATCTTTGGCGAGTTGGTCAAGGTCGATTGTCATATCTTCCGTGGTTTGCCCGCATTGCGTTTCATGGGTTCAGCACTAGGACGACTCGGGCGTTAAGCCGTTTGATTTTCGGATTGTACCAGCCGCCGTAATAATAGCGTGAACGAACAGCCTCCTCGGAAACATCCTCTTTTTCGGCCTGCATCATGCGCCAAGTTTTAAGCGATACGGCCTTAGGGTTCTCGCGCTGCACCTGTTCGCGCAGGTGGTTGGTTATCTTGGTTAGTTTACCCGAGGTCACTTTGCTCCTTTCTTCAGGGCGCGGATGCGTTTGGCCAAAGCTAGTGCCGCAATGCGCCCGCCGTCGTCGTCAAGTAAATCACACTCCTTCGCCGCTTCATCCAACGCCTCGTCGCGTGCCTGGTCCATGGCTTGTTGGATGACGCGCTCAGCATCTTCCGTTTCGCCATCCATGAGGTGGTCATTCCTTCCATAGTCCTTTCGTAATGCAGAACGCTTTGGCCTTTTGCTGCGCGGTGGCGTTCATCAGGCTCCATGCACACATAAATTCTTCCCACTCAAAATGCGCTGCGACGATTCCCTTCAAGACGTGCAGGTAATTCCACATCTGTTCATGGTCGTTCAGCGTGGAGATTACCTCGTGCATCGCGTTCAGGTCATTGCAGAAGTATGGTAGTTGTTCGCACAGGGTAATGCCATTGGGATGGAACCATCCGGGCGTTTCCCTGTAACTGCGCCGTATTTCGTACTTCCAGCCGCAGGCGGTCGCTATTGCCGCGTTGATCTCCTCGTTTGTCATTCCTTCGCCTTTCCGGTCGGGTCATCGCACAGGGCGAGGGCGGCTTCCGCAATGACGTTTTCGTAAGCCATCTCAATGGCTTCTTCTGGTCCCACGCCGTACAACTTTTCTGACTGCTTTCTCAGGGTCTCAGGCTTCATATAATGCGAGATGCGTTTCAGTGCGTCGTAAAGGCGTTGTGCTTTTTCGGTGCTCATAAATTCATTTGGAAAGCTTTGTAACATGTTCCACTGCCTGCCGGATGCCATTCGCGTAGGTCTCCAACCCTTTCAGTGCAAGCACCAGCCATTTAGCGTGTTTTACGCCCTTGGCGTTGCGTAGTCTCCAGATGGACCGCTCGATATTCTGGATGCTGTCAATTACCTCGTATGACTTCATTTGGCCTCCTTCTGCGCGCGTAACAGTCGCTCCCACAGGTCAGACAGCTTATCTGTCGATCTACCCATGAAACCGATCTTGTACGCCTCTGCGGGGTGGCTGTGCGCGTAATCGTGGTGTTTCTGACAGGTCCCGGCGAAGTTCAGCGGTTCACAGATCAGGTCCGGCCGCACCGACCGCGGGATTAAATGGTGTGGGCGCTTGCCGGCTGGCCGTTTGCACCCTGGCCAGTCACACACAGGCACGTAGGGTGCAGCGTTGCGGACCAGGGCGTCCCACCAGATTTTTACTACGCGGTTTAGTTCCGCCAGCACTAATCGCCGGCGGGGGCTGATCTTACGGAGTGGTTTTTGTCGCTTCATAGACGGCTAGTATGTGTTTACAGGTTCGATTTCGGATCTGGCAGTCTTCGCACCCGCAAACCGGCCTGCCCTTCACCGGCTTGCGTTGTTCGGGGTCGTAATTCATGTCCACCAGATGCACGATGCCCTTGCGGCTCTGGCTTTGGACCAGAAACCGCTCGGGCTCAAATGGTAGGGGCTCGACCTTCATTTAATCGCCGTTGCCGTTGTGCTCTGATTCTCCGTTCTGGTCGGCTTTTATTACCCGTGTTTTCACGTGGTCTTTGCCTTCCTTTAGGTAGATTTCCCGGTCGCTGTACCGGTACGATTTCAGCCCGAGGGTAGCTAGCCGTTCCTGGGCCTTGCCATCTACCGCCGTGATTTTCTCCGCGAGCTTGCGCTTTTTGGTGACTAACTCGTCCATCTCGTCACCGAGGGCCTCGAGTTCCGCGTCCTCTTCCTGGCCGCCAACGCCCGGGCCCCGCATGTTCGGCAGGTCCTGAAGCTTTGGCCGGCGGCTGCGCCGTTCCTTGGCGTCGGGCGCCGTCTCGTTACCCGGTTCAGGTGGTGGCACCTGGTTGCCGGTCATTGTGTCCTGTAGGTCGGCGGCTACTGCCGCCAACTTCTTACTCTTTCTGGCCATGTTTCCTTTCGTGTGTGTGTTTTGGTTTTGGTGTTTTTACGGTCGGGTCAAAATCAACACTTCCTCATGGTCAATCCGGCGTTCGTCACCGTCGGGTATGCCTGCCTCGTAGAGACGGCGGAAAAAGCTTTTGCGCTGGCGTTTGGTCTTTTCCTCGCCGAACAGGCCAGCTTCTACGGTCTCGCTGACAAGCATCGCGTGGATCCGCTCCAGCGGTTGAAAGCCGATGTGTTCACACAGACGCATGGTGTCGTCGCAGAGTCGGACCCGCTTACCGCCTTTGCAGTAGTCTTTGACCACCAGCACGAGGACGCCACCGGGTCGTATAGCCTGGAAGCACGAGCGGTAAACCTGATCCATGGCCTGCCAGTATGTTTCGCCCTTGGCATTCCCAATTTGACCCTCGGTATTACCGTACTCATCATTCATTGAGTTGCAATTGTATTCACTCATTTGCGCAGGTCGGTGCCCCGGCTTTCCAAAGTTCTTCGGATCTCGCTGCCATGCTGTTTTCATTTCCTTTAGCGTTCCCGATGTGCCCTGCTTGCAGTCCTCGAACGGCGGACTCGTCACCACCGCGCCCACCTTGAGCCGTGAAATCTGGCCGTCGCTCGTGCCGTATTTCTGGTCGGCATCCTGTGAGGCTGCTTTGGCGCTACGTCCTGACTGCTGGCCGTTGTGCTTCGCTGGTTTGGTGTTCAATCCGCCTGCACCCGCCGCAATGTCGGAGTAAGGGGGCGATGACACCACGGCGGCCACTTTCCCCTGCTGCAAGCCTTCGATCTGTCCCTCGGTGTTTCCGTACTTGGCGAATGCTCCCGGCTCAATCTGCTTCGTTCCGCGCTTGCCGCCGCGCTTCCCGTTGTGGTCCTGTGACATTGGCAGGTTGTAGGGCGGCGAGGACACCACCGCTTCGACCACACCGGCGGGGCAGCTACCAATGTTCCCGTTTGTCTCTCCATAGCCGGCCTTAATCGCCAGCAGACTTTTACCACCCTGCAGCAAGTCGTGTTTCGTGTCCGGTCCACCGCCATGCGAAAGGGTTTCAGAATACGGCGGACTACTCACAATGGCCTGAACCCGCTCCGCAAACTTCCGGCTGTCCCCCTGGACGATCACCGGCAACGGACACCCGAGGTATTCCAGCTTCGTCCGGTGTAGCTCAATGTTGGCCCTGGACCAACCCACAAAACGCGGCTCTAATTCACACCCAAGCCACCGTAGGCCACGATAAGCCGCTACGAGTCCTCCGATAGCCACTCCCCCGAAAACGTCGCCCACAAGGTCACCACGCTTCAAATAACCCCGTTGTAGGCAATGGTCGAAGATTCGTTCGATCAGACCGAGGGAATACTTCGCCGGATGGCCGAAAGACTGATCGGTGATAAAGCCTTTCAAGCTTTTGTCGTAGCAACCGTGCCAGATCGTCGGTTTCACAAATACTCCCTCGGGTCCACGTCTTCCCGTGCCAGCTCGGTTTCGATCCGCGCCGCGCTGTTCTCGTAGCTGTCCGCGATCCGGTCGTGTCCTGCCAACCGCTCTTTCTCCGCGTCTCTCAGGTGTTGTTGCCACATCTGGGCCAGCCATTTCCTTCGTTCTTCGGTGATCATGCCGTCGCCATCTCCTGTTGTTCTTCTCTGCGCACGCGGTTAAACGTTTTCCAGTAGTCCTCAAGAATCACGCGCCAGAACTTGGGTTTCTCCAATATCGCCGCCGGTAACGCCTCATCCCAGATCATCCCAGAGCGGTTGCACCAGTCCGACGCCAGCAACGCGTACGCCTGGGTCAGAGTCACCAACACTTTCAAAGCGTCCTCAGATTCTTTGAACCGTGCTTTCTCTGCCGGCGTCTTTGGCTCTTCGCCCGGTTTGGTTGGTTTGTTTGGCTTGATCCCTGCCTGGATGATGCCGAGGCAGGCCCTGTAGATCGCGTCCTCGATGTTTTGCCGACGTATGCGCAGGTCGTAACAGCGATCACACGTCGCGAGCTTTATCAGCCTGAACGGGTCCCCAAGCTTCGCGTAATCGTCGTCAATCTCGACCACGATGGGCCGAGCACACATTTTGCAATTAGCAGCTTGTTTCATGGTAGGTTTGCTTTCTGCATGGCCTGTTTAATCGTGCGCTCGAAGTGGGTCAGAAACTTTTTGGGCTGGTGCCCGTTGGCCTGAACCTCATCCTCCCATCGGCTTTGGTTAAGCCAAGTCGAGGGGTGCGGGATGTACCGGCCGCCGTCCTTGGTCCACTGCTCGCACCGCTTCTGCTCTGAAATGGCATCGAGGATTCGCGGCAACAAATCGTCGAGCTTTTGCTTGAGCCATATCCGGACTGCTATTCCCTTTCCAACCTTGCGCGGGTAGGCATTCCAAAATTCTTCAAAGCCCTCCCCTCCCCCAATGGGGGATAAAGGGGGTACTTCTCTACTAGTATCTTCTAGTACCTCTGTGTTAACAGGCATTGACACCCTCGTTAATGGGTGTTGACACCCCCCGTTAACAGGCATTGACACCCCCACCAGCCATGGAGTGACTTTCAGCTTGCGTAATCCACCCTCAGAAACGTCGGTTGAGACGTACTTTCTCGCGGCCAATTTCGAGAGCATTGTTCGGATGGAGCCGGCGGTACTGCCCATCATCCGGGCAAGATGGCCGGCACTGGCACGACACCCACGGCCGTCATCCAGGCTGTCTATTTCGGCCAATAGGCATTTCTCGGTCCATGTGATGGTGTCGTCGAGCCAGATTTGGTAAGGTATCCACACTCCTTTGAACGCCCGCGGTTGCCCGCGTAATTCCTCAAGACTGCCCTTAACTGCTGGGTCTGTCTTGTTGGCGAGGATTAAGTCAATACCTTCAGTCGTGAAGCCTTGTTTTGATAGTAAGTCTCGGTCTGTCATTGATGGTAGTTAGGTTTGGTAGTTGGTTCATTCCGACGGAAAGCTTTTAGGTTCTTCGAAAGGTTATCGCCCAGATCCACGGATTCTTGTCCCATGAGCCGGGGCCGTTGATTTGGTTCCAAAGATCGGAGTACGTGTTGTAGTACACTCGCGGGTCGTTCAAATTAAATTGCTCCATGCCCCTGCCAATGGACGGTTTCACCCCTTCGGCTTTGCAATCGTCATAGGAAATCTCCTGTAACCGCTGCACCCGAACCCCTGTTATTTCGAGGGTCAGGCGGGAAGCCCAACGAGGCATAACGATTGAAGGAAACCGCTTATAGGTGCCCACAAATGCGCCCTGTTGCATGTTCCCGTCCCGGTCTCGGCTGACTTCGTTCTGGCCCTGTGAGTGTTCTAGATCGTAAATGACGAAGTTAGCCTCGGTTGGCTTTACTCCATTGGTCCAGAAGGTCTCTTTAATCCACAGGCCGTGCCAACGCCCACCATAAGGACATTCACAGATACCGTGACGAGCGGTGCCACGCCCCGGATAAGCGTCATATATGGCGATGGCTATATCCCCGCGTGTCGCGTGCTTTATGTACTCAATACCTATCCCCGTCCAAGCGGGATCGGGTTGGTGACTCAATAGTCGCCGCGTCTGCGTCTTTCGACCGTCCAGAATGGCTTTTACCATGTCGCCTTGAAATAGGATTGGTCGTTCTTTCATCGTCGGAAACTAGTTTGTGGAATTTCCCAAAAGCGGATGCCTGGGATCACCGTCTTAACCCCACAACACGCTTTCACCGCCGACGCCTTCAACTCCGGTTCCGTGAACAGGTCAGGCCGGGCCTTGTAGAGAGCATCCCGATCGGTGACTTCCCATTTCAACTCCATCCTGGTCGCTGCACCTTTAGCCTTGCTGACTTCCGGTAGTGGCGCCATGAGGACCGCCGTTGCCGCTTCGGTCGCCTGATACGCTGCCTGTTCAAGCTGTACCTGCTGGTCTATTGACTTCGCTTTCTCTGCTTTGGCTTCCAAGGTCCTGCGCTCGTTCTCGAGTCGCTCAAATTCTGCCTGTCTTTGGCGTTCCTCTGCCGCTACACGCTCGTTTTCTGCGATTTGATAGGCAGACACCAGCCGGCCAAGCCGGTCTTTCTCAGCCAAAAGCGGAGCCAAATAGTTCCGCTCCAGTTCGATCAGCTTGGCTTTGGCTTCGTCCAAGGGTCGGGACAGTGAAACACGGGCTTCCTGAACTGATTTTATGTGGCGTTGCAAGTCCGAACCACAAGCAGATGCCCACTGCTGACTTTGTGCGCTGGTGATGGCTGTAATGTCCGCAGATTCGGCGATCAGGTCATCGCGCGCGCCTACCTGCTCCGCCGGGACGCTGTAGCGTTGTGGTAGTTCGATGGTTTGCTCTATGATTTGCATGGTTATTCCGTCCTTTCCGGCAATTCCTTGAATCCACCGCCTTTCAGCGATTGGTAGTAGCTCTGTTTTCCATCCCACAGGAACCCCATGAACACTTCGAGAAATTCAACTTGCTTCAGCTTGATCAGGCTCATTTGCACCTGAACCCAATCCTGTTGAATCTTCCACGCCGTACGGGCGGCTTGCTCGTGGAAATCTGCCTTTACCTTGCGCGGTTTCGACACGCCAGAACAGTACGATCGCCAAAGGTAGTCGTGGACCTCGGCCACTCTCGCGGGAAGCCGTATAGTGAATCTGTTTTCGCCTACTTCCACCGTGAAGAACAAGGCCGCAGGCTGCTTGTCCTCGTACTGCTTGGTCACACCTGAGACGCCGCACTCAGCCAAATACGCCTCGATATAGGCAATCGTTTGGTGCGTGGGCGTGGATGACGTGTAGTTTTTGAGGTTCATTCAGGCTTTTCTCTTGAAGGCATAATGTTGGCCTGCAGCATCAAGGGCCGCACGAAACGCCTGATCCTTGGCGATGGTCTCAGGGCGCTTCTGTTTGCCGTTGTACTCCGTCTCGACCTTGTGGCCGATCCAGTAGCCGTACAACAGCTTCTTATCCATCTTGCCCAAGGTCTGGTCTTTACCCTTGCCGTAGAAGCACACAAACGACCTCCAAGCCTCATCCTCAGTAGCTTCTACAGGGGGTGAACTCGGCTGCTGGTTGGCCCGGGGCGCTGTTTTCTTGTCCGGTGGGCTGTCTGATTCGGGATTCGGCGGGTACGGCGCTACGGCGGCGTTTCCATCCTTGAAGTCCTTTATCGCGGCCAGAAGCAGCTTGTATGGTCTCGTTGAGGGCGGGACGTACTTCAGCGGCAGGTCCGACAGGGACTCCACGTCAGGAATTAACCAATTTATCTTCCAGCAAAACTCATCCGCGTAACCAATGTCGTTCCCCAGGTCTTTCAGTATTTCGGCCAAGAACTTCTTTTTCTGTTCCTCGGTCGCACACTTCGGGGCCACCGTCTTGACGACCTTTTCACCACCAACCCCCTGTACCGGCTTGGCCTGGGGTGAAGTAGCAGCACGGGCGGCGGCAGTACTCGGTGTATGAGCCGCCGGGTCTGGGGAATGACCTCTGCCGCCCGTGCTGGGATCGTTTGGTCTGAAACCGTTTCGACGTTTCCACCATCCGTCACCAAAATCCTTTTTCCACGCCTGCAAACCAACGCCCAACTCTTTGGCACAACGGCGCAGGGCCGCAGTCTTCGCGCCCTCTACAGCGTCAGAGTAGTCCTGGCCGGCGTTGCTCGGGTAGTATTCCATCGCCCCCACCGCCTCAGCCACAAAGCAACCCCGGATCATCAACATCGCCTCGACGTACACCCGACTCCCTTCCGTTTGTGGTTTGTTCGGTCCACCCTTGGTCATAAACGGTTCCGCCCAGCGATTACGCGGGATGATCGCCCATTGCCCCGGACCAAAGGTCGAGTTGAACCGATCACGTAAAAACGCGTGTTCGATGTAGATCAGATGTTCTTTCCCGGCTGCGCCCGGCTTGAACGCTTCATCTGGGAAATCCGCGGCGAGGGCCTTTTGTTCCTCATCCGTGAATTTCAACGTGGAAGCTTTGGCGTAGGCGCTCATGGTCAGGGCAGCGATAGCGTCAACCTTGGCCTGTGCGGGGGTTACTCCGTTTGACGGTGTGGTCTGCCGCACAGCTAATGCCGTGTTCTCCGGTTCGGGTTGTTCGACTTGGGCTAATTTCATAGGTCAATACGGGATCGTGCGTTCCTCTATCTGGCTGTGTTTTTGACAGAATGACCCGGTGTGTTTGGGCTCCTGGCACCCCTCTTCGACACACACATTGTCTTTCCACCTTAATTCTGCCCGCAGCCGGTGAAGCTCGGTCAGATCTGCGTTGAGAAACTCTATAGCCTCTTGGATGGATTTTGGCTGGTCACCATCACAGCCGATGATGAATGTTTCGCGCTCACGTCGCGGATCAACAAGGTTGGCCGCATCCATGCCAATCCACACGTCAAAGCTGTCCTCACTTTTGATTACCTTGATCATAGTTCCTTTCGTTGTTGTTGTTTCACTCGGCCCACCATTCGGGCGTGCATGGCCTCCGCCTGCTCTCGGTTGCCAGAACAGCGATCCATTTCATGGGCCATTGGTCCCTCAAAAACCATTGTTTCCCAGATTAACGGCGGGCCATCCGGAGCGAAGTTGTGATCTAACCCAAGGAAAACCGTGCTAACCGTCGAATCGCCGATCTTGTCCTTTTTAACGATCCGTTGTTGTCCGTTGTCCTGAAACCACTTCCCCCAAGCCAGTAAATCAGGCTCAGGAACAGGTTTTCCGGACGCATCGAGAATGTATTTGTCGTTCATGGGTTCTACGATGTATAAGCCTTGAACCACCCGGCCGTGTTCGTGTTCGACCGCAACGCCCGCTTCTCCAACCCACTGGCCGCTTTACGCAGGATCGCTATGTACGGGCTCAGGTTCGCTCCCTCAGGGATCGATCCCAGACACGCCTGCACGTCGATCTCAAACCCCTGTAGGGCCTGGCCTTCGTCCTCTTCGGGATCAGTTGTTGCAGAATTTGCAACAGGTGGTTC
>JGI1027J12803_102837901_pt1 | contig 10063 bp, 4 predicted proteins | sample IowNatreferecore_FD_12803 | JGI IMG/M metagenome (IMG submission 12803) | reverse complement strand
GCCCATCCGTGGCCGGCCTTTAACGTCGCTGACTCGTGCATTTGCATCGCCGTTGTGTCCTTCATCATCCATTCGCTTCGGCAGAGTAGCGGCGCGCGATCGGAAAATCGCGCCACCTAGTTGCACAAAGGCGAGAGCAGTGGCGGAACTCTCCGGATTGGGTTTGTTTCACCACGCATATTTGGACATGCCGGCTACTTCTGAGATGGAAATAACTGCGCGTTCAATCGCGGCGAAATTGCATCAGCAAGGCTACATCGCGTATTTCGCCGGCGGTTGCGTGCGGGACATGGTTCGCGGTGTATCGCCGAAGGATTGCGATATCGCGACAAACGCGCCGCCTGAAAAAGTGCAGCAAATTTTCCCGCGGACGGTGGCGGTCGGCGCGCATTTCGGCGTCATCGTAGTCCTGCAGGACGGAATGCAATTCGAAATCGCGACGTTTCGTTCCGACGGCGCTTATCTCGATGGACGACGCCCGGTCGAAGTCCATTTCTCCTCAGCGGAGGAGGACGCGAGACGGAGGGATTTCACTATCAACGGCATGTTCTACGATCCGTCGCGCGAGGAAGTCATCGATTTTGTTGGCGGCCAGACAGATCTGCGCAGCAGGCTCGTTCGTGCGATTGGGAACCCGAAGCAACGATTCGCCGAAGATCGCCTGCGATTATTGCGTGCTGTTCGGTTCGCTACCGTGCTCGATTTTGAGATAGAAGCGGAAACCTGGGCGGCTTTGGTCGAGAGTGCGGCGAGCATCAACCAAATCAGCGCCGAACGGATTCGCGATGAGCTGGTCAAAATTTTTCTCTCGCCGCGGCGACTTCGCGGATGGGATCTGCTCGATCGCAGCGGCCTGCTCCACGCAATCATTCCCGAAATCGAGGCGATGAAAGGTTGCGAGCAACCGCCGCAATTTCATCCCGAGGGTGACGTTTTTCAACACACCCGGCTGATGCTGGAAATGCTGCCGGCCCGTGCGTCTCTTCCACTCGTTTTTAGCGTTATTCTGCACGACGTCGCGAAACCGGTAACCGCTACCACCGATGCGGACGGTAGAATCCGTTTCAACGCCCACGATCGGATTGGCGCGGATATGACTGCACAAATCATGGAGCGCTTGCGTTTTTCTCGCTCGGAAATTGAGGCCACGATGGAAATGGTCCGCCAGCACATGGTCTTTAAGGATGTGCCCCGGATGCGTGTGGCAAAACTGAAACGATTCATGGCGCGGCCGACCTTCGACGACGAACTCGAGCTACACCGCGTTGATTGTGCCAGCAGTCACGCAATGCTCGACAACTATGAGTTTCTGCTGCGAAAAAAAGAGGAGTTTGCCAATGAACCTATCATTCCGCCTCCTCTCATAACCGGTGACGACTTGATCGCATTGGGCATGAAACCCGGTCCGAAGTTCGGCGAAATTTTGGAAGCGGTCGAAACACGCCAGCTCGAAGGCGAGCTTAAGACCCGCGACGAGGCGCTCGATTGGCTGAAACATCGCTATCCGGTAGAATCGTGATCCAATGCGGGTTTTGATGATCAGTGCAGAAGCGCCTCCAATGCGCAGGCCAGGGGCGCTGATCGACGTGCTCGATGCCCTGCCACACGAGCTGCGCGAACGCGGACATGAGGTCAGCGTGGCTCTGCCCTTTTATCGCGAGATTCGCGAGAACCCGGATGTCGAAGCCAACGACACTGGTGTGACGGTGGACGTCCGTGTAGGCGATAAAAATTACGTTGCGGAATATTTTGAAGGACGGACGTCGAGCGGGGTCCAGCTGTTTTTCGTTCGATGTGACGAATTTTTTGATCGGCCGGAAATCTATGCCGAACACGGTGTCCCTTACGAAGATAACGCCGCGCGATTCATCTTCTTCAGTAAAGCAGCCGTGGAATTGGCCCGACGGCTAACTCCCGTGCCGCAGATTCTGCATGCTCACGATTGGGCCGCCGCGCTGGTGCCGGTCTATATCCATGCGCATGGACTGCCTTTCTCAACTGTTCTGACCATTCATCGCATTGCCGAACAGGGAAGTTTTTGGGGCCTGGATTTTCCGCTTACAAACCTGCCGCAGCGTTATTTTTCTTTGCGTGGGGTCGAATTCTTCGGACGGCTCAACTTCCTGAAAGGAGGAATGGCGTTCGCGGATCGCATCACAACGGTGAGCGAACATCATAAGCATGAAATCTTGCGTCCGGAATTTGGCTGCGGACTGGACGGCGTCCTGCGCGAAAACGCGCACAAGCTGCGTGGGATCCTGCATGGGGCAGATTACGCGCGGTGGGATCCCCAAACCGATCCGCTGCTGCCGGCAAATTTCGATTCCGAAAGACTCTGGGGCAAAACGATCTGTCGAGATGCACTCCTGGCTGATTTGCAGCTCGCGCCTTCTCCCGCCGGCCCCGTTTTCGGGATAGTCACACGGCTGGTTGCGGAGAAGGGATTCGAAATTCTTACACCCTTGTTCGATCGAATGCTCTCGGACGATGTCCGGCTGATTATTCTCGGTGAAGGCGACCCGGCGTTCGAAACACAACTCGCGATTGCCTCCCGGCGATACCCGACGCGTTTTGCCTATCGGCGGAATTATGACGAATCGCTCGCGCATTTAATCGATGCCGGTGCCGATATAACACTGATTCCGTCGCGATTCGAGCCTGCTGGATTGATGGCGATGTATAGCTTGAAATATGGAGCGCTGCCGGTGGCGCATGCTACCGGTGGCATTCAAGAAATAGTGCAGGATTACGATCCGGGTTCTAACTCCGGTTATGGATTTCTTTGCTATCTGTATTCCGCCGAGGCCTTTTGGGACGCGATTAAACGCGCGCGCGAGGTTTTCGCCGATCGCACCGCCTGGCTCGAATTGGTAAAACGAGGAATGGCGCGCGAATTCAGCTGGTCGAGCGCGGCGGATTGCTACGAAGCGTTGTATCGCGAAATTGTCGGTGAAGCGGCGCTCGCAGCCTAACCCTGAGTTTCATCATCACGTCTATGTGGTGCTGCTACATGACGAGGTGGCTCGGCACCCCTCGATCCTGCGCCTCAATCCCGGGCGGGACCTGCGAAAGCCCTGCGTTTATGTCGGTATGAGTGGCTTGCCGCCCGAACATCGATTCGAGAATCATCGCAATGGATACAAATCGTCCTGGGTGGTGAGAAAATATGGAATTCGATTACTGCCGGAATTGTATGCGCATCTCAATCCCATGCCATACGAGGCGGCTGCGCAGATGGAGCGCGACCTCGCTGAAGATTTGCGAAATGAGGGCTATACGGTGACCGGTGGTCACTAGGTCTCAGTTAGCCAGCAAATTCCTGCGGATGTTTCTTCCGCTGAGGCTGACACGACCAGCTTGACCATTTCACAAGCGCCTCGTTGGAGCGCCAATCGTTTGCCCCGATGCGAGATCCGGGTTAAACAGGCGGCTTTCTCCAGATTCATATTCGCGGCTCCGGATTCGATTTCTGCTACCGCGAGACGGCGCTCGAGTTGCGAATAAACCGGGAGCAGCTTCGTCCAACAGCCGCCTGTGATTAACCAAGCAATAGCCAAGGCCGGGATAGGGCCGGAAGAGCCTTGCAATCGGGCATCCTTTCGTATCTCCTCTGCCCTTCCACGGACCCGAGACATGTTTCGTCTATCCGCGACGGCCAAGGCCATTCTTGCAGGGTTGCTGGTGACGCTTCTGCAACTGGGAGTGGCGATGCTGCTGCTCGCGCCGGAAGGATCATTGCAGTACCGCTACCAGACACTGGTTCAGCACGACAGCTACTGGTTCGCGAATATCGTGAACCGCGGCTACCAGACGATCGTGCCTCCCATTTCTTACAAAATGATGGAGGTTTCCAACACCGCCTTCTTTCCCGCTTATCCCGGCTGTGCCGCTATTTTGCGCTATGGCTTGGGACTCGAAACGGAAAACGCTCTTCTGATCACCGCGCAATCGGCTGCGTGGGGGTTCTGGACCTATTTTTTCTTGTTCTGCCAACGTTGGGACGTCCCGGTCTCGTGGAGCGTCTTGGGAGTTCTCAGCGTTGTCGCCCATCCGGCGGCTTTCTTCCTGGTCGCAGCGTATTCGGAGTCGCTTTTCTTGATGGCGTTACTCGGATTCCTCTACTGGAGTGCTGCGGAGACGCGCTTTTCCAAGCTTCTCGCTATCATTCATGGCGCGGTTATGAGCGCGAGCCGAATCGTAGGATTGCCTGCAGCGCTCGCGCCGTTAGTCAAACGTATGTGGGAGGTTGGCTGGCGCGGCGTGACCCACCTGCGAGATTGGTTTCGCACCTTCGGTGTCGCCGCTCTGGTAAGTCTGGGAGCGATGTTTGGCGGCCTGGCGTTTTTCCTGTACTGTCAGCTGCGGTTCGGCACCTGGGACATTTACATGCTTACCCAGCAATATGGCTGGGCAATTGAGCCGGACTATCTGGCGGTTTTCCGCCCCTCGAGCTACCGATGGCTCATTCCATCCCTGGCGAACCCGACCGAGGCCAGCCAAATGGCGACGACTCTCGGCGGGGTCATGCTTCTCCTGACCGGTGCCGCCGAATTGATTCGGAAGCCTCGGCAGGGCACGAACCGGACGGTACGAATCCCATTTTATTTTGCTGCAGCGGTTCTGTTCTTTATTTCGGTCTCGGGCGTCGCCTGCGTCGCGATGGAAAGCATGTTGCGATACGAGTTTTGCGTGCATGCCCTTATCGTGCTGGCGCTTTTGAATTATTTGCACAATGTTCCCCTCCGCTCGCGGCTGGCGCGGGCGAGCGCAGTGTCTGCGATTGCGCTAATCAGCGTAGCGGGGCTGGGCCTCGAAAGTTGGTACCTTTGGAACTTTACCCGGTCGAACTGGGTAGCTTGATGAGAATGAAAACGAATGTAGCAATCATTGGCGCTGGCCCTGCCGGTCTAACTGCTGCCTACCTCCTGTCGAAAAACGAAGTCAGCGTCACGGTTCTCGAGGCTGATCCTGTCTACGTCGGCGGTATTTCGCGGACCGCCACTTACAAAGGCTTTCATTTCGATATTGGTGGTCATCGTTTCTTCTCCAAATCGAAAGAAGTGAACGACCTCTGGCATGAGATCCTGCCCAACGACATGCTCGAGCGGCCGAGAAGTTCGCGAATTTTTTACGATGGCAAATTTTTTGCCTATCCGCTCAAGCCATTCGAGGCGCTTTTCAAGCTCGGGCTGATTCGATCCTTCCTCTGCGTCGTTTCGTGGTTCAAAGCCCGACTGTTTCCCGTACGTAATCCGCGGAATTTTGAGGCCTGGGTCAGCAATCAATTCGGCAAACGCTTATTTAATACATTCTTTAAGAGCTACACCGAGAAGGTCTGGGGAATGAGCTGCAGGGAGATCTCGGCCGACTGGGCAGCTCAACGGATCAAGGGATTATCCCTCGGCAGCGCGATCAAGAATGCGCTCCTGCCGCGAAGGCAGCCAAAGGACAACTCCAAAGTAATCAAAACCCTTATTAATTCGTTCAAGTATCCTCGCCGTGGTCCAGGGATGATGTGGGAAATGTGCGCGGAACGGACACGGGCACTCGGAGGGAAGATCCAGATGAATTGCCGGGTGATGCGCTGCGCTTACGACGATGCCAACGGTCTGTGGACAGTATTTTATCGCGACGCCCTGGGCGAGGAGCAGGCAATCGAAGCCGAGCATGTTATCTCCTCGGCTCCGATGCGGGAGCTCGTTAACGGTCTTTGGCCGCGAGTCTCTGAGAAAACAAAGCGGGCCGCCGACTCATTAAAATATCGAGACTTCCTGACCGTTATGTTGATCTTGAAGAATCGCGACGCCTTTCATGACAATTGGATCTACATCCACGATCCGAGCGTGAAGGTCGGCCGCATTCAAAACTTCCGTTCCTGGTCTCCGGAGATGGTGCCCGACCCCCTGAAAGCGTGTTACGGGCTGGAGTATTTTTGTTTCGAGCACGACGGCCTATGGGAAGCCAGGGACGAGGATCTGATTGGTCTGGCCAGGCTTGAGCTGGTCAAAATCGGTCTTGCGCAGGATGGCGATGTGCTGGACGGCTGCGTCGTCAGACAAAAGAAGGCTTACCCGGTTTACGACGATGATTATGCGCGCCACGTAGAGACGATTCGGGATGAAATTGAATTGCGTTTCCCCAATCTCCACCTTGTCGGCCGCAATGGCATGCACAAGTACAATAACCAGGATCACGCGATGATGACGGCGATGCTTTGTGCGGAAAACATTATTGCCAATACCAAGCTCTACGATCTTTGGCAGGTTAACGGTGACGCCGAGTACCACGAAGAGGGAGACTCGGCTGCCGAGGAAACTACCGGTAGTGCAATTCGGCTCGTTCCGACGCGCGTAACCGCGACACCGGAACTGGCGCCGGAGGGTTAGCGCGAATTTGCACGGAGTGGCCGTGCCATTTTCACAAGTCTTCCAGGATCGTGCCGAAGCGGGTCGTGCGCTGGCGCAGCTATTGTCGCAGTATGCCGCCAGGGACGATGTCATTGTTCTCGCGCTGCCCCGCGGCGGCGTCCCTGTTGGCTTTGAAGTCGCGCGACGACTCGGAGTTCCTCTGGATATCTTTATTGTGAGAAAGCTTGGTGTTCCTGGTCATGAAGAATTGGCCATGGGTGCAATCGCGTCGGGCGGAGTCCGTGTTGTTAATGATGACGTGATGCGGGCGCTCCCCGATGCGCCCGCGATCCTCGAGGCCGTGACGGAAATTGAGCGCGAGGAACTGCGGCGACGAGAACTTAGCTATCGTGGCGGTCGACCCGCGCCGCCGGTTCAGGGACGGACGGTTATTCTCGTCGATGACGGGCTGGCTACGGGCGCGAGCATGCGTGCCGCGGTCGCTGCCCTCCGTCAGCAAGGGGCTGCGACAGTCATTGTTGCCGTTCCGGTTGGGGCCCCGAGCACGTGCCGAGCGCTTGCACGCGAAGTCGACAACCTTATTTGTGCAATGACGCCGCCCTCATTCGTCGGGGTCGGTCAGTATTACGAAGATTTTTCGCAAACAAGCGACGACGAGGTTCGCGAGCTTCTCATCCGTTCCGCTGCCGGCGAGTCGTAGTAGCAAACCCATCGCTAAACTGTCACCCTGAGCCCGCGCAGACGGCGAAGGATCTTACAAGCGTTCGTGTGGTGTAACCAATTGCGAGATCCCTCACTTTGGTCGGGATGACAGGCGCATCCTATTCCGCTAAATCGTCGAACCCTTCTACCGGAACACACGAGCAGAAAAGGTTGCGATCGCCGTAAACGTTATCGATACGCGCGACGCTCGGCCAAAACTTGAACTCATGCAGCCAATTCGCGGGATAAGCGGCTTGCTCACGCGAATACGGCCGTTGCCACTTATCGGAACCGACCTGGAGCGCGGTGTGCGGAGCGTTTTTCAATAAATTGTTTTGCCGGTCTGCCTTCCCCGAGGCAATCGCCTGCAACTCGCTGTGAATGGAAATCATCGCATCGCAGAACCGGTCCAGTTCAGGCTTGGACTCACTCTCAGTCGGTTCGACCATCATCGTTCCCGCGACGGGCCAGGAGATGGTTGGCGCGTGAAATCCGTAATCCATGAGCCGCTTGGCGACATCTTCAACTTCAATCCCGACCCGTTTCCATTCGCGCAGATCGAGAATGCATTCATGCGCGACCAGGCCGTGTTTGCCTTTAAACAACACTGGAAAATAGGGGTTGAGCCGCTTCGCGATGTAATTCGCGTTTAGGATAGCGATTTCGGTCGCTCGTTTCAGTCCATCTGGACCCATCATGCGGATATACATCCAGGAAATCGTCAGAATGCTGGCGCTTCCAAAGGGTGCTTGTGATACCGGGCCGGTGAATCTGAATTGTGTCGCCTCACTTATGAGTGAGGGTGTTGCGGGAAGGAATGAGGCTAGATGCGCCGCCACACCGATGGGACCCATGCCGGGTCCGCCGCCGCCATGTGGAATACAAAAGGTTTTGTGAAGATTGAGATGACACACATCGGCGCCCACGTCCGCGGGCCGACAGAGACCGACCTGCGCATTCATATTGGCGCCGTCCATGTAAACCTGGCCGCCATGTGCATGAACGATTTCGCAGACCTCACGAATGGTAGTTTCGAAAACGCCATGAGTTGAAGGATAGGTCACCATTAATGCCGCCAGATCCTGGGCATGCGCTTCTGATTTCGCGCGGAGGTCGGCCAGATCGATATCTCCGTCCTTAACGGTCATCACCGGCACCACCTTAAATCCCGCCATCACTGCGCTGGCGGGATTTGTCCCATGGGCCGATTGCGGGATCAGACAGACGGTCCGGTGCGCCTGACCGCGTGAGGCATGGTATTCGCGGATCGCAAGCAAACCGGCAAATTCTCCCTGAGAGCCTGCGTTAGGTTGTAGGGAGACAGCGGCGAACCCGGTGATTTCGCCCAGCCAGAGCTCGAGTTGTTTGCACATTTCTCGATAACCGAACGTCTGGTTTGCCGGCGCGAACGGGTGAATTTTGGCGAACTCGGGCCAGGAAAGCGGAAACATTTCGGCCGTCGCGTTCAGTTTCATCGTGCAGGAGCCGAGCGGAATCATGGAGTGACAGAGCGACAGATCGCGCGACTCGAGCTTCCGCAGGTAGCGCAGCATTTCTGTCTCAGTGTCATGCGTGTTGAAAATCGGGTGGGTGAGGAATTGCGACATCCGCATCGCAAATTCGGGTATCTCGAAGGAACTCTCGCTCAGATGGTCGTCAGCGAAATCACGCACATGCGTGCCGCGGAAGAGGGACATCAGCTTTTCGACGTCATCATCAGTAGTAGTTTCGTCGAGCGAAATGCCGACTGCGTGCGGACCCAGCATCCGGAGATTGCAGTCCAGCCGCTCAGCGCGTTCTACCAGATCGCGACTGGATCCGTCGCCGAGCTCAATGCGGAGAGTGTCAAAGAACGCATTATGCGCGAGATCGAAGCCTAGCTCTCGCAATCCCTGGGCCAGTTTCGCGGCATAGCGATGTACCCGCAGCGCGATCGCGCGTAACCCGGCCGGCCCGTGGTAAACCGCGTACATCGATGCGATCACCGCCAGGAGCACCTGCGCCGTGCAAATGTTACTGGTCGCTTTGTCACGACGTATATGTTGTTCGCGCGTCTGGAGAGCGAGGCGATAGGCCGGCTTTCCGTCTGCATCGTGTGATACGCCCACGAGCCTTCCCGGGAGATGCCGCTTCAATGCATCACGTGTCGCCATATACGCCGCGTGCGGTCCACCGCAACCGAGCGGCACACCGAACCGCTGCGTCGAACCGACGGCAACATCGGCACCGAATTCGCCCGGCGGCTTCAATAAGGTCAGGGCGAGAATATCTGCTGCTACCACGAACAGCGCGCCGGCAGCTCGGACCGAAGCGGCAAATTCCTCATAATCATAAATGGCGCCGTCTGTAGCCGGGTACTGAACCAGCGCGCCAATAAAAGAATGGTCGATTCGAAAGGCTTGAAAGTTACGCGAAACAATCTCAATTCCTAGCGGCTTGGCCCGGGTGCGGACGACTTCGATTGTCTGCGGATGACAGTTATCCGCGACAAAGAATTTCGTCCGCTCGGACGCCACCGCGTGGCAGAGAGCCATCGCTTCGGCTGCGGCCGTCGCTTCGTCAAGCAACGATGCGTTGGCGATGTCCAGCCTGGTCAGATCGCAGACCATCGCCTGAAAATTGAGCAGCGCTTCGAGACGGCCTTGTGCGAGTTCAGCCTGGTAGGGTGTGTACGAGGTATACCAACCGGGATTTTCCAAAACATTGCGCTGAATTACCGGTGGCGTGATCGTATCGGAGTAACCAGCCCCGATGAATGAGCGCACGACTCGATTCTTTGCCCCCAATGCATGCAACTCACGCAGCGCTTCGGTCTCGCTTTTTCCTTCGGGTAAATCGAGCCGACCATTGAATCGAATGTTCTTTGGAATTGTTGCATCGATGAATCTCTCGAGATCATCGAACCCTACATCCCGCAGCATTTCGGCGATCTCTTGGTCGTTCGAACCAATGTGGCGACGCCAAAAAGCCATCTCCTCGTCGGAATTGTCGGG
>JGI1027J12803_100475515_pt1 | contig 10069 bp, 6 predicted proteins | sample IowNatreferecore_FD_12803 | JGI IMG/M metagenome (IMG submission 12803) | reverse complement strand
ATATCATATAACCGATAGTGTGTTCCGTTCTGGAAATTACTGATGTCGGTATCGGAAAAGAGCGAATAATTCCATACAGGTTTTGTGGAGTCGACAAAATGGATGTCTTCGTAATTGGAGATCACATTACTCATCTTTACTAATGTACGATCTTATTGTCAGTTGGCCGTTTTTTTTAGTTCGAGTATCCGAATGGATCGCGCGGGAATTTCCATTTTATCTGAAACCGGGTATGTATTGCCGGTCATGACATCAGTGGCATACGTGAATCCTGTTGTTCGTTCCTGGTATTCATTGTAATGAATTGTTGCTGCTGCCGAATCTGTATTCAGTGCACACAGGATGGTTTGACTGGCATCATACCGGAAATAGACATACAGGCCATTTACCGGAATATATTGCATCATCTTTCCGCGTGTCAGGGCTGAAGATTTTTTTCTGAAATCAGCCAGTCTGGATACAAAGTCAAAAGCTGCATTCTCGGCGGAGTTTCTTCCAGATGCCAAAAATTTATTGTCCGGATCGCCGGGAAATCCACCCGGGAAATCCTCCCTGACCATCGCATCCGAGGGATTTTTAAAATTCTTCATCAGAATTTCCGTGCCATAATATAAATGGGGTATTCCCCGTTCGGTGAGCAGCAGCCCCAGGCCCATCCTGAAATTATTCCAGTCCTCGCCGACCACAGAATAAAAGCGATCCCTGTCGTGATTGTCGAGAAATATGCAATTATTCATCGGATCCTTGTACAACATATCCTCTGCCAGTATAGTATACAAACGGTTAACACCTTCGGTCCATCCTACCCGACCCCGCGCTGCTTCAAGCATGGCATCACATACAGGAAAATCCAGGATTCCGGTCAGGTTGCTTTTCCATGGAACATTCAGATTATTCCGGCAGAAATAAGCTCCGGCAGCCACCGAATTTACTGTTGCTTCACCTAACGACGTGATAGAAGGGAATTCATTTTCAAGGGCGGTATTCAAATTATTTAGAAATACCGGGTCACAATATTTATACGTGTCTACACGCCACCCGTCGAGTTGAAATGTCTGCGTCATCCAGATAGCCTGTTGAATTAAATAGGTTGCAAGCAGTGGATTTTTTAAATTCAAATCCGGAAGATGCGGCACAAACCAGCCTCCTTCCATGATTTCTTTATCCCTGAGTGAACCGTGTACATCGAAAATAGCCTGTTCACGGTGAGAAGTGTTCTGATAAGCCGGCCAGTGGTTGATCCAGTCTTCTGCCGGAGGATCTGTCATGAACCAATGCGCTGCGCCAACATGATTGTATACTGCATCCTGGATAACTTTGAGTCCGCGTGCATGAGCTGCCTGCACCATATTTAAGTACGCCCCCCTGCCTCCCATTCTTTTGTCTATTTCATAGTGGTCAGTGAACCAGTATCCGTGATATCCGCTTAGCATTCCGGAGGGTTCTTTTTCCAATGGCATGTCATTTTCTACTACGGGTGTGAGCCATATGGCGGTGGCGCCGAGCTGCTGAATATAATCGAGGTGATTGGTAACGCCCTGGATATCTCCACCATGACGGGCTAGTGGGTTTTTCCTGTCTGAAACTGTATCCTTCATATCTGCGTAATGATCATTGCCAGGGTCCCCGTTGCTGAAACGGTCGGGCATGATCAGATAAATAAAGTCGGAGGAATTTATTCCGCGGGCGTAAGTGCTGCTTTTTCCAACAGGAGGATTTAGAAGTGTATATGTAAAATTTCTCCTGAAATTTTCAAAGCGGCACTTGATTTCTAAATTCCCAGGCTTCGTGTGGGAATTGATTGCCAGATCAAATACCAGATAGTTTTTATTTTTTAGCTTATATTTTCTGATTATTCGGACGCCCGGATAATTTATAATTATAGAGTCCATTAAGCCAATATCTTTCCCATGAAGCATTAACTGAAGATTCTGATTTTTCATACCCACCCACCAATTGGAGGGGTAAATTTTTACTTCATTTTGTGCAAAGGCGTAACAAAATGAAATCAGAAATGGAAGGAAAATAAATTTTCTCATGTCGCAGCAAGTCTTTGTTTTTTCCTGCTAATCCGGATATCTCCTGCGTCATAAACAAATAAAACACTGATAGCAGCACAGAACAAAAAGAATCCTGCCAATACGATGGCGTAGATAGGTTGGCCGCCATAGAGGTGATGTACGATCCATCCTCCGAATAATCCATTTACGATCTGGGGCAGTGTGATGAAGAAATTAAAAATGCCCATATAAATTCCGAGCTTTCCTGCTGGAATGGATCCGGAAAGAATTACATAAGGCATGGCGAGTATGCTGGCCCAGGCGAGGCCTACACCCACCATTGAAAATTTGAGCATGGCCGGATCCCTGATAAAGAAAATGGATATAAGACCCAGGCCTCCTGCCATCAGGGAAAAAGCATGAGTGGATTTCCTGCCGATTTTTCTCGCAATGGCAGGCAGTAAAAGTGCATACAACATCGCAACGCCATTATACACGCCAAATGCGGAACTTACTTTATTGCCCGCCTCATTGTATTCAACCGACTTTGCATATTCACCGCTTAATCCGAATACATGAGTGGCTACGGCATCTGTGGTGAACACCCACATGGAAAATAGTGCAAACCATGAAAAAAACTGAACCAGACCCAATTGTTTCATGGTTTTAGGCATATGCCGGAAATCGTAAATGATTTCACGGACGCCCGATCTTTTATGTGACAGATCCGGTTTGCCATGATATTTTTCGTACTCGGCCGGTTTATATTCCCGTGAAAAAAATACAGTGACTAAAATGGCGATGATTAAGACGGCGCCTCCGACATAATATGAGTAACGGATATTATCCGGTACTCCGTTCGGGCCCGATTGCAGACTGAAACCGTGATTTCCCATCCACTCAGGAAGATAGGATCCGCCTACCGCTCCGAGTCCGATCAGGAAAGTCTGTATACTGAATCCCAGTGTTCTTTGTTTGTCTGGCAGGTTATCGGCAACAAGTGCACGGAAAGGTTCCATTGCTATATTAATGGAAGTATCCATAATCATCACCATGCCTGCACCGATCCACAGTGCAGGAATTATTGATGAGAAAGAACCCGAATTGGGAAGAATCAGCAATGCCGCACAGGTTAATATTGCACCCGTTAAAAAATATGGTTTTCTTCGGCCCAAACGGTTCCAGGTGCGATCGCTGTAATGACCGATAAGTGGTTGAACAATCATTCCTGTAAGAGGTGCTACCAGCCAGAAAGCGGGCAACTGGTCTACATCCGCTCCGAAAGATCGCAGGATACGGCTTGTATTTCCGTTTTGAAGTGCGAATCCAAACTGGATGCCCAGGAACCCAAAACTCATTGTGAAAATCTGCCAGACGGATAGTCTGGGCTTTTCAACCAGCTGTTGTGGTGCTGCTGAAATTGTATTGGCCATAACAATCGTTAAATCTAAATCACAAACCCATTCGGAATAACTGCACCTTTCTTTACTACCACAATACCATCTTTGACGGTATATAATGAGTGATCCGTATTTTCAAGATGCGATCCTCCGTTAATTCTGACATCATCTCCTATCCGGCAATTCTTGTCCACAATACAATTGCGGATATAACAACGATCACCAATTCCCACCGATGGCAGTCCATGATCTTTATCGTGACTGATTTCTTCGATGGTTTCATAGTAATCAATACCCATCAGATAACTGCTTACGATAGTTGTACCGATCCCGATTCTGGTCCTGATACCGATCACACTGCTTTCTATGCGTGAAGCGTTGATAATGCATCCTTCGGCAATAATCGTTTTTTCAAGTGTTGTACCGCTGATCTTGGCGGGTGGCAGCATACGTGCGCGTGTATAAATGGCATTTCTGTTATCGAATAAATTGAAGTCCGGAATTTCCTTTGTCAGCCCGAGATTGGCTTCAAAGAAAGAATAGATATTTCCTATATCTGTCCAATAGCCATCATACTGGAAGCTTACAACTTTATATTTGTCGATCGACTGCGGAAGGATTTCCTTTCCGAAATCGGTCGCTTCCACATATTCATTCTGCAAAAGATCCTGTAATAATTGCCGGTTGAAAATATAGATACCCATAGAAGCCAGATAATTTCTTCCCTGGCTCTGCATGACGGATCCTGTGTCGCTGGTCCAGTCTTTCAGTACGTCTTTTTTTGGTTTTTCTATAAAAGAAGTTATAAAACCTTTATTGTCTTTTTTCAGAATGCCAAATTCGGACGCTTCACGGTCAGCCACCGGTATGGTCGCAATAGTGATTTCTGCTTTTTGCTGAATATGATTATTCAGCATGTCCATAAAATTCATCTGATACAACTGGTCGCCGGAAAGAATCAGAATATATTCGGCTTCGAAAGGTCCAAGGTGACGAAGACATTGTCGTACTGCATCCGCTGTACCCTGATACCAGGTTGGATTGTCCGGAGTTTGCTCTGCCGCGAGGATGTCTACAAATGCCGCACTAAAGGCACTGAAATGATAGGTGTTTTTGATATGCCTGTTCAGGGAGGCCGAATTGAATTGCGTTAGTACGAACATCCGGTCAATACCCGAGTTCAGACAATTGGAAATCGGAATATCTACCAGGCGGTATTTTCCGGCAATCGGAACGGCCGGTTTGGAACGGCTGGCAGTCAGCGGATATAACCGGGTACCAGCTCCTCCTCCTAAAATGACAGCTAAAACTTTTTTTGACATATAGTCTGATTTAGTAAATCCAATTATAATGAGGCATAAAGATCGAGGTAATGTTGCATGCTGGTCTCCCAGCTGAAATCAAGTCGCATCATTCGCCTTCTTAATTCTTCCATCAGTAGTGGTTCCTGGTACAATTGTACAGCGCGCCAGATTGCGTGTGTCATATCTCCTACAATTGCATTGTTAAACTTTATTCCGTATCCATCCTGATCCCCAAAATCTTTTACTGTGTCTTTTAATCCACCGGTATTACGCACGATGGGCACGGTTCCATATCGCATGGCATACATCTGGTTCAATCCACAGGGTTCGACGCGCGACGGCATCATGATAAAATCAGCACCCGAATAGATAACATGACTCAACGCTTCGTCATAGCCTATAAATATACTAAAATCGCCATCGCTAAGTACGCGCACGCGTTCAAGATTATCCTGGATATAATGGGCACCGCTACCGAGGATCAGAAAATTCATTTTCCGGCCGATATAATAAAATGAATCCCCAATCGCCTGGGGCAGCAGATCTGCTCCTTTTTCACCGACCAGCCGACCGATAAATGAAATCAAAGGTTTATTGATGTCAAGGCCAAAACGCTCGCACAGTATTTCCTTATTTTTTCTTTTGCCGGCAGCATTTGTTTTAATGGTGTAATGGTTTTGCAGATATGTATCGGTCTCGGGATTCCATACCTTGGTGTCAATCCCGTTCAGAATTCCATAACATTTCCCTTTTTCATATTCAAAAAGGGCTTCCAGTCCATTTGCCGACCACCTGAGTTCTTCCAGGTAGCTCCAGCTTACGGTGGTGACTTTCCAGGCGCAACGCACGCCGCAGGCCAGTGAGTTGATTGTTTTTTCCCATTCCAGCAAACCCGATTTCCAGGTATCCCAGGCTGGTATAAAATTGCTTTTATCCCACGACAGCCAGCCCTGGTATTCTCCGTTATGAATGGTTAACACAGTAGGTATTTCACGAAGGTGCTGGTATCGATAACAATGCTTCAGCATGAAAGGAATTAGTGCAGCCTGATGATCGTGCACATGGACAACGTCAGGCTTGTGTTTCCAGCTGGCCAGCCAGTCCACCACGGCGATCTGAAAAGCAATGAACCGCTCGGAATCATCATCGTAACCATAGATTTTATCACGATCAAGGAGTCCGTTAATATCCACCATGTACAGGTCGAATCCAAGCCTGTTGTGTTTCTCCTTTATGATCGTATAAATGAACCACCAGTTTCCCAAATTGGTATATCCTTTATGTACAACTTCAAATTCGTTATTAAAAAGGAATTTTGTTTTGTACATGGGCATTACAACTTTTGCAATATGCCCGGCCTCTTTCTGGTATTTTGGTAAGGCACCGACAACATCTCCAAGCCCCCCGGCTTTTGCAACCGGGTAACATTCAGCTGAAACATGTAAAATCTCCATGTGATGAAGTTATCGGTGAAGGAGATGAGTAGAATTCAGATCAATTTAGGAAGGATTTGGGGATTCTCATGCTATATGAAAAAATTTTTCATCAAGACAAAACTTAACTACTTTCAACGCTCATTTAAATGATTGCCTGCTTATGAGCCAAACCAAACAGCCAACCAACAGTGGTGCCTTAGCAACACTGGTTATTGTATTCTTTTTCTGGGGTTTTATCGCTGCATCCAACAGTATTTTTATTCCTTTCTGCAGAACGCATTTTTCATTGAATCAGTTTCAATCCCAATTAATCGGTTCCGCTTTTTACGGCGCCTATTTTATCGGCTCCCTGGCATTATATTTATTCTCCAGTATTGCGGGATATGACATATTGAATAAAATCGGATACAAGCGTGGAATCGTTTTGGGTTTGTTGATTTCGGTTGTTGGTGCATTATTAATCATTCCCTCTGCCAATTCAAATTCATTTGCCGCAATCCTGGCTTCTTTCTTTATAGTGGCACTTGGTTTTTCATTACAGCAGACAGCTGCCCAGCCTTTTGCCATTGCGCTGGGTGATCCTTCCACCGGTACGCATCGGTTAAACCTGGCCGGTGGTGTTAACTCTCTGGGAACAACACTGGGTCCAATCATTGTAAGTTATTTTCTTTTCGGCACTCCTTCGGCTGCCAATGTAACTGTCACAGTTACCAATATCAACAATCTTTATATGATCGTAGCGGCTGTTTTTGCAGCTGTTGCATTATTTTTTGCATTTTCCAAATTACCTGAGGGCAAGGATGATGCAGCTTTTGAAGGATCCTCAAAGGCTTCAAAGTCTTTGGTCACGCTTACAATATTGATGATTCTTATTATTATCATCGGACAGTTCACAGATATACGAAAACTTGAATTAACCGGTCTTACGATCCTGCTTGTTTTTGGAGTCCTTTTCTTTTCATTCAATAGTGCATCGAAAAACAGCGATGGCTGGGGCGCGATGAAATATCCCCAGCTGATCCTGGGCATGATTGGTATTTTTTTATACGTCGGCGTGGAAGTTACCATTGATAATAATTTTGGAGCCTTGTTGAAAACTCCGGGATACCTGACAGAAACAGGTCTGCTGGACAAGGATATTTCCAAATACATTACATTATACTGGGGAAGTCTGATGATCGGACGCTGGACAGGTGCGATCAGTGTATTCAACTTATCCGAAACGGGAAGGAAAATCGCAACCCTGATCGTTCCTTTTGTAGCTTTTGCATTTGTACTTTTCATCAATCACACCTATGGAAATGACATTGAAAATCTGATTCCATATGCGGGATGGGTGGCTGTTGCGGTATTTGCCTTTTTCTTTGGCCAGCAAAAGCCTGTAAAAACGCTGCTGACCGTAGCATTGCTTGCAACAATAGCGATGCTCATTGGTGTATTCAGTCATGGAATCTTTTCAGTATATGCTTTCATGGCTGGCGGTTTGTTCTGTGCCGTGATGTGGCCCAGCATCTTTGCCCTGGCCGTTGCCGGTTTGGGTAAGTATACAAGTCAGGGTTCTGCTTTTTTAATTATGATGATTTTGGGTGGGGCCGTTATTCCGCCTTTCCAGGGATCCATCGGAGACGCCACAAAAAATATGCACTTTTCCTACCTGGTTGCTGCCGGATGCTTTGCGGCACTGGCTTTCCTGGCGATCCGGATGAGAACGATTCTAAAATCGCAGGGACTTAATTTTGATGAGCAGATCGGTGGCGGTCATTAATTAAAAGTACTCGACATGTCAAAAGCAACTTTAACACCGGCGTCGATGGAACCCCTGGCCGTCGGAATTGACATTGGTGGCACAGGTACCAAATTCGGGATTGTGGATCGAAACGGTAACGTTTTATATACGGGAGACCTGTCTACCAAAAGACACAAAAAGATTGAAACCTTTATTGACGAATTACATGAAAAGCTGACGGTTCTCATTCAAACAGTTGGCGGCCCCGGGAGAATTCGGGGAATCGGAGTTGGTGCACCAAATGGAAATTTTTATACAGGAACAGTTGATTACGCACCTAATCTTCCATGGAAAGGAATTATTCCACTGGCACAGCTTATACAGGACAAATTTCAGTTACCGGCCAATCTTACCAATGATGCCAATGCAGCGGCAATCGGAGAAATGATGTATGGCGCAGCAAAGGGCATGAAGGATTTCATCATGATCACACTGGGTACCGGTGTGGGCAGCGGTATTGTGGCCAATGGACACCTGATACTTGGGCATGATGGATTTGCGGGTGAACTTGGGCATACGATTGTTATTCCCGACGGAAGATATCATGAAGGCACGGGTAAACATGGGTCATTGGAAAGTTATGCTTCTGCTACTGGTGTGATGCTCACGGCTAAGGAATTTCTTGAAAAAACGAAAGACGAAAGCTTGCTGAGAAAAATTCCGGTAGATGAAATTGATTCTAAAAAAGTTTATGAAGCGGCAATCCAGGGAGACAAGATTGCAAGGGAAATATTTGAATATACCGGAAAGATTCTCGGTCTGGCGCTCGCTAATTTTGTGATGTTTTCCAGCCCGGAGGCCATTGTGTTATTTGGCGGGCTTACCAAGGCCGGTGACCTCATCCTCAAACCTACCCGGGAACATATGGAGGCTAACCTGATCCAGGTATTCCAAAACCGGGTGAAAATTCTTGTAAGTCATTTGCGCGAGTCTGATGCGGCCATCCTCGGTGCGAGCGCTTTGGTTTGGGATATGCCATGAAATCCTTGAATTTCACGCGTCGCTAATTTTCCCGGACTCTCCTTTTCATTTTGATCATATTTCCTCCCCCTGTCGAATTTGTGTTGTATCAACCCAGAGTAACCACCTATAATCCTTGTATGAACCTTGTGTGTTTAAGCAACCCTGCCACAAGGTTTTGACATTCCCATGGCATGATTTTTAAACTCTATAGGTACCGTGCGCTCCGATTTTTGAATTATTATAATTTATTAATTATGAAAAAGTTAATCCTTGCCTTTTTGTTCATTGCCTTTATCGCAAGCTGCGAACCATCGCAGCACGCTCAACCTCCACCACCACCTCATCCTCCAGGTACCCCTGCACCTCCGCCACCTCCACCCCATCCGTGAATGGGCTAAAAATAGGCACTTAGATAATAAAAATAAACCCCTGAAATTCAAATGATTTCCAGGGGTTTATTGTATTTAATTTTAAAGTATTGATGGGATTCCGGTCGATTATCCGGTTTTGGCAATAAGGTCTTTTTCTTCCAGCCATAAGTTTCTTCCATATCCCGGAAATACATGTTTCTCGCTGTGATAAGACGAGCGGACCAATGGCCCGCTTTCTACGTAATCAAGACCCAATTCATATCCTATTTCGCGGTACTCGGTAAATTCGTCCGGATGGACGAAACGAATTACCGGAAGGTGCTTTTTGGTCGGTTGCAGGTATTGTCCGATCGTAATAACGTCTACGCCATTACCTGCAAGATCTTTCATCGTTTGGATGACTTCCTCTTTTTTCTCACCAAGGCCCAGCATGATACCGCTCTTTGTACGCATGCCACCTTTTTTAAGGATTTGCAAGGTTTGCATGCTTCTCCAATATTTCGCCTGAATGCGCACCTGCTTTGTTAACCGCTCCACGGTTTCGATATTATGAGACACGACTTCGGGAGCTGCTTCAATAATCCGTTCTATATTTTCAACTTCCCCCTTAAAGTCCGGAATCAAAGTTTCAAGCGTAGTTTCGGGGTTCAGCGACTTAACGGCACGGATGGTATTTTGCCATATGATACTACCGCCGTCTTTAATTTCATCCCTGTCTACAGAAGTAATAACAGCGTGTTTGACCTTCATGAGAAATACAGCTTCAGCTACCCTTTGGGGTTCATCCCAGTCCACCGGTAGTGGTTTGC
>JGI1027J12803_100443403_pt1 | contig 10075 bp, 4 predicted proteins | sample IowNatreferecore_FD_12803 | JGI IMG/M metagenome (IMG submission 12803) | reverse complement strand
TTGGAAGCCGTTATTTGGACCGACGTTATCCAGGGATTCATCAAGTGCATTGGCATTTTCGTTTGCCTGGGATTTTTGCTCTATTTGATTCCCGGCGGAGCGCCGGCTGCCTTCAGCCTGGCCTGGAAACAAAACAAATTCAGCCTGGGCAGCCTTGATTTCGCTCTCACTCGCAACTCCAGCGTCTGGGTCATGACGCTCTACGGTTTCTTCTGGTACATGCAAAAATACACAGCCGACCAGACCCTCGTGCAACGGTATCTCGTCGCCAAATCGGATCGAGACGCCATCAAAGGCGTCGCCCTTGGCGCATTGCTCTGTGTGCCGGCGTGGATGCTTTTTATGCTCATCGGCACTCTTCTCTGGTGCTATTACCAATTGTCGGGAGAAGCCGCGCCGCAATTCGCCAAAACCGATCAGATTTTCCCGCACTTCCTCTCAACGAAGGTTCCCGCCGGTCTCGCAGGCCTGTTCATGGCGTCGTTGTTCTCCGCTGCAATGTCCATGCTCTCTTCGGACCTCAACTGTCTATCCGCCGTGGGCGTTGAAGACTATTATCGCAAACTGAAACCGCAGTCCACCGATCGCCAACGATTGCTCGCCGGCAAGATGATCGTCGCCGTATGTGGCGCCGTCGCGGTGATCATCGCCATTGTCATTGCCAAATATTCCAATCGCGTCCTCTCCTCCTATTACATCGTCACCTCAATCATCGCCGCCGGCCTGGCCGGGCTTTTCCTGCTCGCTTTTCTCAGTCCGCGCGCCAATAGGCAAGGCGCTTACATTGGCATTCTCGCCTGCCTCCTTTTCACGACCTGGGCAACCTTGACCAGCGGCAAAGATCCGACGTGGAATTTGGGCTCATTCAACTTCAAGCTCCATCCGGTCACGATCGGCGTCCTTGGCCATCTGATTCTCCTCAGCGTCGGTTATGTCGCGAGCCTCTTCTTTGCGGCTCCTGAAAAAGAGTGTCGAGCGATGACATTGTGGGGTTGGCTCGAAAACCGAAAGAAGACATACGCAACTCAACAAAACCAAATTACTCTCATTAACACCCCGCTTCAGCGGGGTGACCCCGCGCCCGGAAATCAGACCAACTGTTTCAACAGTTTATCGCCTGAAGTCGCGGATGAAGCGTCGTTGAATCCATCATTCGCCAGGGATCGGTATGAATAACGGCCTGAAACATCACGGCCTCGTCGTCCCCATGGTTACCCCGGTTACGAAATCCGGCACCCTGGACGAACCCGCCGTCGAGCGCCTCGTTGATTTTCTCCTCGCGGGCAATGTCGATGGCATCTTCGTCCTCGGCACGACCGGCGAAGGCGTGTCGGTCCCCCAATCATTCCGCCATCGCCTCGTCGAATGCACCGTCAATCGCGTCAACCGGCGCGCAAAAGTCTATGTGGGCCTCAGCGATTTAAAAAATGTCGCGATCGCAAATGGCTACTTTCACGCCGGCGCTAACGCAGTCGTCGCGCGCCCTCCGGTTTCGTATCCACTCGACGAACTGCTACCCTCATTTCAATCGCTCCTGAGCGGCCTCGAAGGCCCGCTCATTCTCTACAACATCCCCGCGACCACGAACGTCTCAATTCCACTCGACGTTGTCGGCGAATTGGTCGGTCACCCACGGCTCGCCGGAATAAAAGATTCGGAAAACAATTCTGAGCGGCTTGAACAATTGCTCGGACGTTTCGGCGCTCATCCCGAATTCTCCGTCTTTGTCGGCGTCGGCACACTCATGGCGCGCGGATTGAAGCTGGGCGCGGAAGGAATTGTTCCCAGCGTCGGCAATCTTATTCCGAACGTTTGTCACAGTCTCTGCGTCGCTGCCCAACGCGGTGACTGGGCCGAAACCGAGCGCCACGCCGAACGCATGAAAGCCGTCGCTGAACTCTATCAAAATGGCCGAACCCTCGGCCAATCCCTGGCCACCTTGAAAGCGGCTCTCCACTGCCTTGGTATCTGTTCGCCCGATGTCTTACCGCCCTTGGTTACCGCTTCCAACACTGAGCTGCAGAACATTCGCAATCGAATGACACAACTCGGTTTGCTTGGCCAATAAACTACCGGCAAGAGCCTGTTCCTGACGAATTGCCTGCCTCTCCTAAAAATTCAAACCGGACTTACGACTCGGTTGGAAACCTGACCAATATCAACTAAGGGGTTCAACAAAAATATCAACGATCGGAAGATTGCTCCCGAATCCGCTTTAACAGGGCTGCGCGAAGGTCGTCGCCAGAAAGTCTTCGCGCCGGGTCATTTTCATCAAAATCTACGTGAATCTTTTGCTTTTGCGAGGTGAGAATATCGAACCCAAATTCTTCAAGCGACACGTCTTGATTGCAGTACGCCCCACTTATCGTGACGCCGGGAAGTCGGGCGAGCGAATTACTGACGGTGTTAAATTCGCCCCAGTATCCCCACTTATGACCGCGATTCCTGGAGGTATCCCAACGGTACCAGGCGATGAATCCGACAGCCAGAACGCACGCCGCCGATAAAATGAAAAATATGTTTCTCACCTAATAAGCGAACTATCTGTCAATTATAGCACAGGTTTCTACCACTAACCTGGTGCTACGAAAAAATCAGATGGTCACTATTGACTGTTTATGCGGTAGAATCCCCGAGGCGCAACGAGGCTGATGGTCACTTGTTTGCGCGTTCCATCGCCTGCAATGGTCGAAACAGTTTCCCAGGAGATATCCTCCAGACGATTTTTCCTCTGCACAATATAACTCACGGCCACTTGGGAGTTGAACTCGAACCTGAATCCGCCTGCCACGATTTGCGGGTTCAGCAACCTTACGGGTTGACGGACGAAACCATTGATTGACAACTATTGGCGCAAGCGGAAGAAGAGGCGGGAGGCCGAGTTGAAACTGTTGGTGTAAGGACTCGATGAACCTGGAACGTCCGCATACGGGCCGGTCACATTCGTGGCGGATTGCAGAGTGAACGAGCCGGTCCAACTCAGGATCAAATCAGTTCCCACCCTGGCAAAAGAGAGCAACGGGCGAGCAATCGGCGAGGTTTCAGCAGGACCAAAGCGGATGCCGCGAAAATTCTGGTTGGCCCCTGCTTCGGCGACGGTTGTGCCGAGTGAGCCAGCGCCGGTATCCTCGATCCGCACGATGCGATTGTTATCGTCAGTGGCTTCCTTGGTAATCGCATAAACGACCGGGTTCGGTCCCTGGAAATCGGCCGTGACGTAGCGGGTCCCGAACGGCAGGCCGTCGGTCAAAGTGTAGCTGAGATTCCAATTTGCGCCGTCGAAATCGTAACGCTGAATACCGCCGCTGGGTGCATTACGATCGTCGGCGACATAAATCAAATTGCCGTCGGGGCTGACTTCCATGTCGGACGTGGAGGTGGAACCCGGAAACAAAAGGGTGGCATTGGCCGCCGCAGCCGTGGTGGGCATTCCGTCCAGTTTCAAAATGCCGTTATTGCCCGAGACAGCGCTCGCGCAATAAATGCTGCCGTTGAAAAGAGCCATCGAGCGGATATTCCCGAAAGTGGTCTGGATGGTTTCGGCTGGACCATCGAAACCAAAATAATAGGTGCCGCCGGCACGCGCCGAGCCCCAGAAATTATTAGTGCCATCACTGACCGCTGACCGCCAGTAAGTCTCACTGAAATGAGTATCAGTGCTGGCCAGAGCGAGGCTATATTGCGCAAGGGAGTTGATGAAGCCGACGCCGCGCGGCACGGTTAGTGAGCTGGAGTTTTGCAAAGCCAAGCCGAAGCCCACGGCGGTGTTGTAGCCCGCGACGACGAGCTTGCGTCCATCAGCCGAGCGGGAGAGTGTCGTGCCGGTCGCGGAATTGGGAGTGATGGTGACGTTCGGCCCCATGGTAATAATGGCGGAAGGCCCATTATCGGGGAGATTGATGCTATTGATATAGGCGCCAGCGCCGGAGAATTGGTCCATCGACATGGAATTGCCATTGGCGGTCAAGGCTTGGGCACCATCACCAACACGAATGAGAATGAGATTAGTCTGGTAGAAATGTGGGGTAGTGGTAATCGCGACTACCGCAACCGAACTGGTCACTGAATTGAGGACGTTCGAGACAATTACCCGGTAGTTCCCAGTAGCCGCGGCTTGCAGATTGGCGATGGCATAGGCTGCGGCAGTAGCACCGGGAACATTCGCCCCTTCGAGTTGCCATTGGTAGCCGAGCGGCGCCCAACCTCCCGCGCCCACAGCCAGCACAGCCTTGCTGCCGGCTGGGAGCGTCCGCGAGGTCGGCTGCGCCGTGATGGAAACCGGAGTGATGACACTCAGCGTGGCCACGCTGCTGGTTGTGCTCAGACTGCCGCTGACAACCACGTTGTATTGAGCTTGGTCGGCCAGGGAGATACTCGAAATGCCAAGGGTCGCCGTGGCCGCGCCGCTGATATTGCCGCCATCAACCAGCGCGCCTCCGTTCTTATACCATTGATAACTCAATGCGCCCGAACCGGCGGCGCTCACGCTAAACGTAACGTTCGAGCCCTCGATATTGGTGACCGAGGTTGGTTGGGTCAGAATCGCTGGATCATTTACGCTAAGATCGGCTGACTGGCTATCTACCGAACCCAGCGAATTGGTAACAGTGACCGAGTAACTGCCCGCGTCAAGAGCCGACACTCCCGCGATGCTCAAAATGTTAGAATGGCTGCCAGAAATGTTTCCACCATCGCTGAGATCGCCAAAACCGGCTTTGTGCCATTGATAACCGAATGGCGCTGTGCCCAAAGGGGTCACCTGAAACGTAGCGGTTGCCCCATAATTATCGGTGCGGCTTTGGGGTTGGCCGATAATGGCAGGGTCGCTGATCGAAAGGGTGGCAGTGGCACTTTGGGCGAAATTCCCGAGACCGTTAGTGACGAATGCAACATAGTTTCCCGTATCGCTCGGGGAGACATTGTTAATCGTCAACGTCGGTGTGGCAGCGCCGGAAATGTTGCCTCCATCGGCCAGCACGGTCGTCCCATCCTTCACCCAGCTATAAGCAAGCGTCGGTGTTCCCCTGGCGACGATGCTCAGCTTGGCCGTCGCGCCGGGCGGCAGGGTGACGCTGGCGGGGTTCTGCAGGATGGCCGGATCGCCACCAGTGACGAAGCTCCAGCTCGTGCCAATGCGCAACTCGTCAATCACGCCACTTGGCGCGGTTGAGTTCTGGCATACGATAACAAACCCGGCAATGCCGTTGTTATTGAGATTGCCGGTGAACGACGAGACGGCAGTGGCAGTGAGTGTTGGAGGCGGCGGCGCGTTGGAGCCGAAGGTCGAGATGGGTGGATTGATCCATAGATTCACGTTCGTAACTCCCGCTGTGACATCGTAAGAGCCGACCAGAAATACAGTGTCATTAATGTTATAAACTGTCGTGTCATACACATAATCGGAAACGGTATTGTTCCTGCCCAGCCCCAGGACATAACCCGCGCCGGATTTTTTGGTTAGCACCCGGGTGCCCACGCGAGCCAACTGCTGCGGTTGAGCCACCGACCCATCGCTAAAGCCGGCAAAGAAATTATTAGCGGCCGTAGTGGGAACGGCCGTGAGATCGGTAATTTTGAGAAGATAAGAATAATAGGCGCGCGTGCTGTTGGGAATCGTCGCGCCAAAGTTTAGGCGCGCGCTCTGGTTGGCCGCTGGCACAAAGTTAACACTGTGTCCGCTCGACGGAGGAAGATTGGTGTAAGAAAGATTGCCCGCGACGTTGGTTGGCTGCGGACCGGGGAAGTTGCTGCCCAAAGAATTCCAGATATCGCCCAGGCCGTCCGCGTTGGTGGCTAAAACTGTGCCGATGGCGTAATCGGTGCCGCCACTGGCAGTGCGATCGGCAAAGGGTTCATAAAACGGAAGTCCTGCCATCGTTCGATAAACCAGCAGCAGCAGGGCGGGGAGAAACAAGAACCTTTTCATACAGTTTTGACGGGCATTATCACGCCCTTCACTGAGTAGTGGATTTGCTCCATTAAGTACCTCCTTGCGCCTTTGTCAAGATTTCTGTGTGATTCGTTCCCCCCTTTCCAATTCAAGGTTCGACCTCGATGTTCGATGTTTGTCTTCCGCACGCCCCCACCTAACACCAAATGGTCAAAGGGTCAGCGCACAACCGCGTATGATATGCTGCCCGCGTCACTCGCAGGAATAAACATGCAAAATGCGGGAAGGGCCCTTCCAAAAAAGGGGAAATCCATTAATAGTCAAAATGGCCTTGCGATTGACGCAAGAAACGACGATGAGTTGGCAAAATGAAATGAAACCACGTCACAAATCCAACCGGCCTAAACCTAAACCACCTGATTACCCACCCTTCGGCAACAAATTCCTTAATGATGGTGGGCTTGTCGTGGGCGATTATTACCTCACCAAAACCAAAAAAGGCACCGTCTGGATTGAACACTCCATGGGCGAGGGTATGGAGACCCCCATCAAAAAGTTTGAGAAACTGATTTTCGAATTCTGGAAAAAGGAGTTTTAGGGCTTGGCGACACGTACCCAGAATGGGACTTTTCTGAAAGTCGTAACAATTGTTCACTCCCAACTTGTGCATTGAGTAAACGATCTCATAACCCTGCAGCTCCAGTGGACGCGCCGATTGCGCGTCTGTTCACGTTCGTGCGGCTCTGGCGGCCCGCCACTGACCAGCCGTGACCGAGAATGACTATATCGAGGAGCTCAAGAATCGATGGCCACGAACGACCGAGACTAAGGCGGCGCTAGAGACCGTTGCCCTTGCCGACGAAGCCACTCGGGCCTTTCCTGGTTCACCTAAACTGTGGTGCATGCGCGGGAACCTCATTGAGCTCGGTCCCGAGAATTCCCCGCACGGTCTCGACGAGGCCCTTGCTTCCTACGAGCGTGCCATCGAGGTCGATCCCCTTTCGCGCCATCGATCCCCGCAACCGCGTTCATCGCTAATACAACTCTCCAATTTAAATCAATTTTCCTTATCATTCCGTACTTTTACGGTGGGACAGCCGTTGTCCCACCCCCCTCCTCATACTTGTGCGCATGAAAATGATTCAACGCTAGAAACGAAAATCAACAACAACGAAAAAATGAAAACTGTGATCAAAAACGGTGCGCAACTCCTCCGCCCTCCCCTCGGATTGTTCAAAGTTCAAGGTTCAAGGTTCAGGGTTCAAAGTTCAATGTTCAGCTGCCGAGTCAGCGAGGTCCCAATTTCGTTTATCGGGATTCAACAGCTTCCCAAGGCGCCTGACCAAATCCGATTATATGCGACCAAATCCGAGTGACTTTTGTTGCACAGCCCGCTCTAACGGTAGATAACGGCAACTAACGCCAACTAACGGTGAATTTTTCTGCTACTCAGCACCGATTTCTTTTTATTAAACCCATCAATCCACAAATCCATGAATCCAATCATCCCAGTTCTCCTCTACTCCAGTCCGAGCCAGTCAAGGCCAGTCCAACCCAGTCCAACCAAATCCAACCACCCGCTCCCCCTCCTGGTAAAGAAACGGTAAAGTTTTTGGCTATTTTTGACCACGTGCCATAACATAAGAAACATTATGGAGCAGGTTGCCAGCACCACAATTCCGATTCATCCCGCCCCAACGGCTGAAGGTAGCGCCGCTCGCGCTGCGAGCGGCTCCTCCACCGACTTCTGGCCCAGCCTGCTCATGACTGTCGCCCTTAGCAGCATCGCCATCGGCATTACCTGGGACATCTCATGGCACGAAACCGTCGGACGCGACACCTTCTGGACACCAGCCCACATGGCGATTTACTTCGGTGGCGTTTTAGCCGGATGCGTCGGTGGTTGGCTCGCATTCAATCATACTTTTCGCGCTGGGCCAGCCGAACGCGATTCATCCGTCAGCCTCTTCGGCGCCCGCGCGCCGCTCGGAGCCTGGGTCGCCATCTGGGGCGCGCTGGCAATGTTAACTTCAGCTCCCTTCGACGATTGGTGGCACAACGCCTACGGGCTCGACGTCAAAATCGTCAGCCCGCCTCACGCCGTGCTCGGCCTCGGAATGTTCGGGATCAGCGTTGGCGCGTTATTGCTGCTGCTCTCCCGTCAGAACCGTTTGCAGGATCCTTCTTCATCGTTCTCGTCGTCGTCCTCGTCCTCGAAGCGCAACGTGTCATCCACCAAAGGCTCCGGCATGTTCATCTTTGCGGGCGGCGTTTTTGTCCTGATGGGCAGCGTCTTCCTCCTCGAATACATTTTCCCGAACGAACAACACGGCGCGTCCTTCTACATAGTCTGCGCCTTGATGTATCCCGCGCGCTTCGTCGCATTATCCTGTTCAGGCCGAATTTCATGGCCGGCCACGCGCGTCGCCGCTGTTTACATGATTTTCATGTGCGTGATGGATTGGATACTCATGCAGTTCCCGGCTCAACCGAAGTTGGCACCCATCTTCAACCCCGTCACTCACATGGTTCCGTTGCCTTTTCCTCTGCTGCTCATTTTTCCCGCCATAGCGATTGATTTTATCCTGCGCAAAGCAGGTGAGTCGTACACAACGAAACGTGTGCTGGCAGCGGGTGCATTTAATTTCCTCTCCCCATCCGCCCGTCCCGATCCTATCGGGGATGGGGAGAGGGCTGGCCAGCCCTCCGTAGCGCTTTTGGCGAAGGAGGGGGTGAGGGGTATTCTTAAACGCATCGCTCTCGCAGTTCTCCTGGGCGCCGTCTTCTTCGGCATCTTGATCCTCGTCCAATGGTACTTCTCAAAATTCATGCTTTCGCCTTACGCCCGGAATTGGTTCTTCATGAGCGATCGCGTTTTTGGCTACAACTTCCCCAAAGGCGATTGGCAAACCCAATTCTGGCGTCTGGACCCCGGTAAACCCAATGCCGACCCAATCACCATTTTATCCGTCCTGGTCACCATCGCACTCGCCAGCGCAAGTTCCTGGGTCGGACTATTCTTCGGCAGGTGGATGCGAAAGGTCCGCCGATGATTCGAGCCTTATTCATTCCGTCCTCATCCGGGCAATCGAAAATCGAAAATCGAAATTCGAAAATTACTGCGAGGATTACTTTCCTGGTATTCACTTTCACGCTTCTCTTTTCCCTCTCTTCTCGCGCTCACGTCGGCAGCCCGGACGTTTTTTACGACGGCATGGTTGGTCCATATCCCGCGCGTATCACCATTCGGATGCCCAATGTGGTTCCCGGCCGCGCCGAAATCAGCGTTCGCGTCCAATCCGCGCAACCCGTCGAAGTTTCTTTTCTCCCGCTCTATTCCCTCATCGCAATCACGAATGCGCCACCTCCGGACATTGGCCGTTTAGTTACCGGCGAGACCAACCTTTACGCCGGCGAACTTTGGCTGATGAGCTTTGGCGCTTACAGCGTTGAAGTACGAATCAAAGGCAAAGACGGCGACGGCTCGGCACAAATCCCGGTCACCTCTGTCGCCATTCGCCAACTGCCTTTGCCTTTCCTGCTGGGCAAAATTCTTCTGCTCCTCGCCGCAATTCTCGTCATCGGCGGAATCGGCATTGCTGCTGCGGCCGGTCGCGAGGCGAGCCTACCTTCGGGCTCACAGTCCGTCTTTGAACGCGGTGGAGGCAGGCCGACGGTGAGGGTTTACACCGCCGTCCTACCTACAAAAACTGATCGTCGCAACGGCTATCTTGCTGCCACCGCCGCCACCCTGGTTTTCATCGCCGCGCTCGCCGGCGGAAAATTTTGGTGGAACGTCGAAGAAAAATCCTTTCGCACCCACTTGCTTGCCGGCGCCTGGCCCGATTTGACCACCGGCGTTCGCCTCTTCGGAAATCAAAGAATCTTGCGGCTCGAAGCCGGCAAGACGTTCTTTCAAGAGAACAACAAATTCTCCCTCATTCCCGATCACGGAAAACTGATGCACCTTTTCCTCGTTCGTGAAAACAGCCGCGATGCCTTCGCCCATCTTCATCCCATTCGAAAAGAAGGCGACACATTTGAAGTTGCGATCCCGCCCTTGCCTGAGGGGCGGTATGCAATTTTTTGCGATCTGACTTTCGAAGGCGGCGTCAGTTCAACTGCCACCAACTCCATCGTGCTCCCTCCTCTGCCTGCTGTCAGCGATACCGTGACCACAGCCAT
>JGI1027J12803_100385314_pt1 | contig 10076 bp, 10 predicted proteins | sample IowNatreferecore_FD_12803 | JGI IMG/M metagenome (IMG submission 12803) | reverse complement strand
GGGGTTCATTGAACCGCCTGCGGCGAGTCCGCGCGGAACAGGCATTGTTTTCATGTCAAGGCTAAGGCAGAACTTACGGGCAATTGCGTAAGCTTTTCGTCTTGTTGTCATGTCGAAGATGCTAGTCCGGTCCGCGCTTGGATGGATTCGTCCTGTGGCGAACTCGGATCGAGACATCTCTAATTAATTTCAACAAAATGGCGAGAGATTCCTCGGCTTCGCTCGGAATGACCGAGCGAGTCACAAGCTCGGTACTGGCTCCGACTCGCTCTCGATTGCGCGGCGAATTGAGTGGAACCAGACGTCGTGCAGTTCGTATACGGGCCAGGCGAGCGAACGTCCATTCGCTGCAATTTGGAGCTCGCCTCTCCTCACCACGCCAAGTTCTGTGTAAGGAACGAGCTTCGCCTTTAGTTCCGCTCGAGCCTTCTCTTTGTCTTTTGCAGCCACTGAAATGATGATTCGCGACTGCGATTCATTGAAAAGCAGTTCGGCGATATCAACGTCTCGGCACGATTCAACATCTCGCCCGGCGCGATCACCCGCGCCGCTCGCATGGCGGCTGCGATCGAGATCGGTCTCTGCTCCGAGCAACCCGTCCGGATTGAAACAGCACTCCGCGAGGGCGACCGCGAGTCCGCCTTCGGAGCAGTCATGTGCGCTTTTCACGAAACCGTTGCGGATCAGGTCGCGGACGGAATTTTGGACCGTGAGTTCCCGCGCGCTGTCGAGCCGCGGAACAGGGCCAATCTTCTGGCCATGACATACCTTCACAAAGCGTGAGCCGCCGAGGCCTTCACCAATTTCTCCGACCAGAATGATGACGTCACCGGGTTCTCGAAACCACTGAGTGGTGATGTGCTGTTCCTCGTCAATGAGGCCGACCATTGCGACCGTAGGTGTGGGGTCAACAAGGCCAGCCGGGCTCTCATTATATAATGAGACATTCCCGCCGATGACCGGGGTGGCGAATGCCCGGCATGCTTCGGCCACGCCTTCAACTGCTTCGCGTAATTGCCAGAAATTCTCGGGTTTGTAGGGGTTGCCAAAATTCAAATTGTCGGTGACCGCCAGCGGCCGCGCGCCGGAACAGGTGAGGTTGCGGGCTGCCTCAGCCACAGCGATCCGGCCGCCTTCGCGCGGGTCGAGCGCGCAGTAGAGAGAATTGCAATCCGTCGTTGCGGCGAGAATTTTATCGGCTTCGCGAACGTAGAAAACAGCTGCATCCGACCCAGGCTTCACAACTGTGCCGGTGCGAACGGTGTGATCGTACTGGCGGTAAACCCAATTTTTCGAAGCGATCGTTGGATCAGCGAGTAGCTGACGCATCGCTTCCTGCTCGTCTATTACTGGGAGCTTAAGGTTGGCCTCAGGTGCTAAGGGGAGAGCGGCCGCTTTCGCCTCGCGCGAATAAAGCGGTGCCTCTTCGGCCAGCGGTTTTGCCGGAATTTCCGCCGAGATCGTTCCATTGTTTCGCACTCGCATCATACCGTCAGCGGTGACACGACCGATTTCGGCGCACGGCACGTCCCATTTTGCGAAGATTTCGCGCACGACGTTTTCGCGGCCGCGTTTTGCAATAATCAACATCCGCTCCTGCGATTCGCTCAGTAAGATTTCGTACGGGGTCATTCCCGGTTCGCGCTTCGGCACTTTCGACAGATCAATTTCCACACCGCTTCCGCCACGGCTGGCGGTTTCGCATGTTGAACAAGTGAGGCCGGCCGCCCCCATGTCCTGAATTCCGGCGACGGCGTCGGTCGCGAGCAATTCGAGGCAAGCCTCAAGGAGCAGCTTCTCCTTGAACGGATCGCCTACTTGCACTGCTGGCCGGTCCTCACGCGATTCCTCGGTTAATTCGCGCGAGGCGAAAGCTGCGCCTGCTAACCCGTCACGCCCGGTCTCGGCGCCCACGTAGAAAACAGGATTACCCACCCCGCGAGCGGCGCCGCGGGCAAGCTGCTCGTGACGGAGAACACCGAGGCAAAACACATTGACCAGCGGATTGCCTTCGAAGCTCTCATCGAAATAAATTTCGCCACCAATCGTCGGCACACCAATGCAATTTCCGTAATGGGCGATGCCGGATACGACGCCGGCAAACAGGCGCCGGTTGGCCGAAACATTCGGCGAATTTCCTGTGATCGGCCCGAACCGGAGCGAATCGAGGCAAAACTCCGGGCGTGCGCCCATGGTAAAAATATCGCGAATAATACCCCCAACTCCGGTGGCTGCGCCTTGGAATGGCTCGATAGCGCTCGGGTGATTATGCGATTCGATTTTAAACGCGATCGCCCAACCGTCGCCAATGTCGACCACACCGGCATTTTCTTCTCCGGCTCTGACTAGAATATTTGGACCGATGGTCGGAAATTTCCGCAATTCCCGACGCGAGTTTTTGTAGGAACAATGCTCGCTCCACATCACTGAGAAAACCCCGAGCTCGGTGAAATTGGGTTCCCGGCCGAGGATTTTTTTAATACGGGCAAATTCTTCCGGCGTGAGTCCGTGTTCGGCCACCATCTTGGGGGTGACTTCCGGCTCAGGGCTGTCGACCGTGGGCATTGGCACTGACATTAGCGGTTCCGGATGCGCCGCTCAATCGCTGGAAATGCGAATTAGATCGAATAGGTAAAGGCAAAGATCAGTCAAAATATTAAGGACGGACGACTGTATCTAGCCGTCAGCCCTGCCCCCACTCAGGGGCGAAATCGAAAACCAAATAAACATCCAATGAAAAAGAGCATTATTACGCTTGGTTGTGCGTTGATCGCACCGTTGGCGTTTGCGCAAACAACGACAACGACAGAGCAAACCACAACCACGCAGCCAACAACCGCGACACAGACAACTACCACAAACACGACTTACTCGTCGGGCACCGTAACGACCTATGAGCCCGGTAAGACGATCGTGGTTAAAAGCGATGAGGGCGGACCAGTGAGATTCGCCCTTGGAACAGCTGCACGCATCGTTGACGGTGCGGGCAAGATTGTGACCGCGCCTCTGCGGTCCGGCCAGAAGGTGCGTGTGTTTTACACAGGCACCGGCGACAACCGCGTGGTCGAACGCGTCCAAGTGGAAGACTAAAGTAAGTAGCGTTTAATTCGAAGCCGCAGGGTCCATTCGAATCCTGCGGCTTTTTCGCGCCCGATTTCGGCTCGCGACGTGAAATTCACTGTCGTAAAACGCTGATGTGGATCTCTCCACCATCGCCAACATCGCGACGGCTCTGACGGTACTAACGGCGGTCGTATTCGGGTTAATCGAGGCGAAGCAGGCGCGCCGGGAGCGAGAGGAACGTGCCGCGTTCGCAGCGCTGAATGCGATCCTTACCCCAGCGTGGATGAAATCGATTGTGAGAGTGCACGCGATCCCGCAAGGCGCTACTGCGGCGGACATCGAAGCCGATCCGCTTTTGCTCGAGGCCACTCACGTCATCGGCATCACCCTGGAAGGGGTCGGTTATGCAGTCTATGCCCGCGTGGTGCCATTGCGCATCGTCGAGGATCTTGTCGGCGGAAGCGTCCGAGTCGCCTGGCGCAAGATTCGTCCGTACGCTGAGTTTGAGCGGAAACGCGCGGGATCGCAAAAGAGCTGGGAATGGTTCCAATGGCTGGCTGACCAGCTCGAACGCCACGGAACCAGCCGAACAAATTTGGACACCGGCGCTTTTATTGCCTATCGCGATTGGAAGCCGTAAGCATCGCTTCGCGGGAATGGATCTTTCGACATTAGCAAACATCGCCACCGCACTAACGGTTCTTACGGCGGTTATCTTCGGTTTAATCGAAACGCGTCGTCTCCGGCGCGATCGGGAGGAGCGGGCGGCGCTCGAAGCCGTGCATGCGATGCTGACCCCCGCATTCATGGACTCCTTTCTGCTCATCCAAACAATACTTCCGGACGACGCCTCGCCGCACGACGTTGAATCGAGTATGGAAACGCTCAGAGCTGCACGTTCCGTCGGGCTTGTCGTTGAAGGACTCGGCTACGCTGTGTTCGAGCACATCGTCCCGTTGCGGGTCGTTGACAACCTGGTCGGCGGAAACATTCGCATTATCTGGCGAAAGCTTCGGCGATACATTGATTTCGAACGCCAGCGCACCGGGTCACAAAAAACCTTCGAGTGGTTTCAGTGGCTTGCCCAACAGCTTGAGCGATACGAGCGGGGCAAAACCAGTCTTCAGGTCGGCGCGCACGAAGCCTACCGCGATTGGAAACCGTAGCCGGTTGCGTTTCGCACTCAGATCGCAGAGCATTAGCGATGGCTTTTGACCTGAAGGAGATTTTCGCGGCGCGCTTAGGCGAAAACTACGACCTGCATCATCGCCACGTGAACCGCACCCTGGTCGCGGCCCAGCGCGTCATCGGCTTCGATAAAGTCTACGCCCGGGCAGAAGGCGCTTATCTCTACGACATGGATAATGCCGCCTACCTTGATTTCCTCAGCGGCTATTCCGTTTTCAACATTGGCCGGAATCATCCGGTCGTGAAACAAACCATCCGTGACGTGCTCGATCTGGATCTGCCGAACATGGTGCAGATGGATTGTTCACTTCTGAGCGGTTTGCTTGCGGAGGCGATCACCAAACGAACGCCGAGCCATCTCGACGCCGTTTTCTTCTGCAATTCCGGGACCGAAGCGATGGAGGGCGCTTTGAAATTTGCCCGCGCCGCAACCGGGCGAAAGCGCGTAATCTCACTCGAGAGCGCGTTTCACGGGCTGAGTTTGGGAGCTTTGTCGCTGATGGGCTGCGAAAGTTTCACCGAAGGTTTTGGACCGTTGATGGACGAATGGGATACGCGAATCCCGCTCGATGACATCACGGCTCTGGAACGCGAATTAGCCAAAGGCGATGTCGCCGCTTTTGTCATCGAACCAGTGCAAGGGAAAGGCTGCAAAACGCCGGGCGATTCGTTTTTCCCGCGCGCGCAGGAGCTTTGCCGAAAGTATGGGACACTTTTAATTTCCGATGAAGTCCAGTGCGGACTTGGCCGGACGGGGAAGATGTTCGGTTTTCAGCACTGGAATCTCGAGCCGGACATCATTACGCTCGCGAAAACGTTGAGCGGCGGCTACGTCCCGTGTGGCGCCATCGTTGCCCGACGCGATATTTATCAGAAGACTTTCAGCCGAATGGACCGCTGCGTCGTTCACTCGACTACATTCGGCCGCAACAATCTGGCCATGGCCTGCGGGCTGGCGGCGCTCGATGTGATCGACCAGGAGAATCTCGTCGAGCGCGCCGCTAAATCAGGCGCGGAGTTGATGCAACGAATCGAGGCGCTGCGTGGCAAGCATTCCTTCATTAAAGAAGTGCGCGGCAAAGGTCTCATCATCGGGATCGAGTTTCACGAGCCGAGCGAGTTCAAGCTCAAGATGGCCTGGAAATTACTGCACAAAGTGGACAAGGTGCTGTTTGCGCAAATGATCGTGACCCAGATGTTGAGCAAGCATCGCATCCTCACCCAGGTCGCAGGGCACGCGATGGATGTGGTCAAAATACTCCCGCCTCTCATCATCGGAGAACACGAGATCAACCTTTTCGTGAGTGCGCTCGACTCGGTATTGACCGGGTGCCGCAAATTTCCCGGCCCGATGTGGGAACTGGGAAACAATTTCGTTCGTGCCGCGATCGGTTCACGGCGTCAGACTCAACCTCCGGTTGTCTCGGCCTGAATTTGATTGTTTGAACTTGGTGCTGAATCGTTCGGCCGCTTGAGGCCGGAGCAGACTGGCGTAGCTTTAACTGGAGGATCAAAACCAATGGACACTGCGATTGCTCAACCGAAGAAAACAGGCGCAAAGCTCAATCAGCTGGAGCAGCTGAAAAAGTTTACCAAAGTCGTCGCCGACACGGCCGATTTTGAGTCGATTAAGGATTTCAAGCCGGAAGACGCCACTACGAATCCGAGCCTCGTTTATGCCGCGGCGCAAAAGCCGCAGTATGGACATCTGCTCGATGAAGTCGTGGCCAATCGGAAAAATTCCGGACTCTCCGGCCCGGCGCAAATTGAAGACATCATTGATCACCTCCTTGTCCAGTTCGGCTGCGACATTCTCGAAATTGTGCCGGGTCGAGTTTCGACCGAGACCGACGCGCGGTTATCGTATGACGTCGAAGGCTCAATTAAGAAAGCGCGCCGGCTAGTCCAGCTTTATGAAGCGCGCAAAATCTCCCGGGAACGGGTCTTGATCAAAATCGCTTCTACCTGGGAGGGATTGAACGCCGCGGAGCAACTGCAAAAGGAAGGGATCCGCTGCAACCTGACCTTACTGTTTTCGCTCCCTCAGGCGGTGCGCGCGGCCGAGGCGAAGGTACAGCTGATCTCGCCATTCGTCGGCCGAATTTATGACTGGTACAAGAAAGAGTACAAACGCGATTACGCCGGCGCAGAAGACCCGGGCGTGCAATCAGTTCGGGAGATTTACGCCTATTACAAGAAATTCGGCTACAAAACCGAGGTGATGGGCGCGAGTTTCCGCAACATAGGACAAATTCGCGAACTGGCCGGTTGTGATGCGCTCACGATCAGTCCCGAGTTAATGAAAGAACTTTCCGATTCGACCGAGCTACTTGAGCGCAAACTTGATCCGGAAAAGACGAAGTCAGCAAAAATCGAAAAACTGGAACTGGACGAGAAGAAGTTCCGCTGGCTCCTGAATGACAATGCCATGGGGTACGAAAAAACGGGCGAAGGCATTCGCAAATTTGCCGCTGACGTGGTCAAGCTGGAGAAGTTGGTTGCCAGCAAATTGTAATCCTACGGGAAAGCAAGAACGCAGGAATATAATCTAATTTATCTTTCCTGCTTTCGTGGGTCCCTGAGAGATCTGTGTTCAACGTCGTTTTGGTTGAGCCGGAAATCCCGCCAAACACCGGTAACGTGGGACGTCTCTGCCTTGCCACCGGATCAACGCTTCACCTGGTTGAACCGCTCGGTTTCTCGCTCGACGATCGGCAACTCAAACGTGCCGGTCTGGATTATTGGGACGAGCTACGGCTCTGCCGGTGGTCGAGTTTTGACGAGCTGCAACACACGAATGAAACGGCGCGATTCTTTTATTTTACGACCAAGACCAGCCAGCCTTACTTTGAAACGAAATTCGAAGCCGGCGATTTCCTTGTTTTCGGACGGGAAACAAAAGGGTTGCCCGAACCTTTGCTGGCGCGGAACTCGGAACATTGTTTAACCATCCCAATGCAGAGGGCTCGCAGCCTGAACCTCGCCACAGCTGTGGCGATCATTTTGTTTGAAGCAATGCGTCAGCTGCGGTGTTGAATAAGGCGAAGACCTACATTGTCTACACAGCGGGGTGCAAAAATGAACAAACTTCTCGTCCTCGGCGTGGCGGCAGTTCTGGCCATCCCGGGGATCGCTCGAGCCGGTGATAACAAGGGCGGCAAGGGCCAGGCGAACGACGCCGCGCTGAGTGTTCCGGTCGCACAAAACGGTGGCCGTGCTCCATCAATGGGCGGCCCTCGTTATTTCGGCCAGGGCCTGCGGCGGACTAACTACACCGGCCAACCGATCGCGCGTACCTACCCCGGTAATTTACCACTGCAACGGAACGGTACTGTTAATAACGTTCCGAACTGGCGTGCGAGACAATTCGACAATCGGGTCTTGGCCGATCAAACGGCAATTCCGCGTCGGACCTGGAAGACTCTGGATCAGCTCCGCAATGGAGAGCAAAACCTGCCCCTTCAGGACATGCGCGGAAGACGTAATCGGGACCGTAACGATCCGACGACAGCGGAAAATGCACCGAAGCCCGGGCAAAGCGACCGTATCTCATCCGACCCCACCAAAGTGGCTGTAGCCAACAATTGGCGAAACCGCGGCGGCAACAAGGTCGTCCCGGCCGACAACTCAAATACGGTCAGTTTTTCCGATGCGCGGCGGCGTTGCCATGATTTTGGCCGGGACCACCATGATCGCAATTGGTGGCATCGCCGGTGTAACACGATCATTTTCATCTCCGGTGGTTTCTGGGCGTGGGATGCAGGGTGGTGGTATCCCGCCTGGGGCTACGATCCCTATTATTCCAATTATGCCTACAATGGTCCGATCTACGGCTACGACGGACTGCCGCCGGACCAGGTAATTGCCAACGTTCAGGGCGCTTTGCAGGAACTGGGTTATTTCCCATATGCGGTTGATGGGGTGCTCGGGCCGACAACGCAGCAGGCGATCGCCGATTACCAAAACGATCAAGGGTTACCTGTGACCGGTGCGGTTGATCGGCCCACCCTCGTCTCGCTCGGGTTTGTTTACTGACGAACACCTGCCCGCCGGACATTGCTGCATCCGCCCCCGCCCGGTAAGCTTGCCACCATGGAGAATGAAACACCGCAGTTAATCGCGCGTGATCTGCAGCGTTCCTTTCGAATGGGCTCTCGCCGCATCGAGGTGTTGCGCGGAATTTCTTTGGAATTGAGTCGCGGCGAAGTCGTCTTTCTCGTCGGCGCCTCCGGCGCGGGGAAAACGACTTTACTCTATACACTGAGCGGCCTCGAGCGGCCGGAGCAGGGCACGGTGGAGTTTTCTGGACGTCGACTGTACAGCGGCAGTTCGCGCGAACAGGCGCGAATCCGCAACCGCGAAATGGGTTTCGTCTTTCAGGGATATTTTTTGCTACCGGAATTGACCGCCTGGGAGAACGTCACTCTGCCGGGAATGATCGGACGCTCCCGGGAACGCTCGGCGGCGGAGAAGAGTTTGCGCGCGGTAGGGTTAGGCGAACGATTGCAACATTTGCCGGCGGAACTGTCCGGCGGCGAGCAGCAACGCGTGGCCATAGCTCGCGCGCTCGTGAACGATCCGGAGATGATCTTCGCCGATGAACCGACCGGGAATCTGGATTCCAAAACAGGTGACGCGATCATGGACCTGTTACTGGCGCTGGCGCGTGAGCGACAAAAAACGCTCCTGGTGGTGACACACGATTCGCGGCTGGCCGGGCGAGGGGACCGGCAATTGCGCATGATTGACGGTCAATTGCAATGACTTGCATGTGCGCGTGCGAAATGGCGCTTGAATTGATTCCCGAACAGAGGAGATTTTTTTGTGCTTACAAAAACTGCAAGTAGCGGGACGGACGCAACTTTGATCGAAGAACAACCGACCCCCAAGAAATCGGTGGCAACGAAACCGGCCAACGAAACGCGCGCTGGCGGCAAAGTGGTGAAGCCACTGCGTGTATATGTTGACGGCGAGTTTTTTCCGGAAGCGGAAGCGAAAATCTCGGTCTTCGATCACGGACTGCTTTACGGTGACGGTATTTTTGAAGGGATCCGCTTTTACAACGGTCGCGTGTTCAAATTAGAAGAGCACCTGGAACGACTATGGGATTCCGCGCGTTCCATCTGCCTCGATATTCCGATGTCGCACGGCGAAATGACCGAAGCGGTACTCGAAACTATTCGCGAGAACGATCTGCGGGACGGCTACGTTCGGTTGATCGTCACTCGCGGAGTGGGCAATCTGGGACTGAATCCGGTGCAATGTAAGCGACCCAGTGTTATCATTATTGCGGGCACGGTGGTCCTTTATCCGGAAAAGGCTTATCGCGACGGACTGACCGTGATCACGTGCGCGACGAGACGGATAAATCCGGCTTCGCTCAATCCGGCGGTCAAATCCTTGAATTACCTCAATAACGTGATGGCCCGGATTGAGGCGAACCTGGCGGGGGCGGATGAAGCGTTGATGTTGAATGACCACGGGAACATATCGGAATGCACTGCCGATAATGTTTTCATGATCAAGCACGGCGAGATTTTTACACCCCCAATTCATGCGGGCGCTTTGCGCGGAATAACACGCTCGGTCGTATTCACCATCGCGGCCGAGCTCGGTTTGAAGGTGACGGAGATGGATATTACGCGGCATGATGTCTTTATCGCGGACGAGTGTTTTCTTACCGGCACGGCCGCGGAAGTGATCCCGGTGGTCAAAGCGGACGGTCGAATAATTGGTAACGGGACTCCCGGCCCAATCAGCGCGCGCATGATCGCGCGATTCCGGGAATTAACACACGAAACAGGTACGCCGATATTTTCCTGAGC
>JGI1027J12803_100093328_pt1 | contig 10083 bp, 9 predicted proteins | sample IowNatreferecore_FD_12803 | JGI IMG/M metagenome (IMG submission 12803) | reverse complement strand
TCTCCGCTGCTATGGCAACATCTGTTCTGGTTTTTCGGACATCCCGAGGTATACATCGCAATCCTCCCGGCGATTGGGATCGTTAGCCACATCCTGATCTGCAACATGCGGAAAGACATGTTGAGCCACAGAGTCATCATCTACTGCATGATGGCCATCGGTTTCCTCAGCTACATGGTCTGGGGACATCACATGTTCGTTAGCGGCATGAACCCATTCTCTTCGCTGGTGTTTTCGTTCCCGACGTTGATGATCACGATTCCAGCAACCATTATGACGCTGATCTGGCTGGGCAGCCTCTACGGCTCGAACCTGCGCATCAACAGTGCCTCGCTCTTCTGTTTGGGATTTATCTCGATGTTCGTCAGCGGCGGGGTCAGCGGATTCTTCCTGGCTCAGCCGTCCATCGATATCTATCTGCACGCGACCTATTTTGTGGTGGGTCACTTCCACATGGTGATGGGCGTGGCGGCCATTATGGGAGTCTTTGCGGGGACTTATTTCTGGTTTCCCAAGATGACCGGCCACATGATGAATGAGACTTTGGGACGCTGGCATTTCTTCCTTACACTCATTGGCACCTATGCCATCTTCATGCCATTCCACTATCTGGGCTTGGCAGGAAACGTGCGCCGGTACTCCGCATTCCAGGACGACTTCCTGGTGCCGCTGATCCCGGTTCACAAATTCATTACGTACGCGGCATTGTTCACCGGAGCAGCGCAGTTGATCTTTATCGCCAATCTGGCTTACAGCCGCTTCAAGGGTCCGCAGGCTTCCCCGAATCCCTGGGAATGTACTTCCCTCGAATGGTCGACGCCGTCGTCTCCGCCGCCCTTCGACAACTTTGGCGGACAGCACCCAGTCGTTCACCACGATCCCTATCAATACGGGGTGAAGAGTTCGACCGGAGACTACGTTATGCAAACGGCGCCGGAGCAAGTGGGAGTTGCATCATAAACGCAATACGAAATGGAGTAATGATGGCAACGATACTGCAACCGCCACACGCCGCAGACGAGCGAGAACGGCCGCGGGAGACCCAAGGTGGATCCGGAGGAGGCTTCCGCAACCTGGCGCCAGCGGGCGGCAGTTTGCACCTGGTCAGAGATCCCTCCGGAGAACCAACCCGAACCGGTATATGGGTCGGACTGGCTGCGATCGCCATGTCTTTCGCTGCCCTGACCAGCGCCCTCTATGTTCGCGAGGGAAGCGGTTATTCCGATTGGACGCACATCAGCCTTCCCCCCATCCTGTGGTTCAATACTTTCGCTCTGGTCCTGAGCAGCGTCACCCTGGAGCGGGCGCGTCATCGCGTTGCGGCGTTCATGCGAGGGCAGGAGAGTTCCCGCTCGGTACCGATGCTGTGGCTCAACGCGACGATGTTGCTAGGACTAGTGTTTGTCGTGGGTCAGTACTCTGCCTGGCTGACGCTAAGGTCTCAAGGCCTCTATCTCCCGACAAACCCAAATAGCTCCTTCTTCTACGTTCTGACCGGCGTGCACGTGATTCACGTGCTGGGCGGATTGGGAGGCCTGAGCCGCGTGATGCTGAAGTTTCGCAGCGCAAGCAATCCTTTGCGCCGCAGCACCATGGATGCCACTTCTTATTACTGGCATTTCATGGGGGTGTTGTGGATCTACCTGCTGTTGATCCTGTGGTTGAAGCTGTAGGTCAATTTACCGGAGGCACCATGAGTCAGGCCGAACTCGCGATCGAGAGCGTAGCCGAAGCGCACAGTACCGGCGCGCACGGCGCGGGCGTGATGGAAGAGAGCCCCTTTGCTATTCCATCAAGCAAGCTCGTGATGTGGCTGTTCATCATCTCTGACGCCTGCACTTTTGGCGCGATGCTATTCGCTTACGGCTATCTCCGAAACTCGGCCGCCGACTGGCCGCAGGTCTTTGAGCGAGCAAGCATCTGGAACTCCCTGCTCATGACCTTCATTCTGGTCAGTACGAGCCTGACCATTCTGTTTGCGGTGAAGGCGGCACAGTCCGAAGATCGCGCCGGAGCATTCCGCTGGACCATGATTACCGCCGCCGGAGGGATTCTGTTCATCTTGCTGCACATCCGGGAATGGTTGAGTTTAATTGGCCAGGGCGCGCGTCTGTTCCAGAACCCGTGGGGCGCTCCTATGTTCGGTGCCGCGTTCTTTTCCATCACCGGACTGCATATGGCTCACGTCGTGGGAGGCGTAATTGCCTTGACCGTTGTCGGCCTGAGCTACCGAGCAGGACGCTATGCCGCCCGGCACATCGAGATCTGGGCGCTTTATTGGCACTTCGTCGATCTGGTTTGGATGTTCGTTGTGCCCTTGGTTTATTTGTTGAATATGAAGCGATAAGTAGCTGATAGGCACGGAAAAGGAGATCGGCCATGAGCCAAACATCGGCATCGGGCAACATGACTTCCACATACTTCGTGTATGGCGCAATTCTATTGATCGCCATCGTGCAGGTAATCGCCGCGATGGCCATGGGACCATCCCTGTGGCGCATGCTGTTGCTGGCGATAATCCAAGCCTATCTCGCAGTGATGTTCTTCATGCACCTCCGCGACGAGAAGCCGACGTTGCGGCTGGCATTGATCCCCGGCACCTTGTTTGTGTTGGTCATGATGAACATGATTTGGGCCGATAGTTTCCGGTTGGCCGTGATGAAGCCGTTCGCAAAATAAGGAGTCGTTATGCCGTATCCAGGATTCCAACTTGCCCGTCGCGCCAGAGCTGCACTGGTTGGTGCATTCGTGTTGCTATCAAATGCCGCTCATGCGCAAAGCTGCGCTCTTTGCTACACCCAGGCTGCCGGCGCTGGGCACCGTTTCATTCAGGGCCTGCGCACTGGGATTCTGGTTTTGATCGTTCCTCCGATGTTTATGTCCGTGGGAATTACCGTGCTCGCCTACAGAAAGCGGAATCGGACGAACGAAAAGAAGGGCGAGAACTCGGCAAACGACTGGTAAGTCCTGCTCAACAAAACCAGGAACCACGAAGGACACGAAGTTCCAGGAAGGGAAAACATGCATTGGGTTCCTTCGTGTCCTTAGTGGTTAGCGGATTGAATTTCCTTCAGAACATGTCTGCGAATTGACCTCCCCGCGTGTCATAATTTCTTCGCAAAAATAATCGGGTGCCCTGATGCGTCAAGTTCTGATCGCAGTTCTCTGTGCTTCTCTCGTTTTGCTGCCTCGCACCGCTGGCGCTGCGCCCGCTCCCAAGCCAATGCAGATCTTCTTCATCGACGTCGAAGGCGGACAGGCGACGCTAGTGGTAAGCCCCTCCGGCCAGTCTTTGCTGATCGATGCCGGCTGGCCGGGCTATGAGGGTCGCGACGCCGATCGCATCCTGGGCGCGGCTCACCAGGCAGGCTTGCAGCAGATCGACTACGTTCTGATCACGCATTATCACCGCGACCACGTCGGAGGAGTTCCCGGGTTGGTGGACGGGATCAAGGTCGGAACCTTCGTCGATCATGGCCCAAATTTGGAAGATTCGCAGGTTACGCGTGCCGACTATGCGGCTTACGAGAAAGCGATCGCCGGCCACGCGCATGTAGTCGTCAAGCCGGGCTGGAAGCTTCCCATCAAAGGGATAGAAGTTCGGATCCTAAGTGCCGCCGGGGAGCACGTTACCGCCCCGCTGGCAGGCGCGGGAGAGGCAAATTCCTACTGCAAATCAGAACCGTCAGCCTCGGATGATGCTACCGAGAATGCCCGTTCGGTGGGCGTTCTGATCACCTATGGGCAATTCAGGTTCCTCGATCTCGGAGATCTCACAAAGAAGAAGGAACTGGAACTGGCCTGCCCCAACAATCTTCTTGGAACGGTCGATCTGTTTCTCGTAACTCACCATGGTGCTGACCAGTCGAACCCAAAGGCGTTGGTCTGGGCGCTGCACCCGCGCATTGCGGTGATCGATAACGGTGCGCGCAAGGGGGCCAGCCCGGCCGCTTGGCAGATCGTTCACGACGCGCCGGGACTAGAAGATCTCTGGCAGCTCCATTATGCGGCTGAGTCCGATCGCGATCACAACATGGATCCCGACCACATCGCCAATGTGAAGGAGAACTGCGAAGGGAAGTACTTCAAAGTCACGGCTGAATTGGACGGCAGCTTTGCCCTCACGAACGCGCGCACCGGCAACGAGAAGAAGTATCCCAAGAAGTAGCCACGACCATGATCGTCATCGTCATGGGAGTTGTGGGCGCAGGGAAGACGACCGTGGGCAAACTGCTCGCTTCGCAGCTTGGCTGGGAGTTTGCCGACGCAGATAACTTTCATCCCCGATCAAACGTAGAGAAAATTCGTCGCGGCATCGCTCTCAGCGATGCAGATCGCGAGCCTTGGCTTGACCAGTTGAGAGAAGCAATCGTCCGCTGGAACGCTGACGGCAAGAATGTGGTCTTGGCCTGCTCCGCGCTCAAGCGTGCCTATCGCGCAAAACTCTGCGTCGGTCCGGAAGTCCGGTTCGTTTACCTGAAGGGAAGCGCTGCCTTGATCGCCGATCGTTTGCGCTCCCGCGAGGGACACTTTGCCGGAGAGTCGATCCTTGTCAGCCAACTGGCAGATCTGGAAGAGCCTGAAACAGCAATCACGGTTGAAATCAATGACGCGCCCGAGCAAATCGTCGCGCAGATCAAGAGAGCACTCGCGATAGGGTAGAATCCTTCCACCGTAGCGTCGGCGTCCCGCCCGCTATCGCGCGGGCATCTTGCACGCGCATTCGCGGGTCGCTGGAACGCGCTGAAGGCATTTCGAACTTCTGGGTGATCGGAAACTGCATTTGGAAACCACGTCCAGCCGCCTCGAACCCGCCGTCGTCTCCCGGTTGATGTGGCGCCTGATGCCGTTCCTGTTCCTCCTCTACATCATTGCCTACCTTGACCGCATCAACATGAGCTTCGCGGTGCTGCAGATGCGCGGACAATTAGGGCTGAGCGAGCGTGCCATCGGGCGTGCGGGCGGAATTTTCTTTATCGGCTACTTTTTCTTTCAGCTTCCCAGCAATCTGGTGCTCGAGAAGTTCGGCGTCCGACGCTGGATCTCCGTCCTGATGATCACATGGGGCGTGATCTCCTGCCTGATGGTCTTCATCCGCGGCCCGATCAGCTTCTACACCATGCGGTTTCTTTTAGGCGCCGCCGAAGCCGGATTCTTTCCCGGCATGATCCTTTATATGAAGCGCTGGTTCCCCGCCAGCGCCCGCGCCCGGGCTGTGGCGTGGTTTATGACCGCCAACCCACTCGCCGGTGTATTCGGTAGTCCGATTTCCGGCGCCCTGCTCGGGCTTCACGGTGGCGGACTGTCGGGCTGGCAGTGGATGTTCCTCATCGAGGGCCTACCCGCTATCGTCTTCGGCGCCGCGGTGTTCTGGACACTCGCCGACCATCCCCACGAAGCCGATTGGCTGAAGAACGATGAAAAAGAGTGGCTGCTCGCGAGGCTGGCATCTGAGCAGCGCTTGGAAGCAGCGGTCTCCCAGAGGGATTTCTGGAGAGTTCTCGTCAGCTGGAGGATCTGGCTCCTCTCAGTGGTCTACTTCGGGGTCTCCACCACCATGTATGGTGTCACCCTCTGGCTGCCGAGCGTCATCCGCTCGTTCTCGGGGCTGAGTTATTCCTGGACCGGCGCTATTGCCGTACTGCCGTTTCTAATCACGGTTGTGGTGATGGTTCTCGTAGGAATTCGCTCCGACCGGATGGGGGAGCGCCGTTGGCACACAGCCATTCCGGCGTTTACCGCGGCTGCAGGAATGGTGATCGCGGCATATGGCAGCTCGACCCTGGTTGTCGTCACCGGGCTCGCCCTGGGCATGGCTTTTGCAGAGGCGATGTGCGGCCCCTTCTGGGCCATGGCGACCTCGCGCATGTCGGGGCTCTCCGCGGCGGCGGGGATTGCGGTAATCAACTCGCTGGCCAATCTCGGCGGATACTTTGGCCCTGACATCATCGGGAAATTTCGCACCGCGAATGGCGGGTTCAAAGGGGGCCTGCTGGCAATCGCGGCAACCGTAGCCCTTAGCGGAATCGCCGCCCTGTTTGCTGGCCGTAAGAGGCCGGGAGATCTTTAATCACAAAGGACACGAAGAACCACGAAGGAAAGAATTAGCCTGCGACTTTCCTTCGTGAACCTTACTGTCCTTCGTGGTTATTGGTCTTCCGGCGGGGCCACCAGACCGGTAAAACACACATTCTGATCGCTTCCCCTTCGCTCCATCGGCGCGATTGTTTACAATGAGAGATTCGTTCGGGGATTAAACCGCCGTCTTTTGAGGCCTTAAAAGATTTTGGAATCGTCAAACCACAACTCCAGTACGGCCCCCACCGTCTACTGGCGGGTTGAGGGCAGCTTGCTGGACCTGACCGTGGTCAGGCCGGTGGCGTTCTTCACCTGGAATGCGCAGACCTTCGCCGAGCGCTTCCGGCGTCGAGGCCTCATCTTTCTGATGGCCGTGCTGCGCCCCATTCTTTATTCCGCCAACCGCAAGTTTGCCACCCGTGTCGTCCACACCGTCCTGCGCGGCGTAACCCGCGACCGTCTGGACCTTTTGGGAGAAGAATATTTTGAGTACAAACTGAAACCTCGCCTGAAGCCAGAAGGTGTCCGGGCAGTGCAAGAGCTTGTGGAATCTGGCGCCGACGTGGTGCTGGTCAGCCAGGCGCTCGAGCACATGATGCGTCCGCTGGCGCAGCACCTCGGTGTCAAGCGCATGGTGGCAAACCGCCTGGAATTTCGGGACGGGACTGCGACCGGCCGACTGCTAGACCCAGTGATTCGTCCCCGTGGCGCTTTTGCTCCGCTCCGCGAGAACATGCCCGACGGCCGCCGCGCTCCCAAAACGCTGGCCCGCCATCTCGATATCACTTTGGAAGCATTGCGTGCGGCGGTCACGCCCGCGCAACGTCAAACGCCGACATCGGTGCGCCCGGTCGTTCACTTCGATGGACACAAGCCAACCCCGGGATTTTCGGTGCGCCGCGCCTTTGCGGACAAGCAGGTCATGCTGATAGGAGTAACCGGGTTCATCGGCAAAGTTTGGTTGGCCAACACACTGCTGGACTTGCCGAATGTGAAGCGAATTTACTTGCTGATTCGGCGCCAGAAGTCGAATCCAGGCGAACGCCGCTTCGAGAAGATGATCGAAGACTCGCCGGTGTTCGATCCGCTCTTCGAGCGCCACGGTGACCGTCTACCGGAATTCCTGCGCGAAAAGGTCGAAGTGGTGGAAGGCGATGTCACCCGGCCCGGGCTTGGCCTGAGCCCTGAAATCGCTCGCTCCCTGCAAAAGAATCTGGACCTGATCGTCAACAGCTCAGGCCTGACCGATTTTAATCCCGACCTCCGCGACGCTCTTGCTACGAATACCGACGCGCCCGTCAACGTCCTCGACTTCGTTCGGGGTTCCGACCATGCCGGGCTTCTCCATCTTTCCACCTGCTACGTGGCGGGCGAACAGGATGGCCGGGTTAGCGAAAAGCTGATTTCCAACTACAATCCACGCGGCCTCGCCGACTTTGACGCCGAACAGGAATGGCGTACGTTGCATGAACTGGTCCGCGAGGCTGAGCAGCGCGCCGAGAGCGAGGAAGTCACCTCCGGTCTGCGGATGCAGGCGCAGTCCAAGGAACATGCCGCCAAAAATCTGCACGGTGCGGCTCTCGAGAACCAGATCCGCAAGGGCCGCGTCCGCTGGCTGAAGACTTATCTGACGGAGGCCGGCACGCGGCGCGCCAAGGAACTCGGCTGGCCCAATACCTATACGCTCTCGAAGAGCCTCGCAGAGTCCCTGATTATCAAGCACGGCGCCGGTCTGCCGGTGGCACTTGTGCGTCCGGCCATCGTTGAAACGTCGGTCGCGAAACCCTTCGTGGGCTGGAACGAGGGCATCAACACCTCGGCCTCACTCTCTTACTTATTGGGGACATATTTCCGCCAGCTGCCCTCGAAGGAGACCAAGCGCCTCGACATCATCCCGGTGGATGCAGTTTGCGCGGGCATGACCCTGATCGCCGCCGCCGTCATGGAGCGACGTCATGAGCCGCTTTATCAGTTGGCCACTTCGGTAACGAACCCGTGCGATATGGGCCGCTCGATCGAGTTGACCTCGTTGGCCCATCGCAAGCACTACCGCGCGCAAGAGGGACTGGAGTCCTGGCTGCGGCTGCGCTTCGACGCGATCCCAGTTTCCAAAGAGCGTTACAACCGCATGTCCGCCCCGGCGCAAAAGGCGATTGTGAAGTCGATTCAGCGCGTTATGTCGCCACTGCCCCTGAAACGAGCGCCGCTGGTGAAGACGGAACGCAGCCTCGAACGAGTGGAAAAGTTGATCGAGCTGTTCGAGCCATTCATTCTGCTCAACGAACACGACTTCGCCGCGGAGAACATCGAGAAGCTGTCATTCGCGCTTGTTCCCGAAGAGCGTGACCAATTCAGTTATGACACGCGTGCGCTCGACTGGTGGGAGTACTGGATCAATATTCATATCCCGGCGCTGCGCCGCTGGACGTATCCTCTGATTGAAGGCCGGCCACTGGAACCGCGGCCTCCGCGCACTTTCCAACTTGCGCCTGCAAATGTAGACACCATTCGAACTGGGACTAACGGAGCAACGTGGCGATATTCCTGACCGGATCGACCGGATACATCGGCGCACATGTCGCCGCCAATCTTCTACAGGGCTACGGCGCCTCGCTGAACTTGCTAGTACGCGCGCGAGATCCCCAGGAAGCCCAGATGCGCCTGTGGCGCGCTCTCCAATTACATCTTCCTTTCCCGGCCTTTGTCGACTACCTCCAGACGAAAGTGAGAATTTTCTGCGGAGATCTGACTTCTCCCGGCTTCGGCTTGGGTCGCGACGAATACGATCGTCTGGTCCATACGACGGATTCGGTGATTCATTGCGCGGCGTCGCTGAACCGCAAGTCGGAGAAGAGCTGTCTCAATGTGAATCTGCGGGGCACGCTGGAAGTGTTGACGCTCGCTCGTCACGCCGAGCATTATCACGGCTTGCGTCGCTTCAGCGAAGTCAGCACCGTGGCTGTGGCGGGAAAACGCAGCAACGAGGTGGTCACCGAGGATAAGTCAATTGAATGGGATCGCTCCGACTATGATCCCTACGCCCGCACCAAGAAATTTTGCGAACACATGGCTCGTGTTCTGCTCCCAGACACGCCGAAGATGATCTTCCGCCCCAGCATTGTTCTCGGCGACAGCCGTCATGCAGAGACCACGCAGTTCGATATGGTCAAGGCGTTCGTGTTCCTGGCGGGCTTGCCAGCACTGCCGTTCCGGCCGAATGACAAAATCGACATCGTCAACGTGGATTTCGTCGCTGACGCCATTGCCGCATTGCACCTGAAAGATCAGCCGAAATACGACACTTATCATCTGTCGTCGGGCACTTCGTCGCAGACCTTTCGCGAACTGACCACGGCGCTCGCCGACGCGCAGCAGAAGCGCCGCCCTGTATTTCTCCCCTTTACCGAGAAGCCTTTCGCGGGCTCGGTCAAGTTCCTTTCGAACCGAAAGGGCCCGCTCGGGCAGGGCGCATCGCTGTTGAAAGTCTTCATGCCGTATCTAGTCTGGAATACCGTGTTCGACAACACGCGCGTGACCTCCGAACTCGGCCGCCGGCCGGTCCCTTTTTCGCAATATAGCTTTCCTTTGCTGAAATTCAGCCGCGAGAACAATTTCGAATACCAATATCAGCCCTGGCCTGCCGCTCGAGGAGGTAGCGCCGCATGATGGATGCAATCCTGGAAGCGTGGGTCAGTGCCAACATCGAGCGCGCCAAAGCTAGGTGGATGCTCGGTGGCAATAAGCCTTGGCAACCCGGTGAACAACTTAAACTCCTCTTCGCCGGATACAACGGCACCCGCAACATGGGATCGGATGTACGGGTGGAGGAAATGCTTCGCCAAATCCGGCACATCCTGGGCGCTGAGCGCGTCGAGTTCAGCGTGATGAGTCAAAACTTCGAGTTCTCTAAAGGCTATTTCGAAGGCACGAGGCAAGTTCATCTGCCCGATATTTTCCCGCCGTTCTTATCGAACGAAGTTCCCCGGCACGATGGCGTGGTGGCTT
>JGI1027J12803_100286727_pt1 | contig 10111 bp, 6 predicted proteins | sample IowNatreferecore_FD_12803 | JGI IMG/M metagenome (IMG submission 12803) | reverse complement strand
GCTCGATAAACTTCTTTTCCATTTCATTGGTCAGCCAGTCTATCTTTTTCTGATCACTGATATATTTGAATTCTATGCCCACATGGTTTGCATAACATTTCTGGAGATGGGCAAGAATATTTCGCAGGCTTGTCGTACCAAGACCAATAAGGTTTCCGGCAAAAAAGGACTTGTCCATGTCTTCTTCGGTGAAACCAAAAAAACCCAGGTCGAGGTTTGCTCCCCGGTCTTTTCGGGGTCTGATTGGATTCGTCCGGGCTATCAGGTGCCCTTTATTCCGGTAGCCCAGGATGAGCCGGTAAGCACCCAGTTCCTTTTTCCAATCCACGCCATCCGTGGTTTTGAATGTCGTTTCCCTGGAAACTGCGGTCTGACCATTGCCGTTTTCGCCCTGTGTGACAGCAAAATCGAACCCTTCAAAGAATTTTTTGAACTCAGGGTCAACACTTTGCGGGTCTTTTACAAAATCCTGATATAAACCTTCTATAAAAGAGGGGGAAGAATTAGTGATGTATTGTAAGTCTTTCATTTTATGACATTAATCGCGTTACAAATATCGGCAAAAGAAACTTCCGGATTATTTTTCAGTATTAGCCTGTTTTTCCTACCTTTGCCGTCCAAAATTCTGAATTCATGGCCAATCATCGCGCAACGAAAAAAGATGTTCGAAAAGCTTCCAAACGCCGGGATAGCAACCGTTACTATGGTAAAACAACCCGGAATGCGATCCGTGATCTGAAGGCCATTAAGGAACCTAAAGCTGCTGGTGAGAAAATGCCGGAAATTGCCTCTCTGATAGACCGCCTGGCTAAAAAAGGTGTAATTCATAAAAATAAAGCTGCGAATCTGAAAAGCAAGCTGACACGTAACGTGAATAAATTAGCGGTTTCCAAATAAGAGCTTAGAAAAATAAGAGCTTAGAAAAATAATATAAAAAGGCATTCTTATGGGGTGCCTTTTTATATTTTAGATCATGCCGTGGCATGGTTTAAATTTTAATTCTCCCTGCCATGACATTGCTTATATTTTTTCCCGCTTCCGCAGGGGCATGGGTCATTTCTTCCAACTTTCGGTCCAACCTTGATTGGTTCCTGTTTAACAGGCTCTGAAGGCTCATAATAGTCCTTGCCTTCATCCATGATAGGTCCTGAACCCGAACCAGCTGATACCAGTTCGTCCTTCCGAACTTTCATCCTGCTCATATCGGTTTTTTGTTCGCGTCCCTCCCGTATGGGGGCCTGCTGTTCTACCGGAATCGCACAATGGCAAAGAAAACTCACGATTTCCTTATTCATATTGTTATCCATAGCCCGGAAAAGTTCAAAAGCCTCCATCTTGTAAATAACCAATGGGTCCTTCTGTTCCAGATAAGCAGTCTGAACACTCTGCTTCAGATCGTCCATCGCCCGGAGATGTTCTTTCCAGGCCTCATCAATAATCGATAAAGTAATCTGGCGTTCCACCGCATTCATCAGTTCACGTCCCTGCGTATCCAGTGTTTTCTGAAGATTGGCCAATACATTTATTATTTTCTTCCCATCTGAAAAAGGGACAACAACATTTTCGATATGACGTCCCTGGTTCAGCAATATATTTTTGAAAACCGGAACAGCATCTTTCTGAACGTCGGCCATTTTGTGTTCATAGTTAAGTGTTCCTTCTGCATATAATTTTTCAACCAGCTGTTCCAGATTCTCTTTTAGAAATTGTTCTTCGGTGATGGAAGTCGCTACCCCAAAGTGCAGGATAACGGCTACTTTAAATCCCTCAAAATCTTCTGCATCCCGGTATGTTCCCACCATGCCTTCCGCAACTGAATAAAATGCATTATCCAGATCGAGAGCCAGACGTTCACCAAACAGTGCATGGTTTCTTTTTTTATAAACCACATTACGCTGCTTATTCATGACATCGTCGTATTCCAGCAGTCTTTTACGAATACCGAAATTATTTTCTTCCACTTTTTTTTGTGCCCTTTCAATACTTTTTGTCACCATGCTATGCTGGATCACTTCACCTTCTTTATAACCCATTTTATCCATCAGCGATGCAATACGTTCACTGCCGAACATTCGCATGAGATCATCCTCTAAAGCTGAGTAAAATTGTGTAGTGCCCGGATCTCCCTGCCTTCCGGCACGCCCCCTTAACTGGCGGTCCACGCGGCGACTCTCATGCCGTTCTGTTCCGATAATTGCCAGGCCGCCTGCTTCTTTCACACCTGGACCCAGCTTGATATCCGTTCCGCGACCGGCCATATTTGTGGCAATCGTTACGGCGCCGGTTAATCCTGCTTCTGCAACAACCTGGGCTTCACGCGCATGTTGTTTAGCATTAAGCACATTGTGGGGAATCTTTTTTACGGATAGCATTTTGCTAAGAAGTTCACTAACTTCTACCGAGGTCGTACCCACCAGTGAAGGCCGGCCTTCTGTGCGAAGTCTTTCTATATCATCAATGACCGCTCTGTATTTTTCTCTCTTTGTTTTATAAACAAGGTCCTGCGAATCCTTGCGGATCACTGTTACATTTGTCGGAATGGTAACCACATCCAGCTTATAAATGTCCCATAGTTCAGCGGCCTCTGTTTCTGCTGTACCAGTCATACCAGCCAGCTTATGATACATCCGGAAATAATTCTGTAACGTAACTGTCGCATAAGTTTGCGTGGCCGCTTCAATTTTTACATTTTCCTTCGCTTCTATTGCCTGGTGTAAACCGTCGCTGTATCGGCGGCCTTCGAGAATACGGCCAGTTTGTTCATCTACGATTTTCACCTGGCCATCGAGCACGACATATTCAACATCCTTATCAAATAAAGTGTAAGCCTTCAATAGTTGTTGAACGGTGTGGATACGGTCCGCCTTAATAGAATATTCATTTAGTAATGCTTCCTTTTGCTGAAATTTCTCTTCAGCAGTCATTTCACTCTTTTCTATATCGGCCAGTTTAATGCCAATGTCCGGAAGTACAAAAAATTCAGGATCCTCTCCTTCCCTTGTAATTGTCTGAATTCCTTTATCCGTCAGATCGACGGAGTTATTTTTTTCATCAATACTGAAATACAACTCGCTATCAACCTTGGGCATTTCCTTTTGCTGGTCTGCGAGGTAGTAATTCTCCGACTTCTGCAATTTTACCCGGATGCCCGGTTCGCTTAGAAATTTGATTAGGGCACCGGTTTTTGGAAGACCACGATGGGCGCGCATCAGGGCCAGACCACCGTCTTTCGGATCATCATTATTTTCTGCAAATTTTTTCTTGGCTTCATTGAGAAAATGGTTGGTAACTTTTTTCTGCGCTTCTACCAAACGTTCTACCCTGCTTTTCAGAATATGGTATTGCTGATCGTCACCCTTTGCTACCGGACCGGATATAATAAGTGGCGTGCGGGCATCATCAATCAATACACTGTCCACCTCATCCACCATCGCAAAATGGTGTTTACGCTGTACCATTTCATCCGGGGCATGTACCATGTTGTCACGCAGGTAGTCAAAACCAAATTCATTGTTGGTTCCGTAAGTAATATCCGCCATATAAGCTTTGCGGCGGGCTTCACTATTGGGTTCATGTTTATCTATGCAATCCACCGAAATCCCCAGCCATTCGAAGATTGGGCCGTTCCATTCGGAGTCACGACGAGCCAGGTAATCGTTTACTGTTACAATGTGAACGCCTTCTCCTGCGAGGGCGTTAAGATATGCAGGGAGGGTTGAAACCAGGGTCTTCCCTTCTCCTGTAGCCATTTCAGCAATTTTACCACTATGCAAAACGGCGCCCCCGATCAATTGTACATCGTAGTGGACCATGTTCCATGTGATAGCACCTCCGGCCGCTGTCCAGTTATTACTATAGATCGCCTGATCTCCTTCAATTTTTACATAATCTTTTACAATACTTAAATCCCGGTCACGCTCGTTCGCGGTAGAAATGATCCTGTCATTTTCTTTAAACCGGCGGGCAGTTTCTTTCACTACAGCGAAGGCTTCAGGTAGAATGGAGTCGAGTACTTCTTCTATTAAATCGTCTCTCTTTTTCTTCAAATCATCCATTTCGATATACAAGGTGTCCTTCCCGGTAATATCATTAAAAGGTAATTCCTCTGCTTTTCTTCCCAGTTCCGCAATGGATTCATCTATTTCCCGCAGGTGTTCCTTTATTCTTAGTTTGAATTCATTTGATTTTGCCCTCAAATCGTCGTTGGAAAGCAACGTATATGCTGCCACAAACTGGTTGATTTCGTCAATCCGGGGCATGATACTTTTAATATCTTTTTCCGACTTATTACCACCAAATAACTTCGATATAAAACCAATCATATAAACAGGGGTTGAGTATGAATAGAATAATCAGTCAAATTTAGTGCTACCCCGGTTTCAGGGCCAAATTGACAGTTTGCAAAGGTACGTAATCAGCTTTGGAAGTGTGGAACCGTGAAAGTCTGGGAGTTAGGGGAATAAAATCCGCTAAAATTTCTTCTTTTTCCGTCAATTGTTAAATAATTTAGTATTTTCGCTAAAACTATTAGTTATGTCAATTGCCGCACAAAACCTCAAATACCTGCGCAAGCTGAGGGGATGGACACAGGAAGAATTCGCCAATAAGCTGAAAATAAAACGATCACTTCTTGGCGCCTATGAAGAAGAACGTGCCGAGCCTCGTTTGGACGTGCTGGAACTGGTGAGCGATATGTTCAGGCTGACCCTCGATGAGTTATTGAGAAAAAAAATGCAGGATGCAAAAGGCAGTAACTATCTCGCTAAAAGGCGGGCGCAAAAAATGGCAGCCATGCCCAACGCTATCCAGCTGGTACCCGTCAAAGCGGCGGCCGGATATCTGGCAGGGTACGGTGACCCTGAATTCCTGGACGAGTTGAATACTTTTACGCTTCCTATGCTGGCTCCGGGAAATTACCGGGCTTTTGAAATTGTTGGAGATTCTATGCTTCCTACACCCAGCGGATCCGTGATTGTCGCAGAAAAAATAGACAGCCTTGAAAATGTAAAAAGTAACCTGACGTATATCGTTGTTTCCCGCAATGAAGGTATCGTATACAAACGGGTGATGAAGAACAATAAATTAAAAAATAAGCTGACCCTGATCAGCGACAATACTGTTTTCCAACCCTATACTGTAAATGCTGAAGACATTATTGAAATCTGGAAAGCGGAAATGGTCGTTAGCAAGGCAAATACAGAACAACGATGGGATGTAAACCAACTTGCCAGCCTCGTAAGTAATTTACAGGATCAGGTTTCAACTTTGAAAAGGAAAATGAATTGATTTTATCAGCTTCAGGCTGGCATTACAAAAAATAATTACTGAAGCTGAATGAGTTCCTGATTTACAATTGCAAAAACCTGATCTTCGGATTCCGGATAAATCGCAGCGGTTCCGGTAAACCTGCTGAATGCTGGCAGGACCGCATACTTCTTACCGAAATAAAAACAAGGGAAATAAAGAGACTGCCTGCCGGTACCATCGATTCGTATGCCGGGATGTATATGCCCGGAAAAAAAATACGCCTTCACACCCTTCTCATATTTGATAAACCCATTCCTTTTAGCCAGTTGGTCAGTGATGTCATGAACAAAATGAAATTGTTGTCTTGACAATGTCTGTTGACTAAGCTGAATACCCGCACTCGCATACCAATCTTCCCGGAGGATATCGTGGTTTCCGCGAACGAGTCGGATTCCGATTCCCGAGAGGTCAGATCTCCACCTTAAAAATAATTCCAATTCCTTATTCGCAGAACTGTGAAACATATCACCGACTATGATTAATTCCCTGGGTTGAAAGTATTGGATCTGAACTATAAGTCTCTGCAGATCTTCTTTATAAAGGGATGCCGGCACGGCAATTCCCGATTTTCGGAAATGACCGGTTTTTCCAAAATGCAAATCCGAAACCACCAGGGCTTTTTCTTCCTCCCAAAACATCGTCCTGTCGATAGTCAACCAGAATTGCTGGCCAAGAATTTTATGCGAAACCGGCGATTGCATGAACAGTCAAAGTTATTTTATTTGACCCGCTTTTTTTCCAAATCCCTGGATAATTGCTGCTGCATTTTTTTCACACGATCTTCCAGTTTCTCTGAAGAAAGATCCTCCCTCATACTATCCACTTTAAGTGGAAAACAGAACGGTGTCAGTCTTTCGGGGAACCGGAGAATGATTTCGCTCCTTGAAATCCGTTCGAGCATATTTCTCAGCCTGACTTCTTCCATTTGCTGTTCCATCACTTCGTGATAAGCCTGTCTCAATAAAAGATTATGCGGGTCATATTCGCTGAATACATTGAAGAGGAGCCCGGCAGAAGACTGCAGGTGCCTGGTCTTTTTATACTCACCCGGATATCCCTGAAAAATCAGCCCTCCGATAACGGCAACATCCCTGAATTTTCGTCTCGCCATTTCTGCGCTGTTAACACTGCGTTGAATATCTGCCGATAAACCCTCTTCAGAAAAAAGTTCGTATACGTTGCTGTCGTCCACCGGCACCGGTTGATCACTCAGCAACTCAAAACCATAATCGTTCATGGCAAATGAAAAACTTATGGGAATAATCCGGCTAATCCGGAAGGCGAGCAGGGCGGCCATGGCTTCATGCACAAGCCTGCCTTCAAAAGGATACACGAACAAATGAAATCCGTCTCCGGTTTCAATCTGTTCTATTAACAATTCGTTTTCTTTGGGGATATGCGACAGGGAATCCTGCAGTTCAAATAATGGTTTCAGGACCTGCAGTTCCAAATCGATGTCTTCCCGTTGCCGCGGATTATTTTCCAGCAGGTGATGAACCTCATTGAATTTCTTCCTAAGCATCAGTCCCAAATTGGCAGACAAAGGCATACGACCACCATTCCAGCTTGGCACTATTGATTTTTTTGCAGTTGATTTTTTTACGATGGCGGTCATATCCTTGATCATTATAAATTCCAGGGTCCTCCCAGCGAGGGTAAACACATCTCCCGGATTTAACCGGGAAATAAAATATTCCTCAATAACGCCAACATATCCCCCGCTCAGAAATTTGACTTTCATCATCGAATCACTGACGATAGTACCAATATGCAGCCGGTGACGCATGGCTATACGCCGGCTGTTAATTTTGTACAATCCGTTAATGATTTCTATTTTCCGATACTCGTCGTATTGTTGCAGGGCTTCCCCTCCTTCCGTTATAAAGTGGAGCACTTGCTGCCATTCTTCTTTTTTTATTTCCCGAAAACACCATGTGGAAGCAATCTCATTGAAAATTGGATCCGGATAAAAACCTTCACCGATTGCCAGGGTTCCCAGGTACTGTATTAATACATCAAAACAAAGTATCATTGGTTCACGGCTTTCAATAAAATTTTGTTTCATGGCGGTTTTTAATGCAGCCGCTTCCACGAGTTCAAGTGAATGGGTTGGGAGAAAAAATATTTTGCTTAATTCGCCTGGCTGGTGCCCGCTCCTCCCCGCACGTTGTAAAAAGCGGGCTACTCCTTTCGGAGATCCTACCTGTATAACTGTCTCCACCGGCCGGAAATCCACCCCAAGATCGAGACTTGCCGTACAAACAACTGCTTTTAGAATGCCTTTATGCAGCGCTTCTTCCACCCACTGCCGAAGTTCCAGGTCAATTGAACCATGATGAAGTGCTACCGCGCCCGCGAGTTCGGGTGCCACATTTAAAATTTCCTGGTACCATCGCTCACTCATACCGCGTGTGTTGATAAAGATCAGTGTCGTTCTGCTCTTTTGAATGATGGGGATTACTTTATGTATAAGCTTCAAACCAAGATGACCCGCCCAGGGATATTTTTCAATCTCGTCCGGTATGACAGATTCAATTTCTATTCTTTTGTCAATCTTCGCCCTTACAATAACAGTCGGTTTTTTTATTTTATTCATGATAGGGGCAACCAGCACATCCCTTGCCTGTTCAAGATTTCCAATTGTTGCCGAAATGCCCCAGAGTGAAAACTGATAGGGGGCATCCGTTTCGAGAATATTTGCAATGCGGGATACTGCCAGTTCTACCTGCACTCCCCGCTTAGATCCCAAGAGCTCATGCCATTCATCTACGGCAAGAATCTTTACCCATTTAAATATTTCAGGATAATTTTTTTGCGCCAGCAGTAAATGAAGGCTTTCAGGCGTGATAATAAGCACTTCAGGCATCTGCCTGTTCTGCTTTTGTCTTTCGTTTATTTCTGTATCTCCATTTCGGATCCCCACCTGCCATTGCATCCCCAATTCTTCAATCACTTCCTTCATTGCCCGACCAATGTCTTTAGCGAGTGCCCGCAAAGGGGTTATCCAGAGCAGCCTCAGGTGATTTCGGGATTTTTTTTGATAATCCAGCGGATACTCATTTATAAAATCTATCAGGGCACCCAGAAAAACAGAAAAGGTTTTACCACACCCTGTTGGCGCGTTTACAAGGCCGGAGTCACACTGGATAATATGCATCCATGTTTGTTCCTGAAACTCAAAAGGACGAAGACCCCTGGATTCAAACCAGGAAATGATTACCTGATATCCTTTGCTTTGCTTTAGCAACATGAAGATTAAATTCCAGGATTATGATGACGGTGTTTTAGATAGACTTCAAATATTCGATTATCGCCTTTCTCTCACCATTACTTAACTTGTCTCCATATCGGTGTCCGTAGTTTCCATATCCAGGTAAATCTGTATTGTAAACATTGGTGCCCCGGGCACTATCTTCAACCTGGTATTTCCAGCCCAGTTTTCCGTAATCATATTCAGGGTTATCAAAATCCCGCGACCAATAACGCGGCCGCTCCCTGCTGTTTAATAGGGATTCCAAATCCGGTACAGATCCATTATGCAAATAGGGCGCTGTAATCCAGATGCCATCCAAAGGAGGCGCGATATAACCATTAAATGGTTCCAGCCTGGCGGGGTGGTCGCCCATCGCAAACCAGGAATTGTTAAACCATTCCACGAATTGATTACTCTGATAGTTACTCTTGAATAAAAAAGAATCTGTTTGGATTTCCGATTCAGGAATGAGGAGATTTGGATATGATCCCGGGTTACCATAACTACCATGACACCTGGAACAATTTTGAACAAAAAGAATTCCGCCTTTTCTGACCAACGATTTATTCAGTGGGCTAGGATACGGCGGTGGTTGAATTGAATTGATATAAGCCAGCACATCGTTAAAATGGGAATCCACTTCCCTTGATTCGGACGTGTCGTTTACCGTTAATAAATTACTCGCCATCAGGAATCTGCTGAAATCACCCCGACCAAATCCGTTATAGAACATGGCGTTTTTCTTTTTTAGCATCCACCAGGCCGGCACATCTGACGGGATCACTTGTTCCGGTATTTCAAGCATCGGCTGGTTGCTCCACCGGAAAGTTTTTGGATCCCGGTGACTGGCGAGAAGGGCTGCCAGCCGATCGGCAGCATTCACCCCCCGCACCCGGGTATGCAATTGATCACCGATGCCCCTGACAACCTGAAGAAAGGGTTCGGCTGCTTCATATTTTTTTGGATCAAGATTTTTCAATAGTCTTTCTGCTGTTTCAGCATTCTTTGGATCCAGTTTTTGATTGTGGGTAAAATCAATTGTGCTATTTCCTAACCCCATGATCAATTTGCCGTCAAACACCTGTGCATGACATTGCATACAATTGGGTGCAACAACCCTTTCACCATTTGGAGCACTGACTACAGTATAGTCGTAGGGAATGTCTCCATTATCACCTTCGCGGTTTAGATAATTCATTGAACTCTTTCCGAATCCCATCTTAAAATATGATAGCGGAATTCCACTTCTCAGGTAATCGCCGGTCGTGAGATATTTATAGCCAGCCTGTGCATCACCGGTTCTTTGTTTGCTTGGCGGAATCGCAACCGGTTCTTGGCTACGGCCCTGAAAGAAAGAAGTGCTGAATGAAAGACAGACACCCGCAATAAACAAAATCAGCAAGCATTTCTTCATAGCCCTAAAATTAAGATTTAACCTTTAACGGATTGCTCCAATAACTATTCCGACTTCATTTGCCATATAATTTTAACATCATCTGCAGATCATCGAGTGTATTGATCTCATCCGGTTTTTTATCTCTCCGCCAACGG
>JGI1027J12803_100185322_pt1 | contig 10115 bp, 6 predicted proteins | sample IowNatreferecore_FD_12803 | JGI IMG/M metagenome (IMG submission 12803) | reverse complement strand
CTCTCCAATCCCCTGGCTTTGACGCTGCCAGCACTTCCGTCATCGTGGGCGATTTTTTTGGCACCGGCTCGGCGCCGAATGAAAGAGTCGCCAGAACCCAGGAAATCGTCACGAGGCCGCTTGCGTATGTGAACATCACAGAAGGTTGACAAAGGAATACATTGATCGCGAGCTTTTTGAACTCGGATTTCCGATTTCCGTGCGCCATTACCATACTCAGCAAAAGAAATTCGCGATCTGTCAAGCTGTTCACGGACAGGAAAAGGCTATCTGCGGGAAGCCATAAACTTAGCACGTTATCTGGAGCGAAAGTATCGTTTGCCATGTGTGATCTCGAAGGCGCTGCTGATGGAGCGGGCATTGGGAGAAGTTTGAACAGCATGGATTGATACAACTCCAACATCCAGGCTCCGGATAAGTTGACGTTGTCCTTGCGTTGCGTGGTGAGGAGGAGGCGCATAGTTTATCGGGCGAATGGCCCAAGCGCCCGGAGTGCAAATAAATGAATTGCTCGACTCGATTTATCGTGCCGAGTCGGGCAGGATTCTCGCCACGCTGATACGTCTGCTGGGTGACTTTGATTTGGCAGAGGATGCCGTGCACGACGCATTTGCCGCGGCGCTCGAGCGATGGCCGAAAGATGGCGTGCCCGAAAACCCGCGAGCGTGGCTCGTTTCAACCGGGCGATTCAAAGCGATCGATTTGTTGCGGCGTCGCGCGTGGTTCGATGCGTCAGAGGAGAAAATCGCGCAACAATTCGAAGCCTCGCCAGGGGAGAAAGATTTCGGGGCTGGTGCATCCGTTGCAGACGCAAACAACGCGATCTTACAAATCTGAAAATATGCGAATAGTTAAGATTTTGTTTTCGTTGGAGGGGCGCATCAACAGAGCGGAGTTTTGGGTGGGTCTGGCCAGCATCGCCTTATTTACGGTCGTCATGCTGAGCCTGGGCCGGCACGTTTACGCAATGGGCGGGCAGGGGGCAAGGGTTTTAGGCGCTGTAGTCTATTGTGCTTGGCTGTTCGTTTTTGGGTGGACGCTCGTGGCAGTTTCGACGAAGCGATGGCATGACATGAATCTTTCGGGGCTGATGACCTTGCTATGGCTGATTCCCTTCGTTGGCCCTATTATTGTTATCGGATGGCTTGGCTTCGGCTCCGGAAAACATTCTCGTCGCAGACACCATTCCGATTTATCGTAAAATCAGGTGCGAACTCGGCGCGATCCACGCGCTTTCTTGCGAGGCAGTTATTCGCCGCGCCGCTGAAAGTTTGCCGCTCCGTTGTATGCGTTTCCTCCTGTTCAATCCGAAGACCTGACGGCTTCCTGACGACTTTTTGACGGCTCCTGACGGCTAACCTGACGGGTCGAACTTTTGTAAGTGCTTCCAAACGCGCAATGTTGACGGCCTGACGGGTAAAACCACCCCGGGGAAGGTAGGGACGACTTCCACGTAATTCAGGTCGCCTGAACTCATCAGCCATTGACCAGTATTTTTCGCGTGATTAAATGAACACTTTTCGCGATGAAACCAATTCTGTTTACTCTCGTGGCTACTGCGTGTTACTCGGTTTGCAACGTTTTGCTTGAGTTGAAATTCTCCAAGCTGAACCCGTTGACGTTAATGATCATGTACGCTTCGGTGATTTGGATATCGGCGTTCGGGATGCGTCAATTGGTGAAGACAGATGATCCATCATTCAATTTTCCGACGGGGACATTTTTGCTCCTCTCTGTTGGTTTGGGACTGATTTACGCCGCAGGTGATTACTTCTTTGTGAGCGCATACAACAAAGGCGGGGACGTGGTGACGATTACCTGCATTACAGTCCTGATCCCGGTGGTTGCGTCACTGCTCAAGTTTGGCATCACGAAACAACTGCCGAATGTGTGGCAGCTGAGCGGATATATTTTGGCGGCAGGGGCCGTAGTGCTGGTGGCAAAAGGCAGCATGGCGAAATAGGCGCGAAGTTCGGCGGGGTGAATACATATATCCGAGAATGTGGACACCGCGCCCTACCTTTCGCAGGGATGATTACCTTCCGCCTCATCACGCCTTCGTTCGGAGAGCGCCCGTCCCCGGGCGCAGCAATGTATGCCTGCTCAAGTGACGTGCGATCGTCGCTGCGCCCGGGGGACGGGCGCTCTCCGGTCGTACTGACAATGCGGCCGCGGTTACGAACTTCGATAAGCTCCTCGTTACTCGGCATGATTTATGCGAAATTTTTGCGTGTATGTACATGCCAATTGAGGGTGGGGAAGAAGTCCAAAACTACGTTCTGACTGAGGGTTACACCATTTTCACCGGCGCGGTGAGGAAACCGCGCCCTACCTGCAAGCGGTTGGCCCTTATCGCGTTCGTTGCCACCTGGATTTTGGAATTCTCGCCGACAGACGCTTCGGCTTCTTTGCTCAGCTCGAATCTCTTTCCCGCGGACAATCCGTGGAACCAGAACATTTCGCAGGCCCCCGTAGCCACCAACTCTGCTGCCATCATCAGCAAAATCGGGAATGGCCGCTTTCACCCTGACTTCGGTCAGGACTATCGGGTGGGAAATGGATTATACGGGATTCCATACAATGTAGTTCATGGGAACACGACGCCGAAAATTCATGTCGTGATTGATGCTTACGCGAGCCAAAGCGACATCCAAAATTGTCCCGTTCCTGCCAATGCTGTCATTGAGGGTGACATGGATAATGGGCCAACTGTCGGCCTCAACGTGCGGGGCGATTCGCATATGCTGGTGTGGGATGAGGATAGCAACATCCTTTATGAATTCTATCGCGCATCGCGGCCATCCGAGAACGCGGACGGCCAGTGGCATGCCGACAGTGAAACGATTTGGGACATGAAGACCAACGCCTTTCGCACGCTGGGCTGGACCTCGGGCGATGCGGCCGGATTGCCAATTCTGCCGGGGCTCGCCCGCCCCGATGAGGGACTTCCGGTTGCGCAAGGAGGGCAGGGGATCATCCGCCATGCGCTGCGGTTTACTTTGCCCAATGCTGTAATCCTGAACCAATATCTTTTTCCGGGGTCGCACACGGCAAATCCGGGCAACAACAGCCGCTCCAACCAACCTCCGATGGGCGCGCGGTTCCGACTAAAATCCAGCGTTAACATTTCAACGATGAATCCGCAGGCGAAGGTAATTGCGCAGGCGATGAAAGACTACGGGTTGATCGTCGCGGATAACGGGTCGGCATTCTATCTGACCGGCGCCAGCTACTCGCCCAATGCGAGCAACAATTTCGCTCTGACGTGGGACGACAACGACGTTCAGGATACAACGCATGGGCTCAAAAGTCTCTGGTTCACGAATTTCGAAGTGGTGGACCTAAGCCCCGCAGTAACCAACCTAACCCCGACTCAAGGTGGCGCGGGAACTTCGGTGACGATCAGCGGGCGCAATTTCTCCGGCGCGGCGGGGCGGTTGAGCGTGTGGTTTGGGACGAACCAAGTTTCCGCAACGGCGACTGATGATGCGCACGTTACTGCAATTGCGCCGACCGGTTCAGGAACAGTGGACGTGCGTGTTCAATCCGGCATTGGCAATGCGACTTCTTCGGCCAATTACACAGCGCCAATTTGGGGCAACGGGTTATCGCCGACTTCATCGGTTGCGCGATTTACGTTCCAATCACTGGACGCGTTTCATTCGTGGCTCGCTTCCTATGGCCTGCCGTCCGGTGGCAGCGCCGATTACCTGGATTCGGATGGCGACGGCATAAACAATTGGCAGGAATACCTTGCCGGAACCAACCCGACAAACAGCGGTTCCGCGTTCAAGATCATCAGCAGCCAGATGATTTCCCGCACGCAATTTGTCGTGCGCTGGTCAAGCGTGTCGAATCGGTTGTATGATGTTATGCGCGCGACGAACCTCGCCGCCGGCGCGACCGGATTTGTGCCGCTGCCCGGCGGAACCAACCTCGTTGGCGCTCCACCTGCGAACACATGGACAGATTCGGTTAGCCGCCCGAGCTTCTACCGAGTGAGCGTGCATCAGTAAACTAATTCGCATGGCTATTCAGCGAGTTTAGCCAAATTGGTCTCAGCCATTCCCATCCGAGAGAGAGTTTCAAAGATATTCGTTTTCGCAATTAAATCTGCGCTTCCCATGGATTCAGGTTTGGGGTTGCGGAGCTCAAGTAGTTGTCGTGTGAGCGCTATCTCGTTCGTATGAAACCATTCCCTTCCTTCGGGAAGTTGCTCAATGGTGGAGAGCATGGAAGCAACATTCGTTAAGGCATATCCAGAGTAATAGTGCGTCAGTGTTGCGCTCACATGATTAAGATAGACGTGGCGGATCCATGACGCAGTGTCCGGCTTCAGCAGCGCAATGGTCGGCGGCAAATCATCCCAAACCCGGAACTCATACGGATTTGGTTCCAAGCGTCGGCTGGGTGGAAAGTCACGCTGCGGGTGTTTTTCCAGGTATGCCAGGGCTTCCGAATAAGCCGCTTTCTCAACGAGCCCTGCGTGAGTGATGAAGCGATGTTGTTCTAACTGTGGCCCAATCGCGATGAGAGCCCAGATTAGCGCGACCGTTGTGAGTTGAAGCCAGGGCACTTTTGCGGGCAGGAGCCTCGGCAGCGGTTGGATCGTTCCGCGGAACCGCCGCGATGCCAGCCCAAAAGGGAGACGAGCAACACAACCCATGACCAACTCCCAACAAATCCAAGTACCGAACCGATTAGGTCCTCTTCCGGGGAATTTCGCATTCCCGCCATCGACTTGAAAATTTGTCGGCTAAATGAGCCGCCAAAAAATACGTTAAGAAAGAGAACGCCGTACACTTCGATCGCCGCCGCGAGGAGAACCCACGCTAATGCTCGTAGAGAACGAATTTCGAACAGTACCGACATGATTCTACTCATCAACAGCACGCGCCAGAGCGATACAATTCCAAGCAGCGTGATATTGGCTTGCGCGGCGCGATAAGGGTCCAGGAACCGTTCTACAGGAACCGCGTATAACCATGCGACAGGCGCGGTCATCCAAAACAGCGCCATAAAGGTCGCCCACTGTTTCTCCTTCCGGTTTTCTTGCGGGAAATGTCTCCTGGCGAATCCTCGAATTAGAATCAGGTACAAAAACGAGCCGGAGAAAAAGGAAAACACAAGCGGTCCGATCAACCACATGGGCGATTCAAGAATGAAGGTTTGATCATAATTGCGCGCGATGCCGGTTAGCAGGACCAAAACAATGCTCGTCCAAAGCGCGGCTCGACTGCGCGCAACCGCGCGGATTGTGTCAGCGTTCCCGAACACGAAGCGGAAGACCATCCGAAGGTTCACGCGGCCGTTCTAGCACGATAAATACGTGGCGAAAAGATTATTGCCAAATTCGAGGTGAAATTCTCGAAACTCATGGGATGGCAATTTTCGGACCAAGTTGCGCCGCCGCTCGTAACAATACGGACAACGCTGCGAAAATGTTTTGCTTGTCAGAATCGTTCGCGTCTGGGAAATTTAATTCTTCCTGAGACCCGGCTCAGGATTTTAGTTAAGGGCAAACAATCAACACGCCGTGCACAAGGACAACGCGAACACCACACGATGAAACTCGGCCGTTATAGTTCATTTGGCCTGGCTTTATTGATCTGCTTGCTGACGATTCAATCTGCGCTATCCGATTGTGTGTCGAATCCGACCGGTTTGATAGGATGGTGGCCCGGCGACGGCAGTGCAAATAACGTCCTGGGCACGAACAGCGGCACGTTGCAAGGCGGAGCAGCAGCGAACGCACCGGGACAGGTCGGGACCGCATTCAGTTTCGACGGCACCAATGGGTTCGTTCAAATTACCGATTCGCCATTGTTGCGCCCAACAAATCTGACGATCGAAGCATGGGTCAGGTTTGCGTCGCTGGACTCTTCCGGCTCAGGCGGTTCGCCCGCGGGCGATCAATACTTGGTCTTTCGGCAGAACAGCCGCAGCAGTGACTTTGAAGGATTCGATTTGAGCAAAACGCGAGTCGGCGGCAGCGATGTCTTCCGGTTCCTGATTTCCTCCACGTCTGCTCAGACGGTCGAGATTCATTCATCGACAACGATCAGCACCGGGGTTTGGTATCACGTCGCGGCTGTCCGTGGATCGAACTTCATGCAAATTTACGTGAACGGAAATTTGGAAAGGCAAACGAATATCTCTTTCGCGCAGGACTACGGCAATTTCCCTCTCTACTTCGGCAGTTCCGGCGAATCGTATTGGGACCATAAGCTGAAGGGCAACCTGGATGAAGTGTCGCTGTACAATCGCGCGTTATCGGCGAGCGAAATTGCTGCAATTTACGGCGCCGGCAGCGCGGGCAAATGCAAAGCGCCGATTATTGTGACTCAGCCGCAGTCGCAAACGGTCGTGGCCGGGAGTGACGTGACTTTCAGTGTTTCGGCGAGTGGATTTGGCACGCTGGCCTATCAATGGCAATCCAATGGCGTAGTCATTCCGGCAGGGACGAATAGTGCACTCACATTCAGCAATGCGCAGCCGACGTCCGACGCTGACTATTCTGTGGTGGTGACGAATTCGCTGGGCGCGCTCACCAGCGCAGTGGCGACGCTCACGGTTGTTGTGCCGCCAAGCATCACTCAGCAACCGCAAAGTTTGATTACGAATGCCGGGGCCACGGCGAGCTTCATCACGACGGTCGCTGGGACGCCGCCGCTCGCGCTGCAATGGTTTTTCAATGGTGTATCTCTCACCGACAGCGGCCGGATCGCGGGCTCAACGAAAACCAACCTGACCATTTCGGACCTGCAGACCAGTGACACGGGTTCTTATTGGCTGGTGGCCTCGAACTTTGGCGGGATGGCGACAAGCGCGGTGGCGACACTCACGGTCGGCTTCCTGCCAGGATTCACTCAACAACCGCAAAGCCTGTTTACGAATGTTGGGACGACCATCGCTTTCACCACTACTGTCACCGGGACGCCGCCGATCGCCTTGCAATGGTTTTTCAACGGGGTGCCGTTGACCGACGGCGGACTGATCAGCGGTTCGGCGACAGCCAACTTGACCCTTTCGAGTCTTCAGACCAATAATAGTGGCCTATATTGGCTGGTGGCTTCGAATTTTGCGGGAGTGGCCACGAGTTCGGTTGCGACACTCACCGTGGTCATTCCGTTGCCTGTGATCACGACACAGCCGTTTGGCCGTTCGGTTCCGCCGGGTTTTTCGACGGTATTCACAGCGGCTGCGACGGGCTCCGGACCGCTGGCCTATCAATGGCAATTAAACGGAACGAACATCCCCGGTGCGACGCAAACTTCTTACACCAATCCCGCGGTGAGTTTGAGCAACGCGGGTGCGTACCAGATGATAGTGTCCAACGGCGGCGGTTCAGTGACCAGCAGCGTTGCGTTGCTCACCATTGGGCAGGTCGCGGCGTGGGGCAACAACCAGCAAAGGCAATGCATTGTGCCGCCGGGCTTAAGCAACGTGATTGCAATAGCGGGAGGACTTAGTTGCAGCCTTGCTCTGCGCGGGGATGGTTCTGTGGTGGCGTGGGGCAGTGGTGCCGGAACGAATCTTCCTACGGGTCTGACAAATATCGTCGCGATAGCCGTGGGTAGCACTGATAGCGCGATGGCTCTTCGTTCGGATGGAACGCTTGTCGTTTGGAACAGTTCAGCCAGCGGTACCAATTTCGCGAACTCGTTGAGTAATATCGTCTCCCTTGCCGCGGGTTATGGCTTCGATGTTGCGATTCGCGCGGAAGGTGTTTTGCGCGCGTGGATCTCCACCGGCGCTTCGCCCGCGCAAGTGGCTACTCCGGCAGGCCTGACAAAAGTTATCAGTGCTGCTGCGGGCGTGAATCAAAACATTGCCTTGCGCGATGATGGGACGGTGGCGGTTTGGGGAACGGGAACGGCGACGAATGTCCCGGGCCAGTTGACGAATGTTGTCGCGGTTGGTAGCGGTTTCAACCATGTGATTGTGTTGAAGGCGGATGGAAAATTGTCGGCCTGGGGTTCCGGTGTGAGCACCAACATTCCGCCAAATCTTACGAACGTTGCCGCGATAGCCGTGGGCAGCTATGCGCAGGGTCAGTCTCACGATCTGGCGATTCTCTCTAATAACACGGTCGTCGTTTGGGGTGACAACGGATTCGGCGAAACGAATACGCCTTCGGCTTTGAGCAATTTGGTGACGGTGGCAGTAGCGGGTGGCGGGTATCACAGCCTCGCGCTGGTGAACGATGGCACGCCGCTGATACTTCGTCCGCCGGTCGGCGGAACATACTTTAGCGGGCTGGATGTGAGGCTGAGTGCAAAAGCAGTCGGTGCGCCGCCCTTGAGTTACCAATGGCTGCGCAACGGAACGAATATTCCGGGCGCGACGCAGTCTACATTGTCGTTGCCTGCGATCACCACCGCAGATGCGACAAGCTATCAGATCGTTGTCAGCAATGCGCTCGGTGTCGCAACCAGCGTTCCGGCGCCGTTAAACGTGATCGATGGCGCGCCTTTCTTTATCCAGCAGCCGGTGCAAACCAATTACGCGTATCTTGGCACGAAGTTCTCGCTCACCTCCGTCGTTGGCGGTTCGGGCCCGCTGCAATTCAAATGGCTTTTCAATGGACAGGAGCTGCCGGGTCCGGCGTCGGACATGCTGACATTCCCCCGTGTGCAGGTGACGAACAGCGGTGCCTATACATTGACTGTCAGCAATTCGTTTGGGTCGGTTACCTCTTCGATCGCAAATCTCACGGTGCTCTCAGTGGTCGCATGGGGCGCGTTTGATATTTTCTATAATGAAACGAATGTTCCTGCGAGTTTAACCAATGCCATCGCCATTTCTGCTGGGCCCGGCTCGAGTCTCGCGTTGCGCGCCGATGGAACCGCACTCGCGTGGGGGCATTATCAGAACAGCGAAACCAATATCCCGCCAGGTCTTTCAAACCTGGTCGAAATAGTCGCGGGTCCTGGATATAATCTCGCCTTGCGCGCGGACGGCCAGGTCCTGGGCTTTGGCAATATCAGCGCCGATTCGTTGCACGGCCTTTCGAAAATCGTTTCAATGGAAGCCGATAATTTCGGGGCCACGTTTCTTCGGCCGGATGGAACCGTTGTCCGCTTGGCTCAGAACGCGCTGAGCTTTCCGACTTTCGGCACGAACGTCGTTGCCTTGAATCATTACATCAGCGGTTACGGGCTTTTGCGCGCAGACGGGACGGTTCTGCTCAGCGGCAATATCAAGCTCCCAGCAGCCAGCAACATCATGCAGATGGCGGCCTCATTCACTGGCAGTGATAACGAATTGTTCCTGCGACGCGATGGTTCCGTGTTGGGCGCGGGACGGTTGGGGGGTGCGCTGGGTGTTTCAAACGCCATCGATATCGCGGCCGACACGATCGTTGCGGCGGCAGTCCGGCCCGATGGCACGGTGGGCTCGTGGGGCACGAGCGGCTCCCCGACCAATGTTCCGTTTGGCCTCGCTAATGTGGCGGTGCTTGATGCCGCGCAGTACCACTTCATGGTCCTGCTTAAGGATCGCATTTTTCCGCCGGTATTTCTGTCGGATGCACTGAACACTGCGGCCCTAGTTGTCAGCTCGAAGAACAGCGCGCAGTGGTTTGGACAGCGAAGCATTTCCCACGACGGCCAGCATGCAGCCCAAAGCGCGCCGATCGATCGGAATACCGCGTCCTCGATGCGCGCTCTGGTTACTGGACCCATCACCGTGCGGTTTTGGTGGAAGGTTTCTTCGGAAACCAATCACGATTTTCTCACCTTCTCGGTTGGTGGCAGCCCGCAAGCCGCCATTTCAGGCGAGCAGGATTGGCAGCAGGTTGCCTTTAACGTGCCGGCCGGACCGCAAATGCTGGTCTGGACCTATTCAAAAGATGATTCCCGCAGCGCGGGCCTGGATGCCGCGTGGGTGGATCAGCTTGAGTTGATTCCCATCGCGCCATCCATTGTTTCCCAGCCGATCGGTCAAACCGTTTTGGGCGGCACTAATGTGACCTTTTCTGTCTCAGCCTCCGGCACTCCGCCGCTGAGTTATCAATGGAGAAAAAATGATGTTGCTTTGACAAATCAGCTCGCTTCGTCGCTGGCTTTGACAAATGTGACTCGCACCAATTCTGGTTCTTACTCCGTCGTCAT
>JGI1027J12803_100146809_pt1 | contig 10121 bp, 9 predicted proteins | sample IowNatreferecore_FD_12803 | JGI IMG/M metagenome (IMG submission 12803) | reverse complement strand
TTTCCTAGCCAGTCTCGTTTTGGGCCGGCTTGTGTCTTGAGCTATGAGACGGTAAGAGACAAAGGAACCGCAATACGCCGAGCTTTTGTCTGTTCAGAGTTTTCGCGACTTGCCCTCTCATAGTGACCACTATCGACGCGTGCGGGAGATCGCGGCCACGGCTGCCTCCGTCCACTCGCTGACCGCTTCGAACCAATGCCCGTCCCACGCTGGCCCGCGCGAGATCAGCCGAACGTTCTCCCGGTAATGTGGATCTCGCTGCCCCGGCAGGTAGATGTACCCGGCACCGGTCTCTCTGGAGTACGCGAAGGTGACCTGATACTCCCGGTGCTCATCATTCTGGCGCGTGGAAGAAACGACCGTGAGATGGAACTGAACGATGTAGCGTGTCATTGATGAATCGGGTTCGGTCGTGGGCTTCGACCAGTCGGCCACCCAGTTATGGATCAGTGGAATCCGATCACGGCCGCTGAGAATGAAGTTTCCTGGGCCTGGGCCGAATCGAAACTTCTCGACCAGCACCTTGTCAGCAATTTCCGCCGTTATGCCGTCGCCTGTAATGGTGATTCGATCGGTGGTGGCCGGTGAGAAGGCGGCCGCGGAGATCACGATGAGACCTGCTAGCAACGTTCGCATGTCGGTTAGACGATCCTATTCAAGATTTTCTTCACGTAAGGCCAACGCTGTCAAAGGCAGCGAAGGAGAAAAGCGATCGCGAGTGGGCGAGAACGCCCGCAGTGCTAGTCCCTTTCGGCATCCTGGACCACCATAATTGGGCGAGATCGCGGGTGGATGGCTCGACAATCCACCAATCCCTCGGTTAAACAGCGATTGTCCAAGAAGGGGTCAAGTCGGACTCGAACCTCCGCAAGTCTCCGACAGTTAAGCTGATAGGAGTCTGTTCGATCGCGAGTGGATGGCTCATCAACTAAGACTCGAACCTACAACCCCTCGGTTAACGCGATAATAATTTCGGAGCCGTAGTTGCGTTTCTAACAGGGCATCCCAGGCCCATCTCGTGCCGTTTGGCTGGGCGCAGCTCTCGCCACTATCGAGATCATCGATCCTCGCGGTCGTCGCCCTTTTTCGGACAGCGGAGATCTTCGTCCACCACGGTGCAGGGTGTGCCGGGAGGGAGAACCCGCAGCGACTTTAGGAATTCGATCACCTCATCCTGTTGAAAGGGAAATAGCGCCTGAAATGCAATTCGCGATGTTGTGGCCTCACCGTTGTGACCCAGGTTGATCGCTTCACGGATTGTAGTAAATTTTCCAGCGTGTCCGTAGGGCCCAGAGTCGGCAAGTCCCCAGAGCCTTCGAGTCAGGAACTTCTGGTTTCCTGCGAAAAATCCAGGCGAACCTACAGGCTCGTTTTGGTCGATCGGCTCAGCGTTTGGGTCGTTCGGTCCGTCTGCCATTGTGTGAAGCTTGAGATCCGTATAGGCGGGCACCATGATCACACCGCGGACCGGCGTTAACCGGGGCAGGGGTAAGCGATCGCTCGTCAAGTCCACCAGCAACGGCGGCGCGCTGATCGGGTACTTAGTGACACCGGGTATGAGGTTGGGCGAGTTCGGCCCCGTTGTCGGATTGTACGGGCTCGGCTCGCTGTAGATCCAACCGGGTTGGCCTGGCACCCCTGGGTTGCTATTGCTCGTCAGAGGGAGCGCCGGAATGTGACAGGAGGCGCAGCCCACCTTGATGAACAGTTGCTCGCCCACGGTGATCGCGGCACGGGTAACGGCATCGTGCGGTAATACCTGTCCTGGAACATTTAGCGTTATTTGGAAAAGAGTCGCTGCCGTCACGTCCGCGGTAGTCAACTCATTAACGAAACCATCTCCATCCGCGTCAACGCCAAGACCGAACCGTTCTTCCGCCTGGATTCCGTGGTGGTGGTTGTAGGCGTTATTCGTGAACTGTCGCACTGAAACGACGTTCCCAACTTGGTGAAAAGGGCGGATGAGAAGGCTGGGCGGCGCCGTGCCCGCCGAGATAAGACTGGGCGCCGGTATTCCGGCGACTTGGGAAACGTCCCACGAGCCATCGGGCCAGCGGGTGAGGCTGCCAAATGAGATCCCCTTGGCTGTAAGGGTAACGCTTTTGCCTGGAATAGCAGTGTCGCGTTCTGCCTGAAGCTCCGCGCTCATCTGCCGAGCTAGCATTTCGATGAAGCCTGAGCCGTTCATCCCGATGCTTTTCCTGTCGTTCGTGGCGGTTCCCAGGCTAAGAAAATTGCCGGCCTCGTCTATCGCGCCCTTGGTCGGGAGAGTGCTCGACCGATCGAAATCCAGAAAATCGAATCGCTGGGCCAGCACAAACACTTCAGCACTGCGATCCCCACCGCCGCCAGCAAAAGGGCTATTATGACAACCGAAACAGGAGTTTGCGTCGGGGCCGGAGAGTCGATTGAAGTTGCGAGGAAAAACGAGCGGCGCTGCTTGATCAGAGAGTGGAACTCCCGTTCCTTTGCTGCGTGGGCGCCCTTGGCCTTCCTGCGACGTCCATTTCGCTCGAAAGAGCTGACTGCCGAACGCAACCAGCTCTGGGATTGTCATCTGGAACTCCTCGCCGTCCCGGAGGTGCATCATCACGGAGACTTCTCTTCCAATACTGCCCGGCGGCTGTCCCAAGGCGACCGTGACAGGAAGAGCCCAACAAACGAGAGTTAGAGCCCGATTCCTGAGTGCAATGTTCCACCTCGAATTCACGTCAATGCCTCTTTCTCTCCCTTGAGTTATTGGATATTCTCAGGCCGACGTGTGGCCAAGAGCGATCCGGAGATCGCGATTGTCACACTTCGACTACAAGCGCCACAAGCAAGTTGAGCGGTGCTGCTGAACCAGCCCAGACGTCCAGAGTCGGTATTTTTGCAAACCGCTGCCGGAACAATTGAGTGAAGACCGAGCGCCAAAAAGCCGCGATCAAGTTACGCTTGCTGGGTTTTCAAGTTCTCGCTAAAGCGGGTTGGTCTTTACCTTGAGTTGAAAGTCCGAGTTCCTCGCGGTAAAGCCCGCTGATGAGTCCACCGTAATTGTGTAGGTGAGCGTGCCCGACGTAGGGTTCGTCGGACTGGTTCGTATCATGAAGGTGCCCGTTTGCGGTGGACTCGTGTCCGAGGTCTTTTGACCGGCAGCGAGCACAAAGGGAAACGTTTTCGATTCGTAGCCCTTAGTTAGCACGACTCCGCTCGGATTTGACGGTTGGGCTACTGTCAGGGTACCCGATACCGTCCCGCTAAACCCCTCGCTCGCAGCGGCGTCGACTCGGAAGGAAATCGCCCCATCCCGCCGCTCAACCGTAAGATTCGTCGGAGTGACGATGAGTGTCACCTCGGGCTTCGCTTGGACAGTGCGCTGAGGACTATGGCCGGCCTGGGCCGACCAGCCATAGTTCTTCGCGAAGAGAAAAATGAGGATCGCTGAAGACATGATCCTGCGATCGAGCCGAAACCGGAATGCTCTATTATTCATGTGCTCGCTCCCTTGAATTTCATTATCTCCACTCGCGTTCACTGGACGGTCACGGTCACCTGCTTCGGAGATGTACTACCTATAGTGTACGATCCCGATGGGTCGATCGTGACAGTGTAGACGAGGTTTCCACTCTGTTGATTTTGTGCCGAGGTGGTTATGGTGAAGCAGTTCGTGGCGGGGACGTTGCAGGTGCCGGACGTACTTTGACCCGACGAGAGCGTAAAGTTATAAGTCTGCGAACCTGATCCGACATCGAGAACAACCTGATTCGGATTGCTTGGCTGCGACACCGTGATGGATCCTGAAATGGTGCCTGTGAAGCCGCCGCTAGCCGAAGCGTCGACGGTAAACGTAGCGGTGCCGTTTTGTCTAGCGACCGTCAAGCTTGTGCTGCTGACGGACAGGTTTACAACTGGCAGGACCGCTACTTGGGCGCCAGCCGATTGATTACAACCGTTCCCTGAGATGGTCACTTGGGAAAAAGCATTCCCCGCACTCTGCCCCTGAAAGGTGGCACTGCTGCTGAAGCTGCTCACTAGGGTGGCAATATTGGTGTCGCTGGATCCCCAATTGCTGAAGGTGCCTCCTCCGGTGCTGCCGCATTGTTCAACGCAGGTACAGTTGCCATCGCTGCCGCAAGTCTTGCCTACGGCATTAACTTGGCCTTGCAGACCGACGCCAACCTGCAAATTGGTTACGTCTGCCCCACAGATATCGGTGTACTGGGCGCAGGCGAACGGGCGTACAACATGATTCAGCGCATTCACTTGGACGACATGTCCAAAGATCCGCGGGTTAGTCAAAGTAAACCACCCGACAATCCCATGGGTGCTTTCGTGGGAAAGCGTCCGCCCTTTATCATCCGGCTCCTGCTTGTTGATGATATCGTCGAGTCGAATGATCACGGTCGACTGGGGCGGCACGGGAACCAACTTAGTCCAGGTTTTGTTATCCGCGTAAACTGAAAGTGCGATTGAATTTGAGGCAGTCTGATCTGGATTGAAGAGCACGATCGTTGAGGAAAACCCTCCGTCGATACGCCAGGGATGTTGCCCGCCGTTGGCTCTCTCGGCCCGGTCCTTCCACGGAAACGCAAGGTTCGAAGACGAATCGTTGGGCGACGACAGGGCCTGAATGCCGGTCATCACCTCGCCCGGCTCGCCATCAGCGCTTACCACGACCGAAGCGTCCCCGTGTGCACCTCGGACGGCATCCGTCAGATTTAGAAGGCCGATACTGTGGGGTGCCAACTGCAGAGTGGCTACCTCCTTCTGCGCGCCACCTTCGACGAGGATGAACGTCGCTCTACGTGGTACCGCACCAAAGTTAGCCGCTGAACCTTGAATCTTGGTCGAATTCCCGGCCACTTTCGTGATGCCTGGGAAAACCGCACCGGAGGATCTCAGTCCGTTGGCGTCTGCAAACGGCATCGCTACGAATCCTCGACCGGATCCGCCGCCGGTCGATCCAAAGCCGAATACCGCAAGCTCACTTGAGGCAACCGAGGAGGAAATCGCCACGGCGACCAGGTGTTCGCCATTCCCTGGCGGTGTCGCCGTCGGGGCCGACAGACTCCTCGGCCCGCCGGTAGCACAGGCATCGATGAGCAGTGTGCGATTGGGACCAATCGTAACCTTACCATCCGTGGCTTTATTGCCATTGTGGCCTTGAAAACAAGCCACCTGGAGAGTCTGTTCCTCGGCACTCAGACTTCGCACAGCGATGAGTGGCGCCGTTGATATGCTCACGGCCCGAAAGTTCGCCGGTGCGGATCCCATCAACATCTGAAATTCTTCCTCAACATCATTGACCGAGTCTCCACCTCGGCCCGCGATCGACAACTGCGCAGCCATCGTGGACGGCCTGTGTGGCAAGAGAAAAACGGAACCGTATCGAACCGCTGAATCGCCTAAGAGGTCCCCCACGGCTACGGAACGTTCCGAGCGCGGGCTCAGCGCCACCGTTTGCTGGACAAGATGGTCACCCGAAAGACTGTAAAGAACGACATCGACATCGACCCCTTGCGGCGCATTGTTGACTATCGTAATCACGCTCATTCTTTGGTCATCCTCGATGAAGAGGGGCGCGACCAACGGCATGGGCATCGTGGCGGAACCCTTGGTCGACAACGAGGTGACGCTCTTCTGAGGACTTGTTGATTGGGTCGCACTCGGCTGAGCGAGCAGAGCCGGGCCGAGCGCAAGAGTAATAAGAACCGATGAAACGGGCTGTAAGCCGGGCATTTTGTTAAGAAACATACTGCCATCCTTTCTAATTCGTCGCCTACTTTGATCCGATGACACGCAACATTAGAATCAAAGATATTCGGAATGGCGATTGTCTGTTTTCCGGAAGAGATTGCTATTGCTGCTAAACGTGGTATCTGCTAGTGCGCTTAGAAGAAATAAAGCTGAAGAGCGTTAGAGACGGTGGGGAGACGCGTAACATGCGTCGTAACAATGAAACTGTTTAGTGTGAGATCGAGGAGTTATTCTGCTGATGTTTGCGCGCGGCTTACCCGCGCCGAGGTATAGTCTTGCGAACGGTTCACGTCAGTTGTTGACCCTTGTTGGACCGCCGGGCTATCAGGCGCATTCGCCTTTCGGTGCAACCACGCCTCCAGTTCAGTGGCACGAAAACGCCACTGTCGCCCGACCCGCAATGCCGGGAGCTCGCCTAATTCCGCCCAGAGGCATACTGTCCGTGCGGACACGCCGATCCAATCGGCCACGTCACGACTCGTCAAGAGCCTCTGCCGATTGGAATGCGCGTTCACGGTGCTCATTTACCTTACGGAATTTACGTCGATAGAACCCGCGCCCGACTCGAAGTGGTGAGATGCGAATTGATCCCGGTTTGTTTCTGTGATTTCTCGACTAAGTAATCTTTCCAATTCAAGACGTTGGCATGGGCGAAGCTTGTCCGACGTAGCATTCCCTCCAGTTCATGACAAATCGATCACTTTTCCTGAGCTAAATCAGGCGGTCCGAGGCGCGGACTCACGATTCCCGCCTGCCATGTGCGCGCCCTCGTCGAGCCCGCCCAACACCAGGGATATGTCTGGATTCCACCCGGTCAATTCAGGATGGGAGCCTCACGCCTCGATACCGAAGCGTATGAGGATGAAAAGCCACAGCATTCTGTCACGATCATGTACGGATTCTGGTCTGGCCCGTCGACGAATACGATCCGATAATCTTGAACCGGCGGGTAGGATTAGAAGCAATTAGGACCGCTCGGCGGTTCTCATCGCGCGACACGAACAGCCGCCTCGTGCATACCGACGACACCATCCATTTCGGACGCAATACAGTTCTGCGCGTTACGAAATTGATACCGCCAGGTTCTGACGCTGCTGAGCCACAAGGCGCCATCGTCCTACGTTCTGATCGTTGAGAACGATGGGGATCCATTGATGTGTTGGTTTCTTAGACCCGCTGCGACGAACGGTTAAGCATGGAACCATATCGCGTTTTCATCTCGTCGATCATGAACTGCACGGAGGACCTTGTCGCTGAGCGCGCTGCGGCGCGAGTCGCGATTGAATTCTTCGCCCCGATGGCGGTCGCCTGGGCCTTTGAAGCAGAACCCGCGTCCTCGAAGCCGCTGCTCAATTCTTACATCGACGCGGTGACAACGAGCGACCCGCTGGTGCTGATCTTGGGACAGCATCTCACGGCGCCTGTCAGAGCGGAATACGATACGGCGTTGGACCATGCGAAGCAATTGCTCGTGTTTTGCAAGGCTGTACCCGAGTTTACTTTCGCATTGGCAGACCAATATGCTTTCGGTGTCATCGGACCTTACTGCTACATCCTAGCCTCCTACCGCCAAGCAAAGGTCAGTTATTCTATGGCCATGACAATAGCGGCCGGTTTCGTGGCTCGGGATGGGATTCTGCTGTGCACGGATAGCCAACTCACGAGCGCAGGGAAAACCTATAGCCCCAAGATCATCCGGGAAACCTTTCCAGTCGGCAGGAGCGTTACCTTTGCGCTAAGTGGGGAGATAGAATACGCCAAAAGCGCCATCTATGACGCATTTAAAGCTGTTCGAGACCTGCCCTCCGACGCAGGTATCTGGGCGATGAGGAAGGCAATTCGCAAGGCGGTGAGGAACTGTGAGCGCGAACGCAAGGCTCTACGCGACCCGGGTGACTATAGCGGAGGGTCTCACTTCCTGATAGCGATTACGACCGCCTCAGAGCGAGTACTGTTTTCAAGTCGAGAGGCCGCGATGCCTTCGGTTCAAACTTACGCGTGCATTGGAAGTGGCAGCTACCTTGGACACTACATCGCCACGCTACTTCGGCCCGATGTGACCATGCCCATTTGGGGACTGGTCCCAATCGCGCTTCAGATGATCGTGGCCGCCAAGAGGCATGATGCGTATTGCGGTGGCGGATCACACTTCATGGCGATTCGCGAAACGGAAGGACGCGGGGATTTTTATGATCAGTCTTCCGACGTGACCTTTCATGACTACGAGCGGTTCTCTGGGGAGCTTTTGTTGTCGATGAGCCAAGCTAATCTGACGGCTGATGAGTTCCACGAGAGGCTCGGCGCATTTACGGAACGCGTCACCGCTCTGCGAACTTCGATGCATCGCTCCAACTCCATGTATCGCCAATTGGTCGATTACCTGAGTCCAGCAGATCGACCAGGTCCTCTACCACCCACATCCGACTCGTGACTCTAGCAGCCATCGCGGGAGTCACCCGAAGGGTCTGGTGAAATTGTACGCATCGTGGGCTGTCATGAGAATTCCAAGACTTCTGACGCTTTCACCATGCACATGGGGGTTGCGGAAAACCCTCCTGTGGCGGAGTCGCTGGTGTTTTGCGGTGTGGGGGGCCATCCCCACCCCGGCGTTGCCCTCGGGGGAATGAGAGAGGGAATCAAATCCCCAATGCTCATGGGTTAATTGAGACGCCGTGCCACGGTCCAAGAGAGACAAGCGGAAACCAAAGCCCACCGATGCCGAGGTGCGCGACATTCTCGTTCAAGCCATGGCCGATGTTGGAGCTGATCCGGCGCTCGTTTATGCTTTTCAGAAGACCGGCGTTTATGTCTGCGATGAGAACGAAAAGAGCCTGCCAAAGAAATCGCTCAAGGCTTTCGACGCTGCGGTAGACGAGTACATCGCCGCCGTGAAGCGTCCCCCTCAATAGCACGCTCCCATCGGTTGGAAGTCCGTAATTCCAGCAGCCTGGAGCGATAGGAGCGGTACGTTTTCTCCGGCAAATTGGATGGGATAGGCTTAGTTACTATGCACACTTGGCAATATAGGGCGGATTGGCTGTCATTCGGTCCACCGGGAGAGACTGCTGTTGAGGCACTCGACGCCTACGGCAGGCAGGGATGGGAGCTTGTGAGTATGAACCTACTCAGTCACGATGACGCGTTACCTCGCTTCCTCTGTGTCTTCAAACGGCCAGCTTCAGATGAATTTAGAGGGCTGTCCTAGCTTCAAATAGGCGTAAACGGTGCTGGACGGCTATGCACTGGCCAGCGGAGTCTAAGGCCTGAAGAACCGACAGCCTCCCCCTGACCGCTACAGTGGACGGCGCGACCACAGTACTCAGTCGCCTCAACCGCTCCACATGCCCGAGGTTGCTTTTATGAGCAACTCATCGAGGGACGGTCATTTCCTCAACTGAACGGCTGGACCCTCGGGAAAAGCAGCTCAGACGACCGCGAAGGGGGCTGCCAAGCGCGCCACGCATGTCTTAGGCAAACTACCTCTCGAGATGTGGATCGCCGCCCTGGCCTTTTCTCACAGGCTGCTTTTAAGGCTAATCAACCAGCGGGTTCCGGCGGCGCCAGGACGCATAAGCTTCGAGAAACTGTTCTTCAGCGAGATCCAGCTCGAAACCAACAGCAATCTTCATCTCTCTGAGAACGGAATCGTCCCAAACCCTCGCTGAGCGTGTTACGCTAGCGCGAAACCTCTACATCCAAGCCGCACGCGAGTTCTATGACCCCCTGCCAACCGAGTTCGACGCAATCTATCAGAGGGCGGAACACGCTAGAGTCGTCTACGAGTCAGCCAGGGCGGCGCTCAAGCACCATCTGAGAGAGCATGGCTGCGGCGTGTCAGGCGAACCCTAGTGTCCCAAAGTTAGCTCAGGCGACCGATACCAAGATCAACCAACTAATATCTGACTACCGAGCGAAACGTGGGGGCGCGGACAAACCACGAATCGCCCTCGACGAGGGACTGCTTCCAACTAACTCTTGATCGAGTAGCGGCGTTCGCCCGAGTCATCCTTGACGGATGCGAGTTTGAGCTTCAGCTTCCTGCCGATCACGCCGCTGAGGAAGCCGCGCACGGAATGCGGCTGCCAGCCGGTGGCCTTGATCAGTTCCTTGAGCGTCGTGCCACCCGGTCTTTTCAGCAGCGCAACGATTTTGTCGGTCTTGGTGGCTCCGCGCCCGCCTGTTCCGGGCTGAACGGTCTTAGCCTTGCGAGTCGCGGGCTTCGTGGTTTTCTTGGCGCGGCCCGCCTTCTTGCGCGTATTGGCTTTAGCTGGCGCAACGGGCGCGGCGTGTGCCGCACGACGCCGTTTCGCGACGGCAGGCGTCGCGGTCTGCGCTTCGGTTTGCTCGGGGTTAATATCATCTCCTTGCCGCGGCTCAGCCGCGGT
>JGI1027J12803_100812474_pt1 | contig 10150 bp, 10 predicted proteins | sample IowNatreferecore_FD_12803 | JGI IMG/M metagenome (IMG submission 12803) | reverse complement strand
GGGTGCAGGAACTATAAAAGTCTTGACTGCCGTGGAGTAATTAAAAATGGCTGTATGTGAAGGACTGCAAAAAATGACAGCAGTGATTTTTTAATCTTTAAAATTCAAAAAATGAATTTATCCTGGTTATACCCTGTGCCTCCCTTCCTTTTCTTTCTTCTGGTAGTCTGTATTATTGCAGCCCTATCGGTATTCGGTTTTCTTTCTGTCCGGAAGCGGGTTGAACGCTGGCTGGGAAAACCTCCGGCACAAAATGCAGTAATCAGCTATTATATTCACGCAACCGGGGTTGTATACGGCATTACACTGGGACTGATTACCGTAGGTGTATGGGAAAATTACAATCATGTGAATGTACGAGTGGAGGAAGAAGCCGCGACCCTGGCTTCGGTATATCGCGATGTGAACAGCTATCCTGAACCTTACAAAGGCCAGCTGACCGGGGAATTAAAAACATATACACGATATGTGATTGATGAGGCGTGGCCACAGCAGGAAAAAGGGATCATTCCCTCGGGCGGCGTGGACCTGATGCAGGGTTTTCAAAAAACACTGTTCGGGTTTGAACCGACGACGGAAGGACAGAAAATTATTCATGCTTCAGCCCTTCACAATTATAATGATTATATACTACTGAGACGGCTGCGATTGCAGAATGTAACTAAGGGTGTTTCCGTCATGATCTGGTGGGTAATATTATTTGGAGGTTTGGTCAACCTGATATTATCCTGGTTATTCGTAGTAACACATAAATCTTTGCATATTCTGATGAATGCCCTGTTAGGTGCATTGCTGGGAGCCCTGGTATTTCTAATTATCGTCCTGGATTTCCCCTTTCGTGGCTGGTTTAAGGTCAGTTCAGAGCCGTTTGAAGTTACTTATCAACAATTGATGAAGTAATATATTTTATTTACAACCAATATACTCTCTCAGCCTTAGAAAACTGGATGCCTCTTCCCTGAAGACTTTGTTTGAAGTCAAGAAATAGAACAAAAGTCCTGGTATTAGTATAATTGAATAAATTTTATAATAAATTTAGTTACAAAACCCCCAACATGAAATTGGTATTATTATCAATAGCTATCTTTTTTGTCAAAAACCTGGCCGCACAAACCCTTAGTGGTGATTCATTAATTACTTCAAGCGGTTTTGTTATTAAACCTGAGGATGAAATACTATTCGGATCCGGAACGATGCCAAATGGTGACTTTAAATATATAGCAGATTCCCGCACAAATGTATTTACCAAACCGCAGAAAGGAGTACCCCCTCAGGTGAAAAAATCCTGTACGGGGCATACGTACAAAGTCAAGAAAATTCGAATAGATGGAAACGAAAAAAATGGCTATACATACGCCGTTATCCTATTCGGGGATGGTATAAAAAAATACGAAATGGACGCCGATGGTGCAATAAGTTCAGGGGAAATAGTAGTTCCAGACAAATACCGTCCAAAATCCATAACAGCCGTAAACGCCCTTACCGCGACTGAACAACTTGAAAAATTGGGCAAACTGTACAGGGACAGCCTGCTTACAAAAGATGAATTTGAAGCCCAAAAAAAGAAAATCCTTTCACAATAAGAATGAATTTAATCGTTTACTACCTGCTAAACGCTTTTCTATTTCCCGTTGTTTAGTTTATCCATTATTTCGAATTCATTTTTAAAGAATCCAGGTTTCAGCGCGGTCACAGAATCTATTTCCAGGATTGCTCCTTCAGTCCTGGTATAAGGTTTCCAGACAGGCAGGCCACTGACATTCGGGTAACCTGTTTTAATAAATTGAATCCAATAATCTGACATTAGCGCTTCCATATCAAAATCCCGTTTCTGCCATGGCCGTTTCCACGTATGAAGGGTGTGCAGGGCATAAGGAACTTCCGAAGTATGAAATGCTCCATAGTTGGGAAACCCGGGTTTATCCGTCGGAACAAAGGATGACTGGTAAATAAAAGTTGGCTTATTGTCGAAACCTGCCAGCAGGTATGCGGGGTACGCCGCAAAGCTCAGCAAATTAATTTCCAGCTGGCTTGCCTGCGCCTGTTCATTATTTTTTGCGGGAAAGATCTTAAGGTACTCTGTTGCATCGGCCCCGTATTTTTCTTTTGCGCGCTCAGTGAATTTCTCCGCGGTAATATCTGGCTTGCCAAATAACATGGCGTCACCGGAAACCCAGCCCATTATAACTGGCACGTCGTTCTGTTTGCCTTCTTTAAAATAAGCGTTAATGTCTTTAGGTAATACATATCCGTCTGAAGTTAAACCCATGCGCATGGATCCAAGTGATTGGGATGCTTTCAAAATTTCATCAGCCGGTTTCTTTCTTAATTCTTCTAAACTGCCGGCACCCGTTTTTTTTTGTAGAGCGGCTCCAATGGCTTCGGCATCCTGCAAAGAAGCAACCATGTGACTCCCTAATATACCACCGCTTTGTAAAATGGCACCCTGGAAAAGACCCTTTGCCAGAGGAGAAGCGAGCAGGGCATTCACGCTAATGGATCCTGCTGACTGGCCCGCGATTGTTACGTGCCCCGGATCACCGCCAAATGCTGCAATATTTTTTTGAACCCATTGCAGGGCCGCGATCTGGTCCATAATTCCATAATTCCCGGAAGCATTTTTTTGCTCTTTACTCAGTTCCGGATTTGCCATAAATCCAAATGGCCCTACGCGGTAATTAATACTTACAAACACAATTCCGCGCTTTGCCATTTCCTCTCCGTCGTATATAGCACAGGCAGCCGAACCTGAAGTTAAACCCCCTCCGTAGATCCACACAAAAACCGGTCTTCGCTCGTTGCTGTTTTTTGCAACGGTCCAGATATTCAGGTAGAGACAGTCCTCACTCAATGGTTCAGGCGGAGCAATAAATTCGACCGACCAGCATAAAAATGGTTCCGGTTTGGGTTGGTAGGGACTGGCCGAAAAACTGATGCACTTACGCACTCCCGACCAGTTGGCCACCGGGTGCGGCGCTTTCCACCTTAATTCCCCAACAGGTGGCGAGGCAAATGGAATACCCTTGAAAATATTTATTTCGCCCTGGCTACTGCCGGAAACAGATCCATTGAGTGTTTTCACAATGGGCACCTGCGCCTTTATGTTGTGAAACGCTACAAAGAAAAAAATAAACAATAAAATTTCTTTCCTGAATGACATGGCCATTAAAACAATATTTAACAATATTTCAAATTGAAAATAGGCAATTGTTCCCATGTATTGAAGCGTAGTTTGCTATTGCTCCGGTAAAATACAATACCAATAACGGATCATGAGAGTTGAATTGTCGCACAGCTTACAATTTTAACTTCTTAATTCCATTTTGTCAGCGATAAGACAAAGCCCATTCGTTGACACATTTAATTTTGATAGTGGAGTGGAAAGAATTTTAAACCATATATCAATATGTTTGGTGAAACTGATCTGAAAAAAATACTTGAAACATTAGAGCCCAGGCTCAACGAAGGTGAATTCGCTTTTTGCCCTGTTGAATCTTTAGAAAAAGTACTGGCGATGGTTAATCTGGAGCAGATCCTTTTCTTTTTTAAGGAAGGGGAGGCGTACACAATCATAATAGAAAAGAGGTTGGCCGATACTTGTAAGCTAAGTTATACTTACGTAGCATCATGGATAACTCTGATAGTACATTCATCGCTGGAATCTGTAGGATTGACCGCTATGTTTTCCGTGGCCCTTGCCAATGAAGGCATCAGTTGTAATGTGGTGGCGGCAACATTTCATGACCACATTTTTGTCAGAGTTCAGGATGCCCATAGAGCCATGAAAGTATTGAACGATTTATCTAAGAGTAGCAGGCGGAATCATGTGTGAATTTGCCCGGGTAAAATTTCAAGCAAATCCGGTAGTTCGAAATACTATTTGATATTTTAATCTCAAAGAAACTATGAATTTGAATGTAAAACAATGGCGACCTGATTCGCTCGAAAATGACAGATTGAGATTAAAACTCCTTCGCGAAGAAGACTTCGAAAATTTATTTAAAGTGGCATCAGATCCTTCAATCTGGGTGGAGCATCCAATAAAAAACAGGTATCAGCGGGAAGTTTTTCAAGGCTACTTTAATCTGGCGTTGTCATCGACGGCAGCATTTTTAATAATCGAAAAGGCTTCAGATAAAATTATAGGCTGTACCATCTTGCACAACTATAATGAACAGGATTCAAGTATACCTATTGGTTTTACTTTTTTAGCAAGGGATTATTGGAGCCGCGAATATAATATAGCATCAAAAAGGCTGTTGATGGACCATGCATTTCAGTTTGTTGAAAACATCTTTTTCCTGGTTGGAAAAGATAACATTCGCCCACAAATCACGCTAAAAAAATTGGGTGCACGGCTAAATTGTCAAGTTGAATACAAACACGGTGATCAAAATATCCCACAGTTTCAATACCTCATTTCAAGGGATGACTGGAAGGAGACGGTTTTAAATTATTAACGGAATATTTCAATGAAAAAAACAAAAATTATCTATTGAGTCTTTACGGGCTTGTTTTTAGTTTTAGCATTTTTAGGCTCATATTTGGACATTAGTCATTCAAAAGATGCCGTTGAACTAATATCTCATTTAGGTTAATCCGGTTACTTTGTCACTTTTATTGGAGTGTTCAGGCTATTGGGCGTTATAGCGATTTGGACGCCGGGCTTTCCCAAAATTACGGAGTTGGTAACTGGTTTATACATCTATTACCGCAAACATTATTTTTCTCTTTTAGGAAATGAAATATGACAGTCCCCCAGTTTGGAAGATTATGGGGGCAGAAAGAATTATTTCCCATGAATCACGGTAATGCGGTTTTCCTTTTCAGCCGCCTGCAACAATTCAAAGTCTTTCTCTGTTTGATCAGCATATTTGACGGCAAAATCTGCCACTGCATCGGCAAACACATCATTTTGCCCGATATAACCGGATATCTCAGGTGCCCTGCCGGCCTTTGCATGGGATTTGGCCAACGCCCACCCGCACAAAAGAGCATAATCACTTAAAATTTTAGGCGTAAAGATTTCAATATTTGCACTGGCCTTCATATCCCGGAGTTGGCGTACATAAAAATCTACTCCCGTTTTGGATTTGGTCCAGCCCAGGAAAATATCGCTAACCGTTTGCATTAACCGCTGACCATTCACGATGCGTTCCCCGTGATTAGAATATTCGGAACTGCCGGCATATTTCTCCAAAACTGATGGGCTGCCCTCTTTAAACTGAAGAATAATGGCATCTTCTTCATTCACTACGAAAAGACCTACAAAGCATCTTGTTCCGACACTTCCCACACCAACCACTTTTAATGCGACATCTTCCAATTGGTACCTTCTTAATAAAGATTTTTTATCAGGAGCCAGGCTGCGATAATACTCGTCAAAGAAACCATAGGCCGCCTGGACGACCTGATCAATATCGGGCGGATGGTAGATCAGTGGCGGGTCTTCCAGGAATTTCATTCTGCCATCTTTGAATTCTGAAATCTTGGGAAATACAAATTCATGTGTCCGCTGCCTTGCTTTTGCGGAGAAGTTTTTAATCCGGCGCACAAATTCCTTATCGGCACTGAATATTTCCACAACGGATTTTTCATCCAGCCGGTTATACCAGATTTCAAGTTGATGCATCGAGGTAAATTCCCGCATTTTCTCTGCATAGGTCTTCACGGCAGTAAATGCCGCTTTCTTATTTTCTTTTTCTGAAAATCCCCTGTAACGACCCGCAACGATAATACTCGCTGCCAGTCTTTTCACATCCCATTCAAAGGGAGCAGGCAATGTTTCATCAAAATCATTGATATCAAAAACCTGGTTTCTTTCAGGAGTTGCATAACCACCAAAATTCATCATGTGGCAGTCTCCGCAGCATTGTACATAAATTCCGCTGCAGGGCAGGCCCGAAAGATCGGCAGCCATCACCACTCCGGATCCACGCAGAAAGGCAAAGGGTGAAAGCAACATCCGGCCATACCGGATCGGTAACAATTGCTCCACTCTTCCGACGCCTGAATCAATGAGCAATTGAATAGGATCCATCCTTCCTTTCAGTTCCACTGGTGTTGCATGTGCTTCCCGGGGCGTTTGCAAACGCAACTGTTTACCCTTTGTTATCCTTTCTTTTAACAAGGGAAGAGATTCCCATATCTCCCGGTAGGGATAATGAATATGATTCTTTACTGCCATAACCTTGATGTATTAAAAGAAATATTTTAGCTTCCCAAGTTATGAATTGTCAGGCTTGATCCGCGATCAATGTGGGCGGAATAAGAAATGAATAACTAACGGTGGCGATCGGGTGACGGCCCGACCAGGTCCCATAGATTCCCATATAGATCTTCGAAAACCGCTACGGTACCATAGTCCTCTTTTGCGGGAGGTCTCACAAAATGAATCCCCTTCCCAAGCATGGATTCGTAGTCCCTGTAAAAATCATCTGTGAAAAGGAATAAAAAAACCCGGCCACCGGTTTGATTTCCTACCGCCCCTAATTGTTCAGGATTCGCAGCCCTGGCCAGAAGAAGCGAGCATTGTCCATCACCTGGCGGAGTAACCAACACCCATCTCTTCGTCTCAGACAATACAGTGTCTTCTGCTAACCGGAATCCAAGTTTCTTTGTATAGAATGCAATGGCTTCATCGTAATCTCTTACCACAAGTGCCAGATGTGCTATAAATTGTTTCATCCTGCGATATTATAAATATTAACCCATTATTTTTGTCAATAGCCCGGGGAGAAGATAAATCTGTGTATGTATAGAAAAATATTGTTGCTCATTTTCCTATTCAGCCTGCCCGGTGAAAAAATATTTTGCCAGAGCCGGGATTCAATTATTCTTTACAACGGCCAGACGCTCATTGGCGCTGTGCAGAGTGCAAACCTGGGTGCCATTTCCATCGATGATATTGATTTGAAAATGCTGAGTGTCAAGTTATTTAAAATCCGGAAATTAAAAATTGTGGAGCGGTTTAAAATTGAAACGGTGGAACGCACTATCCTCTATGGTACCATCGTGCCGTCTGGCCGGGATGGGTGGATTGACATTCATACCATCGATAGCGCAATTGTTACCATGCATATCACTAAAATTTACCAGTTGATTTCCATGGATACCGATTTTTTCACACGGCTGAACGGAAATGTTTCGGCGGGGTTTAGCTATACCAAATCCAGCGCCATTGGTCAGCTTAATTTCGCTGCGAGTCTTCAATATGCAACCAAACGATTCAGCTACAGTTTAATCGCCTCAAGTATCGGGTCAATCGATTCGGGGCGTTTTTCCAGGGATAATGAAAATGCGCAGTTGTTTGTTGCCAGGGATCTGACACCGACCTGGTTTATTGCAGCCGCCGGTCAATACCAGCGTAACCTGGAGTTGTCCATCGCCAGGAGATATCTGTTTATGCTTGGGCCGGGAAATAAAATTGTCATCAAAAAAGACTGGAGGCTGATGGCCGTCACGGGAATTACCTTTTCGCAGGAAAAAAGTACTGAAGGTGTTGCGAGCGGTCTTTTATGGGAGGTTCCCATCATGTTCCAGTTCAATTTTTACAGATTCCATAATCCCGATATTCAAATCAGCAGTACCCAGTCGGTTTACTTTAGTCTGTCACAACCAGGCCGCGTACGTTATGACGGAAACACGACTTTTTCCTGGCAGCTGATCAGGTATTTTTATCTGAATACCAGTCCATATACCAACTTCGACAGCGAGCCACCCGCGGGAAGTACCAGCAATTTTGATTACGGTATTGTAGTGGGCTTATCCTACAAATTTTAATAAAGGAACGCAAGGAAGAAAAGTTTTTCAGCTGATTTGTGATAAGACCCGGGCCACCAGCCGGTCACAACGGGTGAGATGAAAGCTGTACACAGATTCTTTTACAAATCCCTGCAGGTTTTCGCGAAGCATTGCTTTTGCCCTGCTTAGCCGGGTTTTTACGTTGGACTCTTCGATACTCAGTATTTCAGCCGTTTGCCTGACGGATAATTCTTCAATTTCCCTTAAAACAAACACCAGCCGGTATTTTCCCGGAAGACGGTCCATGGCATTTTCCAATACACCGCCGAGTTCCTTATTGGCAAGCAGCCGGGCTGGTGTGACCATATCCATTTGAATTCCCGGTTGTCTTTTCAATTCCATATTTAATCTTAATTTTTTCTTTTTCCGTGCCAGGCACTCGTTGAGCATGATACGGGTGAGCCAGGTTCCGAATGCGGACCGTTCCTGAAATGCGTGCAGGTGCTCATACGCATTGATATAAGCAGTTTGCATGGCATCTTCAGCGTCCTGATCATCATTTAATATGGACATGCCAATGCGATATAATCGCTGGTTATAATGGCGCATGATTTGTCCGAATAGTTGTTTGTCGCCCGAAAGTATTTTTTTGATTAAAACCTCGTCGGGGATCTGCCCTGCAGATAATATTGTCAGATCCATTGTTAAGAGGATTAGATAAGAAAAGAATCATTTGGTTACAGCTATACAGCAAAAAATATTCCTGTAACCTTTTAAACCATGATTACTCTAATCTGAAACAACACGAATTATGGCATCCATACAACAATTGCAAAACACCCTCAAACTGACATTTGGCATTGTACCCATCGTTGCCGGTCTGGATAAATTTACGAATCTGCTCACCAACTGGTCCGATTACCTTGGCAGCAGCGTCCGGGGGGCGCTACCAGTTGATCCACTGGTATTCATGAAAGTGGTAGGCATTATTGAAATAGCCGCAGGTCTGATTGTACTAATACGTCCCCTGATAGGGGCCTATATTGTAATGGTTTGGCTGATTCTTATTGCACTCCAGCTGATTTTCAGCGGTCATTATTTTGATGTGGCGGTTCGCGACCTGGTGATGGCAATAGGAGCGTATACCCTGGCGCAACTCACACTGATCACAGGTAAAAAATAAACCGGTCTTTTAAGATCACCAAATTTTAACCATTAAGCTGTCGGGCCGGTACATTTTATCACCCGGCTTCACTCCGAAAGCTTCATAGAACGCAGGCATATTTGAAAGTGGTCCGTTTACCCTTTCTTTCGGTAGTGAATGCACGTCCGTCATCAGCTGGGAAGCCATGATTTCTTTGCGCTGGCTGTAAAGCCAACTGTAAGCATAACCCAGGAAGAAACGCTGGGTGGGTGTAAATCCGCCGATCTTTTCCCCTTTCTTATAGGCGTCTGTTTTGATAAATGCATCCCAGCCGAGCAAGACACCACCCAGGTCGGCGATATTTTCCCCTTGGGTGGCATCACCATTCACATGAAGTGTGTCGACGGGAATAAAGTCATTGAATTGTCGAATGATCAATGTCGCATTTTGTTTAAATAGCTTTGAGTCGTTGGGTAACCACCAGTCTCGGAGATTGCCAACCTCGTCAAACTGCCGCCCCTGGTCGTCAAAACCATGGGTAATTTCATGACCCACGGTTGAAGCGGCCGCATAACCATAAACAAATGCGTCATCCAGTTCATTATCTTTTTTTCCGGGCACCATGAATTGTCCGGCAGGCAAGACAATTTCATTGTTGCTCGGATTATAATAAGCGTTGTAGGTCTGGGGAGACATATCCCATTCCGTGCGATCAACGGGTTTGCCCAATTTTCTTATCTGGTCATTATACCACCATTCCGAAGCCCGCTGCATATTCAGCACCCACGGCCCGCGGTCGATTACCAGTGCGCTGAAGTCCCGCCATTTGTCTGGGTAGCCCACTTTTTTGGTAATCTTTGAAAGTTTCAAAATGGCTTTTTGCTTGGTGGTGTCACTCATCCAGCTGAGTCTTTGAATTCTTTCCCTATATGCATCGCGGATGGCTTCTACAATTTCGTCATAACGTTTTTTGGTTTTCTCCGGAAAATTTTCTTTCACAAAAAGCTGGCCCAGCGCTTCACCGATTGCGGATTCTTCGGCATCCAGCACTCTTTTCCAACGCGGTTTGGGAACGGAAGCACCGGAGAGGCTGCGCTTGTAATTGAACCGGTCATTAAAAATATCCTGGTTCAAATAGGGAGCGGCATTATTGAGTAAATGAAATGACAGGTAATCCTTCCAGGTGTCAAGGGGAATTGTGGTGAGGATCTGATTTAATGCCTTAAAAAATTCCGGCTGTCCGATGATGACAGAATCAATGAC
>JGI1027J12803_100342803_pt1 | contig 10168 bp, 10 predicted proteins | sample IowNatreferecore_FD_12803 | JGI IMG/M metagenome (IMG submission 12803) | reverse complement strand
AAGGAAGCCGAGTTCTTCAGCTTCGGCACCAACGATCTGACGCAGACCACGTTCGGCTTCTCGCGTGACGATATCAACAAGTTCCTGCCGGATTACCTGAAGCAGGGCATCTTTAAGCAGGATCCGTTCGCTGTTCTTGACCAGGAAGGCGTCGGACAACTGGTGGAGATGGCCGTGAAGAAGGGCCGCTCAAGCCGTCCGAACCTGAAGGTCGGCATCTGCGGCGAACACGGTGGCGAACCCGAGTCGGTGAAGTTCTGTCACCGCGTCGGACTCAATTACGTTTCGTGCTCACCCTTCCGCGTCCTGACGGCTCGCCTTGCGGCCGCCCAGGCGAACCTGGAAGAGAAGAGCGGCGTTTCCGCAGGACAGACGAAGTAGCTCTCCATTAGCTTTACCACCCCACTCGAGCTTGCTTGAGTGGGGTTTTTCTTGCCAGTGGTAAAGGGGGTTCTCCGATCTACGAGGGATCGTTCTTCTTCCACGCCTTCTACGCCATGCTATACGGAAATACATCACCGAATCTGCGCTCCCGCCCATCGCCCAGTGGATTGCCAAGCGCGCTGAGTTGCAACAGCAGGGAAGTGACATCCTTTCCTTCATCTAGGATGAGAAAGAAGGCTTTGTTCACGGCAGTTGACGCAGTTGGAGCCATTGGGCGCATAGTCAACGGGTTGTCGCGTTGCAATTACGCTGGGTTCGGACTTCTCTAAGGAATGCAAAGGAGGGTACGCCCAGCTAGTCACAAAGTGAATTCCTGGGCTATCGCTCAAGCTCCCATACACCCGGAGTTGAAGTTCCTTACCTTCACTGCACACCTGACAAGTCTGTCAATCCTGACAGTTAAATCAGAGCAGTAAAGGCGCTACCCAATATGCCACGCGGCTAGTTTCGGGAGAAGCTGCGGTTTTTTGCAGCGACCACCCGCGTCGCAAGACTTCTAAGCGTTGCCAGCGAATGGAACGAGAACTTCGAGGACAAGGTTGATCTTCCACACTCTGGTGGATCTTAGGAGATCAGCCGAAACGAAGGGGACTGAAAATGCGTAGACTTTGGATCATGGCCGTGCTGCTGCTGTTTGCGGAACTCGCGGTAGCGCAATCAACCGATAACCAATCACAGGGTGCTGCCTCCACCGCTGCTGACCAGGCACAGCAGGCTGGTTCTAATGCTGCAGGGCAGGCGCAACAAGCTGGTTCCAGCGCTGCCGACCAGGCAAAACAGGCTGGTTCTAATGCTGCAGGGCAGGCGCAACAGGCTGGTTCCGACGCTGCTGACGCAGCCAAACAGGGAGCCCAGGCTGGTTACGACAAGGCAAAGGAAGGCGCTAATAGCGCGGTAGATGCCACTAAGAAAGCTGTTACTGGCTCGTCGACTGACCAGAATGCCGGCGAGGGACAGAACGCCAGCCAGGAGAAACAGACCGGAGCGCCTCCTGCGGGTCAGGCCGGCGAGACAGCAGGAACAACTTCCGGTGCGGAACACAAGCACCTGCCACAAACCGCATCTCCGCTTCCGCTACTTGGCTTGCTAGGTATGGGCAGCCTCAGTTTTGGGCTCTGGAAGGCACGCCGAAGATAACCGTGGACGCGAGGCATACAGGGTCGAATTGAACGCCAATACGAAACAACAAGACCTCCGAACTCTTCGGAGGTCTTTTCATTTGGAAGAAAGCGGGGCCAACGCTTCATATTTTCATATAAAGATGAGGACGCGAATGCATCGAGGGATGCAATGAAGATCTGCATCGAAAGTCGCGTTCACGTACATCTCAATCGTAATCACAGAAAAATCTAGCTCTATTGCGCAACTGCTTGCACCAAGACAAAGGGGGCGATGTGAACTTTCCCTTCTTTATCAAACAATTGAATTGGCACGATAAGTGCACAAGAGTGTCGCTAGTCCTTCTCCCCAACTCTCTTTCGCGAGCGGGCGGCCTGGCTTGCTATTGACGAAGACTTGTTGTGAGCGGAATCGATGCTTGGGCCGAAGGATGGGACAACCCCGAGAAGTGCACCGGAGGCTGAGTGCCAAGCCCAACAGTCCGGGTTCTCCTAGTAGATGATTTCGAAGAGTTCCGGAGATATGTGGCGTCGACTCTTCGGGAACAACCGGGGTTGCAGGTCATCGGCGAAGCGTCGGATGGCGTGGAAGCCATTCAGAAGGCCGCGGAACTACAGCCCGAATTGATTGTGCTCGACATCGGACTTCCGAGGCTGAATGGCCTCGCGGCGGCTGAAAAGATACTGAAACATTCCCCGAAGGCCAAAATACTTTTCTTGAGCGTGGAGTCATCTCCCGATGTAGTTCAAGCAGCATTGAAGGCAGGGGGGTGGGGCTACGTTGTGAAGATGGATGCGGAAAACGATCTAGTCGCAGCAGTAACCGCAGTTCTTAGCGGCAAGAAGTTTGTGGGCAGCAGATTTGCCGAATACAACTTCACGGATCCTTCTTCTTCGCCAATCAGCAATGGCCCCCATTCGCATGAGCCTCTTGTTGCACCTATCTTCCCATTGAGGAGACAGAAGGCCAGCTGTCACGAGCTTCTACTGTATTCCGACGATGTATCGTTTTCGGATGGCTTTACACAGTTTGTGGGAGCGAGGCTCAAAGCAGGGAACGCGGTGATTATTATCGCGACCGAGTTACACCGGGACCTCCTTCTTTCGGGGCTGCATGTCCAAGGCGTAGATGTTGGCGCTGCAATTGGGGAAGGGAGATATATCCCTCTCGATGCTGCCGAGACTCTCGCGATGATCATGGTGGATGGCATGCCTGATCCAGTTCGGTTCTCGGAAATCGCAGGCACACTTATTATGGGGACTGCCAGGGCTGCGAACATCGAACCACGCCGCGTTGCAGCATGTGGGGAATGTGCGCCTCTGTTGGGAGGCGAGGCGGCGATTCACCTCGAACAACTCTGGAACAAGGTAATTAGTAGATACGGTGGAGATGTTCTTTGCGGATATCCACTGAGTAACCTAGAGGATGTTACCGGGCGCGATCTCGCCGGTAGCACGATATTCGAGAGAATTTGTTCTGAACACTCGGCGGTTTATTCCCGCTGATCTCGTTACCAGTAGATCCCTTCGTCGGGCGGAAGCCCTCCACGTGATGACAATAAGTCGATTCTTCGAACCCGCCTGTGAACTGGCGACTGGATTAGGTTGTGCCTACGGCGAACGTGGAACTCCCGGAGTGCATCTGACAACAGGCGGCACGGGGCACACAACCTGGAATTCGTCGTTTCCACATCTGCCAGCAGTTGGTGCCAGCAGCTGGCAGAAATGGGGCACCCGGGGCAACGGCCAAGGGGGTCAGGTCAGTCGAAAGTGTTAGGGCCCAGCTAACCATTCCGTTTTAGGCAAAAACAACTCCAACTGGTGACGCAGTCCTCACTAGTCATATGCAAGATTTAAGGCTCGTCACCGAGGCAGGTTCCTACTAACGGCGTCGGAACGGGGCCTCGAATGTACCAACTGATCAGGCAAGTACAACCATCGTTGATCGAGAGTTCGAGATCGAGTTTTTCGATCCGGGCGCGCGGGCGCATTCGTTCACGTTCGGCTAAACCCACAAGAAGATGAGACACGGCAGAGGTCGCTGCATTGAGCCAAGGAGCACAGGTTTATGAATACCAACTCGCTTGTTCCCGGTACTTTTAGCGCAGAGCAACGAGTGCAGGAACTTGGCTTGGCGCTTCCGCCACCGCCTCAACCATTCGGTACCTACGCCGAAGCCGTGCAGAGTGGCAACCTTCTTTTCCTCAGCGGGATGCTTCCCACGGAAGGCCGCGTTGTTAAGTATGTGGGACGTGTTGGTTCGGAAATCGACTTAGAAGCAGGCCGCGACGCCGCACGTCTCGCTGCACTCAACGCGCTTGCCGTCGTACGGCACTACTTGGGATCGCTGGACAGAGTGACGCGCATAGTTCGAATCGGCGTGTCGGTTGCAACTTCGGGTGACGTGCATGACCAGCCGAAGGTCGCTGATGGCGCTTCCGAATTGCTGCAGGAAGTTTTCGGAAGAGAGAGAAATCCCGCTCGGCTGGTGGTCGGGGTGGCAAGCCTCCCACTGGGTGCACCGGTCGAGTTGGAACTCATCTTCGAGGTAGCGTTATAAGTCGGAGCGAGCACCGCCCGCCCGCTCCTAAAACGATAACCGCTTTTCATCAGCACAAAGAACCAAGGAGCACTCATGTCAACAACAACGGCAGTAGGAACCATGAAGGTCGCGCAAATCGCCAAGCCGGGTGCAGCATTCCAGATCGCCGACCGGGAAATCCCTCAACCTGGAGTTGGGCAGGTACGGATCAAGATACAAGCTTGCGGTGTATGCCACAGCGACGTGCTCACAGTGGAAGGCTTGTGGCCGGGCATTGAATACCCACGCATTCCGGGACACGAGGTGGTGGGCATCGTCGATGAAGTAGGCGGCGGGGTCTCGGGGTGGAGAAAGGGGCAACGCGCAGGCGTAGGCTGGCACGGTGGCCACGACGGAACGTGCCTCTCCTGCAGGCGTGGAGATTTTCGCAATTGCCAGAATCTGAAAATTCCCGGTATCAGTTATGACGGCGGATACCAGCAATTCATGTTGGTTCCGGTTGAAGCGTTGACGGGTATCCCGGACGGTTTGAACGATGTCGAAGCGGCCCCGCTACTTTGTGCCGGAATCACCACTTATAACTCACTTCGTCACAGTGGCGCTCTTCCTGGCGACCTCGTTGCAGTGCTGGGTATCGGAGGGCTGGGTCACCTGGGAATTCAATTTGCGCAGAAGTTTGGCTACAAGGTCGCGGCGATCGGGCGCGGCCCCGAGAGTGGTGCGCTCGCCAAGAAACTTGGAGCGACCGTATACATCGATAATCAAGTGACCAACCCGGCAGAGGCTTTGCAGAAACTGGGCGGGGCACAGGTGATTCTGGCGACGGCGCCAAGTTCGAAAGCAATGTCGGACGTGTTTGACGGCCTGGGAGCGAACGGCAAACTCATTGTGGTAGGGGCTACTTTTGATCCCATCGAAGTGACTCCCGTTCAACTCATCAACGGAAGTCGCAACATTCAGGGCTGGGCCACCGGAACCCCAGTAGAAGCAGAGGACACACTCCGCTTTGCCGAGTTGACCGGCGTACGTCCGATGATCGAGACATACCCGCTCGAAAGAGCAGCCGATGCTTATGCACGCATGATGAGCGGCAAGGCGGAGTTCCGCGTCGTCCTGACGATGTGAGGGAAGATTGCCCTGGTTGAAAGAGCAAGTATGGCTGACAGGCGGACGGTAATAGTAACGGGAGCGTCGCAGGGCATTGGGGCGGGGTTAGTGGAGGCTTTTCTCAAAGCCGGCTACAACGTCGTGGCGACCTCCCGCAGTGCCAGTCAGTTACTAAAACCGTCGCCGGCCCTGGTTTTCGTGGATGGCGACATCGGAAAGCAGGCAACGGCGGAGAAGGCCGTCGGGGCAGCGATCGACCATTTCGGAAGTGTGGATGTCCTTGTGAACAACGCAGGCATCTTCTTTACGAAGGCTTTTACGGACTTCACGACAGAAGACTTTAATAACCTGGTTTCCACGAACCTTCTGGGCTTTCTTTACATCACGCAGCTGGCGGTGAAGCAGATGCTCAAGCAAAAGTCGGGCTCTGTGGTGAGTATCTCGGCCGCACTAGCCGATCAGGCGATCGCCGGCGTCAATGCCGCGGTCCCTATGATGACGAAGGGCGGCCTCAACACGGCGATCCGGAGCCTCGCAATTGAGTACGCGAAACAAGGTATCCGCTTCAACGCCGTTGCTCCCGGTGTCGTAAACACGCCACTGCACGCCGATGATCCCAAGGACGCTTTAACAAAACTGCAACCGATGGGAAGAATTACGGAAGTCGGAGATGTCGTCGACGCTGTTCTTTATCTAGTGCATGCGAGCCAGGTAACCGGAGAGATCATTCACGTCGACGGTGGTTCTCACGCTGGACGTTGGTAATTCCGATCAGACGAATGTTGATCACACGGCGGCCAGCGGTTCAGGAAAAGCATAATCGAGACTTGAATTCGCGTTGCAACCCAGAAGCGTAGATGAATGCAAAGGGGGAAAGAGCATGGCAAATGTGAAGTCTGAAACCCTTCATGACGACGCCAGCGTCGCTAGCGTCGACATGAAATTCGAGATCGTGGTCATCCCCGTGTCGGATGTTGACCGCGCGAAGCAGTTCTACCAGAAGCTTGGCTGGCGATTGGATGCTGACTTTGCCGCCGGTGACGGCTTCCGTGTGATTCAGTTCACGCCTCCCGGTTCTGCGTGCTCGGTCATCTTCGGCAAGAACGTGACCGCTGCGGCACCCGGATCTGCCCAGGGCCTGTACCTGATCGTCTCCGACATAGCGGCCGCCCGCGAAGATTTGGCGAGCCAAGGCGTCAAGATCAGCGAGGTGTTCCACGACGCCAGCGGCGAATATGGTGGGCCGGACGAGGCCTATTTGTTCGGGCGCCGACGGGTCAGCGGTCGGGATCCTGAGCGTCGCAGTTACCGCTCGTTCGCCTCGTTCAGCGATCCCGATGGCAATGGTTGGCTGCTGCAGGAGATCACGAGACGACTTCCCGGTCGCATCGACTCTGCGTCGACGTCCTTCGCATCGGTGAACGACCTTGCGAGCGCGTTTCGCCGTGCAGAGGCCGCCCACGGTGAGCACGAGAAGCGTACCGGGAAGCGCGACGAGAACTGGCCCGAATGGTATGCCGCCTACATGGTGGCGGAGCAGTCCGGGAAGGAGCCGCCGCAATGAACGACTAGTGCGTAACGTCACCGACTGCGCGCTCCCTCCCGCTTGGCGAATTCCTCGTGCGCATGGTCGTGCGCGACAACAATACCGGTCGCACTGGAGCCGTCAGCACGTTACTGAAGGTTCAATAAGACATTCCCGAATGCCAACAGCGGATTCCCAATCGCGATGAAGCCTTCTCGTGATGACAACCGTGTGCCCACATCGCCAACTGGGGGCAGATATGGGGCACGGGAAGGTCGCGCTGTGGTTCTTGCTTTGTTGCTAGAATGGAGCACCGGGTGAGATCGAGTTCGACGGAAGCCTAGTCCGTCGCGATTCGGGGTGAGGGATGTCAGTATTCGAATTTGGTTCTTATCGACTCGACGTCGAAGAGCGCCGACTCTATCGCGGCCGCGAAATCATCCACCTTCGAGCCAAGGTCTTCGAGACTCTGGTCGTTCTTGTCAGCCATGCCGGAAGGCTGGTACGTAAAGAAGAGCTACTGCAATGGGTTTGGCCTCGGACCAACGTCGAAGAGAATAATCTCGATAGAAGTATCTCCCACCTCAGGAAGGTGTTTTCCGAGGAACCACCTTACATCGAGACTGTCCCGCGCCAGGGATATCGATTCCTTCCGGAGGTTCGCGAACTTGGAGCGAAGACGGCCGTAAATCCGCCCATCGTTTTGAGAACGGGGCCTGTGGTTCCAAGACAAGAGATCTGCTCCTTCACCGCCGTTGATGGCGCGCGCATTGCGTACTCAAAAGCCGGAAACGGTCCGCCGCTGGTGAAAGCTGCGAATTGGCTAAACCATCTTGAGTTCGAATGGTGCAGTCCGATCTGGTCGCATTGGATGGCGGAACTGACGCGGCATCACACTCTTATTCGTTATGACGAGCGCGGCAACGGTCTCTCGGATTGGAATGTCACGGATTTTTCGTTCGATGCCTGGCTACGCGATTTCGAGACACTCGTCGACACCGTAGGACTAGAACGATTTCCGGTGCTCGGAATATCACAGGGAGGGGCGGTCGCCGTGGCATACGCGGCGCTGCATCCCGAACGCGTGAGTCATCTGATACTGTACGGGGCTTTTGCGCGAGGATCGTTGGTGAGAAATTCGCCGACGGAACTTGAAAGGCGGGATGCCCTGATGTCTCTGATCCGGTTAGGTTGGGGCAAGGACAATCCTGCATTTCGTCAGATATGGTCGACAATTTTCATGCCGGAAGCAACGCCCGAACAGAGTGGTTGGTTCAATGAGTTGCAGCGCATCACGACCTCGCCGGAGAACGCGGTGCACCTACTGGAGGAGATCGGCAAGATCAACGTTGTCGATCAGCTGCCCAAGGTCACTTGCCCGACGATCGTCTTCCACTCCCGGCGAGATTCGGTGATTCCATTTTCCGAGGGACAACTGGTGGCAGCGCGAATTGTTGGAGCGAAATTCGTGGAACTCCCCAGCCGTAATCATCTTGTGATCCCGCCCGAACCCGGTTGGGACATCTTCATCCAGCATCTCGGCGATTTCCTCAGATGGCACAAAGAACCGGCCTCGAAACCTTCCGTTCTGCGAGTCTCCTCGGCAGGATAGCTTAATGGATCGGCGTCTGCCCGCTGGCCAGGCCCTTCACAATGGGTCCGGCGGCGCAGATTCTCTCTTCCGTTATTCCTCCGGATGGTAGAGAATGCCTCACCTTCCAAAGGAGACTTTATGAGGAATTTCCTGGTCGTTACGGAGCATCCCATTGAACGTGTTATCCGGGTTCTCGTCGGTCTCGGTCTGATCTCGCTTGTTTTCATTGGCCCCAAGACACCATGGGGATGGATCGGCATACTGCCGGTTCTGACGGGTGCGACAGGCATCTGTCCGCTCTACACGGTGCTAGGGATATCGACTTGTCCAAGGAAAGTCGCACAGTAGTCAACTTAGCTAACCGATCAGTGTGGTCAGGACGATGCAGCTCGGAACCGAGAGCAGATCATGTTCACGTCGGTGAGAAAGGCATCGCCTGCGAATTCGAGGCTGGCGATTGAGCGTGCGGCGGCGTCGCTGTGTCCGAAGCCGCATGCGTCTTTGACAACGACCGGGATGTAACCGAGGTCGGTGCCGTGGCGCACCGTGGGTTCGATACCAATTTCCATGGCTATTCCGACAATCGCGAAAGCATCGATCCCGCAATCCCTCAGCGTCGTGTTGAGCGGAGTGCCTTCGAATGCTGACATCGCGATCTTATCGAAGATGGCCTCACTGGGGAGCGGTTTCAGTTCTGGAATGAGATGGAATCCGGGCGAGTCGCGTAAGAACCATGGACTGACATCGTCAACCGATTGCACGCGCTGCCAACCCATTGCGGTTTTGAGCTGAGTTACGCCCATGAGTTCTTTCGGGAGTGACATGTGGCGAGTGAAGATGGCTCGGATTCGGGCCTGGCGCGCAGCATCGAGAATCTGAAGTACTTTGTTCGTGATCTCGGGTCCATTCTTGATCTGGTTCACGATGCCGACTTGCATGTCATAGACGATCAATGCCAACCGTGAGGGAACACAGACCTCGTCCAGCGTTTGCGGAATATTCAAACCAAAAGCTCTTTGCATGACAGCCCTCGAATCAATGTCACAAACCATTCTACTGAACGACGATCGAGCGAGGGGCGACGGCTACGACGGCTGTGAACCCGGGTTCTTGCGCAATTGGCGACGAGCGTAACGAAAGTCCTGCAACAGAGTCGACACATCGGAAACCCCGTTGAGCGCGCGCTTTCCCCTCCGAAAATACACCGAAAAATCGGTCGGAAACGCTAAAAACTTAGAAGCAGCTCGGGTTGTCGTTGGGAACAGACCCACATACTCTCGCGACTGCGGCGGGCACGTGTGGCCACCGCAGCGAGCGCTACTTGCCGTCCTTGGCGCGCTGTATCGTAGCGATGTCAATCTTCTTCATTTTGAGCATGGCTTCCATGGCACGCTTCGCTTTCTCTTTGTCTGGGTCGGAGATCAATTCACCGAGGATGGTGGGGGTGACCTGCCACGAGAGGCCGTACTTGTCCTTGAGCCAGCCACACATGGATTGCTGGCCGCCGTCCGCCGTGAGCTTCTGCCAATAGTGGTCGACTTCCTGCTGGTTCTTGCAGTCGATGGTGAAGGAAACCGCTTCCGTGAACTTGTAATGCGGACCGCCGTTGAGGGCGAGGAATGGCTTTCCGTCGAGCTCAAACTGCACCACCATGACGGTTTCATTGCGTCCCGGGCCCGCGTCGCTATAGTGCGACACCTTAATGATCTTGGAATTCGGAAAAATAGAGACGTAGAAATTTGCGGCTTCTTCAGCCTGGGTCTCATACCACAGGAAGGGCGTGATTTTCGGCATGTCGATGCTCCTCTCGTAATTGAGTTCGAAAGTGTATCGAATGG
>JGI1027J12803_100610545_pt1 | contig 10189 bp, 11 predicted proteins | sample IowNatreferecore_FD_12803 | JGI IMG/M metagenome (IMG submission 12803) | reverse complement strand
TTAATGTTTTTAATCCAAGGGTGATCCCCTTTGTGAGTTTCTGTTCTTTTTTAAAATATTTTTGCCCCACTTGTCGCGTTGTAGGCGCCAGCTCTGCTACATGCGAACGCGTGTTGATCGAACTGCCCGGTTCATTCATGCCTACATGTCCATTCATTCCAACACCAAGGATCGCCACCTCCATACCACCATGGTGCTGAATAAAACTCTCGGTCCGCTCACACTCTGCCTGTAAGTCATTTGCTCTGCCATCAAAAAAACAAATTTTATCATCACCCGTTTGCAATGGGTGAAATAATTGTTTATTTAAATGATAGCGGCAACTCCCTTCATCATTTTCATTCATCGGGATCCATTCATCCAACCCAACAAAAAACCAGTTGGAAGTATTTAATTGTTTGCTGCTAACTCTTTCAGCGATTTCTTTATACAATCCTGCGGGACTGTCACCGGATGCTGTGCAGATCAATGGGTCTTTGCGCGACTGCATGATATCAATCACATCATCTGCCGCTTGCTTTGACATCTTTGCGTAATTGTCAGCTATGAAGATCTTCATAAGAACAATAATTGAGTTTTTTGAATCATTTTCCCAGATATTTAACCATAAAAGGCATACAAGGAATACAAGAGAAGTTAGAGTGGTATCTTAAATGCCTTGTATGTCTTGTATGGTCCATCGCGTAAAACTTTATTTCAACCAAAGATCAACAGGTCTTTCAACTTTTGGCGTAAAAGGCAGACTGATCTTTTTCCCTTCGCCAGCAGAAGCGTAAGCCGCATAGATAATTTCAAGTACTGCTCTGCCATCTTCACCTGTTACCAGTGGTTGTTTATTTTGTTGCACACATTCAATAAAATGTTTCAGTTCGTGCGGATAACCCTGGTTGAAAGCTTCTTCAAATACCGTGAAGCTCCAGCCTACCGTTGTATCAGCTTTTTCCATTGCATAGCCATAACCATTTTTACTATAGGTGATCGCTGCATTTCCCATAAAGAGATCGGCGTACATCACACCTCCTGTGCCATATACTTCGCAGCGGTCATCCATGCCACCGTGTTTTGCCCAACTATCCTCTGCAACCGCAGTCACACCATTTTCAAATTCAATGATCACAATTGAATTGTCCTCAGCCTTTGTGCGTTCATTATGCAGCACGGTCGACATGCTGGCATATACTGATTTCGCCTTTGCCTTGCCGAGCATCCAACGGAACCAGCCAATGGCATGGCAACCCATATCCATCATCACACCACCGCCTGCAAACTTTATATCATAGAACCAATCAGTATGTGGCCCGGAATGTTTTTCAGATTGCTTTAGCATGTAAATTTTTCCAATTGCCCCTTCATTCACCATCTGCCTCACTCTTTCATATTTCGGAGCGAAACAAAGTTCTTCGGCGTACATTAATTTCACCCCGGCCTTTTTGCATGCAGCGATCATAGCATCTGCTTCTTCCAGTGTAACCGCAAGAGGTTTTTCAATAATGATATGTTTGCCTGACGCGGCAGCCTTTAATGTAGCTTCGGCATGTAAATAATTGGGTAAACATATATCTACCACTTCACACCCTGAGTCATTGATGACCTTCTCAATATCATCGTACCACAGTGGAATTTTATATTTCTGGGCAAATGTTTTGGCCTTTTCAATCTTTCTTGCATACACGGCCACTACTTCTGCTTCAGGAACAAAGCGGTGATAACTTTCCATATGAATGTCTGTGATAAAGCCAGCGCCTATAATGGCAACCTTTGTTCTTTGCATGATGTAAAAATGAAAGCGAAAATAAAAATATATATCCTGTCAAATTTACTTAGGCTATTTTATATCAAAATCAACGACCACCCTTTCAGTCTTTGGATGTGATTGGCAGGTAAGAATGTAACCCTGTTCAATTTCTTCGTGTTCCAATCCCCAATGAACCTCCATATCCACTTCACCTTCGATCAATTTTGCTTTGCAAGTGCAACATACTCCGCCTTTACATGAAAACGGAAGATCTGCGCCCTGCCTGAGTGCCGCATCGAGGATCGGTTCAGCATTAAACCCAAGATCAAAGTCAAATGTGATCCCATCGAGCTTTACTGAAATTTTACTAACAGGTCCTTCCTCTTTGATTTTGGATTTGAGATTTGAGATTTTTGATTTGTGCTCTTCTCCCGGCGTGGTAAATAGTTCAAAATGTATTTTTGATCTTTGGATGGCAACCTCTAAAAAATCCCTGGTGCAAAAGATCATTTCTTCAGGTCCGCAGATAAAAAACTCATCAGTATTTTTATAATCGATCAGTTTAGTTAATTCACTCAACTTATTTGTATCAATTCTTCCGTTGTTGACCGGCGCATCCGTCCGCTCGCGGCTTAAAATATGAATGATCCGGAAACGATCGATGAATTTATCTTTCAATCCTTCCAGCTCTTCTTTAAAAATGATAGAATTTTTATGGCGGTTGCCATACACTAAGGTGAATTGACTTTTTGGCTCTGTTCTCAGGGTGGTTTTAATAATGGAGATCACCGGCGTGATGCCACTGCCGGCAGCAAAAGCCACATAATTCTTTTTTTGTTGCGGGTCGAGATGAGTATAAAATTTTCCCACCGGTGGCATTACCTCCAGCATATCTCCTTTCTTTAATTGTTCATTGGCGAAACTTGAAAATAAACCGCCTTCCTGTTTTTTGATAGCAACCCTCCATTCATTGTCCAGCGGCGAGGCGCAGATCGAATATGTTCTGCGTACTTCTTCATCATTGAGGAATGTCCGCATAGTAAGGCTCTGTCCTTGTTTGAATGCAAAATCTTTTTTTATTTCTTCGGGAACGTCAAACAGTACAGAAACACATTCCGGGGTTTCTCTTCTTATCTCTTTTATAACAAGTTTGTGAAAGTGAATTGACATGCTCAAATAGAATATAGAATATAGAATAAAGAGAATAGAAGCTATTCTTTACATCTGCAGCCCAGTGATCAAATGAGTAACCATATTATCTTCCATTTGCTGTGGAGAATATTTTTTTTGACTGCGATGCCAGAATTCCAGGCCGCGAACAGCTGAAAGAATGGTCAGAACGGCTACATAGGGGATCACGGGTTTCATCTCTTTGTTTTTTATTCCCTGGTCAACAATAGCCTCAAGCCGTTGAACATAATTACGCCGCTGGCTAATAAAATTGGCGAGGTGAGGTTCTGAAAGATGGATCCATTCATGAGTCATTACATGATATTCTTCAAACCTGTTTAACATCATCCGAACATGAAAGCGAATGATCTCCTCAATTTTTTTCAATGAAGATTTTCCCTCTGCATCTACTTCGTCTAATTGAAGATTGCACTCGGCTGCTGCATGAAAAATGATCTCCTGTAAAATTTCAGATTTTGATTTAATGTGATTGTACAGGCTGGCTGCTTCGATACCCACGGTTTCTGCAAGGTCCCGCATAGAGGAAGCAGCAAAACCTTTGTCCTTGAACATGGTTGCAGCCCTGATTAAGATAACTTCTCTCTTTGAAGATTTGCGACGCAGTGGTTGAGCCATGCTCAAAGATAATGAATAGTGAATAGTGAAGAATGGACGGCAGCTTGACCAAGAAATCTGCCTGTTTCTGATTACAGATGTCAAAATATCTCGATTACTGTCTATTTTCGCCCCGTTTTTTGATTGACCCATAAATATTATTTAAATGTCTTTGATCGTTGTTGGTACCATGGCCTTTGATGCAATCGAAACTCCTTTTGGTAAGATCGATAAAATCATAGGCGGTTCTGCAGTATATGCGGCTTATGCAGCCTGCAATTTCATTCAGCCCATTTACCAGGTTTCAATTATTGGCTACGATTTTCCCAAAGAAGAAATGGTGGAACTTAAGGCCCGAGGCATAGTAATGGATGGGGTTGAGGTTATAAAAGATAAAAAATCATTTTTTTGGAGCGGGCGTTATCATGAGGATATGAACAGCCGTGATACACTTGTAACTGACCTGAATGTTCTTGCCGATTTTGACCCGAAGTTGCCCGATAGTTACCTGGATTCAGAATTTGTAATGCTTGGCAACCTGCAGCCGACAGTGCAAATGAATGTGATAAAGCAATTGAAAAAGCCGAAACTGATAGTGATGGATACAATGAATTTTTGGATGGAATCAGCAATGCCGGAATTAGAAAAAGTATTGAAGAAAATAGATGTCTTATTAATAAATGACGCTGAAGCAAGACAGTTGAGCGGGCAATTTTCTCTCGTAAAGGCCTCCAAAACCATATTGGAGATGGGTCCAAAATTTTTGATCGTAAAAAAAGGGGAACATGGCGCTTTGCTTTTTCACGGTGATAAAGTTTTTTTTGCCCCTGCTCTTCCACTGGAGGAAGTTTTTGACCCAACGGGCGCCGGCGATACATTTGCAGGCGGTTTCATGGGCCACCTGGCAAAAACAAAAGATATATCATTCGAAAACATGAAAACGGCTATCATTGTTGGCAGTGCCATGGCAAGTTTTTGTGTAGAAAAATTTGGTCCAACAAGGCTGAAAGAAATTTCCAAAAAAGATATAGACAAACGCCTTCACCAGTTTCGTGAACTGGTGAATTTTGATATAGAGATCAGGTAACAATTTTTACATTTTATAGAAGAGTTTGTCAAATTTTTCTCATGACAACATCTTTCGCACAGTCATTCTTTTTTTTATTGCTAGGCATTGCAGTCATTATCTTACTCACCGCCAAATATCGCATACACGCATTTTTCACCTTGCTGATCGCTTGTTTTATTGTGGGAGTCGGGGTTCAATTACCGTTTGCATCAATTCTCATTGCCATCAAGGAAGGGTTTGGTCGCATCATGCAGTCTCTTGGGTTTATTATCGTGCTGGGTACTACGTTGGGAGTGTTGTTGGAACATAGCGGCTCTACAAGAGTAATGTCAAATTTTATTATCAAACAAACAGGTGAAAAAAAAGCTTCATTGGCAATGAGTATCGCTGGATTCATAGTTGGTTTGCCCGTTTTTTGTGATTCAGGTTACATTGTAATGAGCGGATTGAATCAATCTCTCGCAAAGCGAACAGGGATCTCTGTTGTTACGATGGCTGTATCGCTGGCTACAGGCCTATATTCTGTTCACTGCCTGATCCCCCCTCATCCCGGCGCAACAGCAGCTGCGGCAACCATTGGGGTTGATCTCGGCAAGTTAATTTTGATAGGAACTGCAGTTGCCATACCAGGAATGATCATTGGTCATGTATGGTCGCGTTATGCAGGAAAAAAATTACCATACGTGGCTGCAACCAGTGAGCACGTAGATCATGGACCTGTACCATCGACACTCATGGCCTTTCTCCCGGTTATTGTTCCTATCGTCCTTATTACTATTAATTCTTTTTTTGTTCTTGAAAAAAATAGCAATTCTTTTTTACAGAAAATACTTTCCGTATTAGGCGAGCCCGTTATTGCACTATCTGTCGGGATCATAATAGTGTTAAGTAACTTTCATAAGTCGACAAAACAGCATCTAAGTGAATTATTACGTGAAAGTGCAGAGAAAGCGGGCGGGATTTTAGTTATTATCGGTGCGGGAGGAGCGTTTGGTGCTGTATTGGCAGCAGCAAGGATCGGAGAACAATTTAGCGAAACGATCGATCTGCAGACCATGGGTATCTTTTTCCCTTTCTTACTTACATTTATTTTAAAAACAGCCCAGGGTTCTTCTACTGTTGCCATTATTACAGCATCGTCGATCGTCTTACCATTGTTGCCGGCACTGGGCCTGGATTCAGAGAAAGGAAAATTGCTTTCAGTTTTATCAATGGGAGCCGGGTCCATGATGATATCTCATGCAAATGATGCTTATTTCTGGGTGATATCAAAATTTTCAGGATTGGAAATGAAAACGATGTTGAAAACATATTCAGTGGCTACTATCCTGATGGGATCGGTAACGCTACTGGTAGTTTATATTTTATCACTGTTTTTATTATAGTCTGAATGCGAATTCTTGTTGCGCCAAATGCATTTAAAAACAGTCTTGCTGCGGCAGATGTTGCAGAAGCGATCAGACAGGGATTAGAAGAAAGCGAACTTCAATGCACTGTTGATTGCTTTCCTGTTGGCGATGGCGGTGACGGGACGGCAGAATTAATATTGAAACACCACAATGGCAGTACTATCTCCGCAACAGTACATGACCCTTTGATGAGAAAAATTTCTTCGTCATTTGGATTGATGGAAGAAGGTAAAACGGCGGTCATTGAAATGGCGAATGCGTCAGGTTTGAGGTTACTTCAGTCAAATGAATTGGATCCTTTGCATACGAGTTCTTTCGGAACCGGAGAATTGATCGAAAATGCCTTCGATAGGGGAGTGAACAAGATCATTATGTGCATCGGTGGAAGTGCAACCGTTGATGGCGCGGTTGGATTATTGCAGGCACTTGGTTTTCGTTTTATAGATAAGGATGGAAAAGAGTTGACCAATATGCCTGAAACTCTTGTCAATTTAGAAATAATTGATTTGGCGGGAGTGGATAAGAGAATAAGGCAATGCAAAATAATCGTGCTTTGTGATGTGGAAAATGTTTTGCTGGGAAAAGAAGGTGCTGCTGCAGTATTTGGACCACAAAAGGGTGCCGATCCCGATGACGTAAAAAAATTGGAAGCTTCACTGACAAAACTTAGCGATATTATTTTTAAACAAACAGGTAAAAATATAAGCACGATAAAAAGTGGTGGAGCTGCCGGCGGAACGGCGGCCGGCTTAGTCGCTTTTCTAAACGCTGACCTCGTAAATGGGATCGATTACTTTCTTTCGCTCACAAAGTTCGATGAGGCATTAGAGGGCAAAGACCTTGTTATTACCGGTGAAGGGAGTATTGATATGCAAACCCTGCATGGCAAAGGACCGTTCGGTGTTGCCAGGCGAGCAAAACAAAAAGGAGTTCCTGTGATCGGGCTGGCGGGAAAAATTCCGGTTGAACGAATTGTTTCTCTTGAACAATATTTTGACGTACTATTATCAATTAATACTGAAGAAACCGGGCTTTCACATGCGTTGTTGCATACAAAGCAAAACTTAGAAAGGACGTCAAAAAACATTGGTGATCTATTAGCAGAACGGGGATTTAATAAAAACTTATTTTTATAAATGAATCTTTTAGGGAACCTTATCTGGCTAATTTTTGGTGGGTTGATGGCGGCTCTTGGTTATCTTTTAGGAGGAATTGTTTTATGTATTACAGTGATCGGCGTGCCCTGGGGCTTGCAATGTTTTAAATTAGCAGGGCTGGTGCTGTGGCCCTTTGGTAAAAAAGTTATCAGCGATAGTGATAACATGGGCTGTTTGAATATATTTTTTAATCTCATCTGGATCCTGTGTGGCGGTCTTTATACCGCTATTGTGCATATCGTGATGGGAGCTATTCTTTGCCTTACAATAATTGGTATTCCCTGGGGGAAACAACATTTCAAACTTATAGAAATCTCTCTTATGCCTTTTGGCAAGAGGATCATTTATGAATAACATGTACCGGAAAAAACCAGATGTAGACATAATTAATGATGTATTGAAGGCTTCAAGGGAGGCTTATCCAAATTCCTCCTTTGTTCAAAGCCTGGCGTTACAATACGAGGAGCGGGGAGGGCTTAGCAAAAAACAATTGGAAGGCTTGTATAAAAAGGCTGAAAAAATTCAAACAATACCACCAAATTGGTTGGCGACATTAGAGGCCGAAATTCTAAAACGACCTACCAGGTATAAATCAATTCCACCTCCGCCAAAACCACTTTATGAAAAAGATGAAAAGGCCGGGGCTATCATTGATGCTATCTTAAAAAAATACCCACAGCACAAGCGAATATTGTTCTTCCGGTCAAAATATGAGAACAATGAAACATTTTCTGCCATGGAACTTGCCGAATTAGAAAAATTTCAAAAACTGCTTTTATAAAATTCAGGGTCTTAAAAAAGACCCTGAATGGTTGTAGTCATTTCCTGGCTATACCTGTCTCTTCTCCGGCAATTGTTGCAAGTGTTCTTCCTGCCGGAAGCTCACTGGAACTGTAAAACAAATTGAGTTTGTCAGTTTTATTTTTTCTCTGGCTCAAAATATCCTTTAATTTAAATGACATAACCCCATTCTTGTCTACAGCATCTGCGAATTTCCAGGCTTTTATTGGCTCATCTTTTTCATTTTTAATAGTGATATACCTGTTTTTACCAACCTGGCCACAGTGGTTATAATAGATATCCAGTTTGTCATTATCTGAAGTTTGCGTGAGCTGGATAGTTTGAATACCTTTTGATGCGTATACAAATTGTTGAAGCACTCTTTTGCCATTTAACACGATCTCGAAACTGTCGCCACCTCTTTTTGAAGAAAAAGAAAACAGCGTGGCGCAGACGAGGATCAGGAGTGACTTAGCGATAATTAATTTACTATGGGATTTCATAAAAAAAATTTTTAAGATGAATAAAATTTGAAGATCTCCGGTTATCAATCACAAAAAAACATATTTGCGGAAGGGATAAATAATTTCTTTGACAAAGCGAAAGAAAAGCTTGATATCGGGCACTGGTGAGGCAAACCACTGTTATTTTTGTTAGCCTGAGAAAATAATTCCACATTTTTAAGCCATCACGAGGGCAAAACTGTTGATTTCGCTTTAAAATATTTATGGTCTTTAATTTGCCTAATTAGAATTGGTTTTTCATAGGATATTGGATTTTAAAAGAGGGCCGATTTCTATCGGCCTTTATGTTTTTTTGAGGTTCAATGCCAATTGCACAGTCTTCCTTCAAAGACTAATCTTACCTGTAAGCTGATTTTCTCCCAATAAGTTTTATTTTCATCCGTTATATTAAAAAGGATAATTATAAACCCGATTTAATGAAATCTTTGGTAAGACTAATCTGTACAATATTTTTTTCTTTTATTTTTATTAGCGGGATCAGTCAGAACTGGAAGCTAGACAAGAATAAGGATGGAATAAAAGTCTACCTCGCTGAAAACCCAAAATCAAAATTCAAAAGCATAAAGGTTGAATGTACCCTTGCGGGGACTTATGACAGGCTTATCGCTATTTTAACTGATATTGATCATCTGAAAGATTGGGTGTACAATACAAAGACGTCCTACCTTATAAAAAAACTTTCCCCTTATGATCTGTATTATTACACCGAGACTTCCATCCCCTGGCCCATGGAAAACCGGGATGCTGTAGTACATTTAAGAATTGCAAGAGACAGCCTGCAGCGATTTATGAAAGTGACCTCTGAAAATGAAAACAGGTTTGTTCCTCAAAAGGAGGGCAAGGTGAGGGTTGTGCGTTCCTTAATTAATTGGTACGTAACCATGCCCACTGCAAAAACCATCAGTATAGTTTATACATTTGAGGCTGACCCTGGCGGAAGTCTTCCTGCCTGGCTCGTCAACTCTTTTGCCGATAAGGGACCTTACGAAAGCTTTAAAAAATTAGCGGAGTTATTGAAAAGGTAACGATGCTCCTAAATTTACCCGGCAGATACCCTGTATTTTCTTTCAAGGAGATTTTATTATTGAAATAATTTTTTAATCGCGGGCTATGGCAAAAAATTATCAATTGGCTCTGAAAGTTGGGGAAAGGAATAAAGCCGCCAGGGAAGCCGAAGAGGACGGTGACTTTAACAAGGCGGTTAGATTCTATGAGCAAAATATCAGGGAGGATTACGCAGATAAATTTGCGTTCGAAAGGTTGATGATCATTTACAGAAAGGACAAGGAATATAAAAATGAGCTGAGGGTAATAAGAAGAGGGATTGAAGTTTTCCAAAAAAAATTTAAGGAACGTGTAAAGCACTCCCTGGCCCGGCGTGTGAGTGATAGAAAACTGGAACAGCTCAGCAATGCCATTATAAAAATATCGGGTCAAAAAAAAGAAGAGCTTCATTTTCCCGACCCGGTAGATAAATGGTTAAAAAGAAAAGAAATAGTTGAGAAAAAACTTAAGAACAGTTGATGGTCAGATCAAAGATTTTTCTCTTAAATATTCCGCGATCTGCACGGCGTTGGTAGCCGCGCCCTTCCTTAAGTTATCAGAAACGATCCACATATTTAATGTTTTTGGCTGCGTCTCATCTCTTCTTAATCTGCCTACAAATACTTCATCTTTTTCATGTGCATCCATGGGCATAGGATATTTTTGATTAGCCGGGTCATCAACCA
>JGI1027J12803_100029007_pt1 | contig 10224 bp, 6 predicted proteins | sample IowNatreferecore_FD_12803 | JGI IMG/M metagenome (IMG submission 12803) | reverse complement strand
TACACCATGACCAGAACCACTCACGCTCTCGCCGACACGAGCGCACTCGTCCGGCTCGCCTGGCCCCAGGTGGCCGCCGTGCTGGCACCGCGGATCCGCGCGGGCACGGTGGGCACGTGTGGAATCATCGACCTGGAACTCCTGGCGCTGATCCCCGACTCGGCCGACGTCGGTGAGATCCGGGAGCACCGAAAGGCGGCGTTCCCTTGGCTGGCAACCCATGACGACGACTGGCGTCGCGCGTTAACGGTTCAAGCCCTGCTCGTCGAAGCCGGGCACCACCCGGTCCGCTGGCCGAAGCTGATGGTTGCCGCCGTAGCCGAGCGACATGACGTGACGCTGTTGCATTACGACCCAGTGTTCGTACTCATCACCAAGGCCACGGGCCAGAACGCCGAATGGATCGTACCCGAGGGAAGCCTGGACTGATGGGCCTGCCCGATAGGTGCGGCCTTGCTGTTTAGCAGTGCTTGGATCCCGCCCAAGATCTCTTCTAGGCAGGGTTCGAATATGAGTAAATATGAATTCTGCCATGGGCGTGGATCACAGCATACGAACACGAAGGGCCGTATGTCCGGCAGCCTGTGGTGGCCGTAGCTCGACAGCAGTTCGCGGGTCAGCTGCCCAGGGTCGGCATCGGAGCCGGCTCCCAGTTCGAGGCTGTTAGAGTGGCCGGCTTCTATGCCGGAGCCCGGCCCTCATCCCAGCGACACGCATTGACAACCGACTGGGGGAACCCTCACGACCTGCTATTGCGGCTACGGTAGGACCGGCACGAACGCGTGGCCGAGGATCGCGAGGAGAAGACAGCAAATATGGCCCTGATCGGTACCGGACATGACTGACGGCTACGCGCGCGCGTCCGCAGCGACCCAAGACACGCTCGCCGTTCCGATGAGCCTGTCCGAGCTGGAGCAGTACCTCGCCCGGGCCGCTGATCTGCTGCGCGGGAGCATCGACCAGGCGGACTTCAAGGCGTACATCTTCCCGTTGATGTTCTTCAAGCGGATCAGCGACGTCCATATCGAGGAGTACGAGCAGGCGCTGGTGGAGTCGGGCGGCGACCACGAGTACGCGTCGTTCACTGAGAATCACCGCTTCGGTATCCCCACCGGCAGCCTGTGGAAGGACGTACGCGCTCGCACCGAGAACGTCGGCCAGGCTCTGGTGACCGCCTTCCGCGCGATCGAGAAGGCCAACCCGGACGTCCTGTACGGCATCTTCGGCAGCGCCGCGTGGACCAACAAGGACAAGCTGCCCGACGCCAAGCTGCTCGACCTCATCGAGCACTTCTCCACCAAGACCCTGAGTAATGCGACTGTCACGCCAGACGTGTTCGGGCAGGCGTACGAGTACCTCATCAAGCGGTTCGCGGACCAGTCCAACAAGAAGGCCGGCGAATACTACACCCCGCGTTCGGTGGTCAAACTGCTCGTCAATATCCTCGACCCGCGGGAAGGCGAGATGGTCTATGACCCCGCCTGCGGCACGGGCGGCATGCTTATCGAGGTCATCGAGCATGTGGAGGCCCAAGGCGGGCGGCGCCAGACCCTCTGGGGAAAGCTCTACGGCCAGGAGAAAGTGCTCGCCACCTCTGGCATCGCCCGGATGAACCTGCTCCTGCACGGGGTTGAGGACTTCCGCGTGGTCCGCGATGACACTCTGCGCTCGCCCGCGTTCTTCGACGGTACGCGCCTTGCTCGGTTTGACTGCGTCATCGCCAACCCGCCGTTCTCGCTGAAGAACTGGGGTGAGGAGGCATGGTCCTCCGACCGGTGGGGCCGCAACAAACTCGGGGGCGTCCCACCCAAGGGGTACGCCGACTGGGCTTGGGTCCAGCACATGATCACCTCCGCGGCGCCGAAGACCGGCCGCGTCGCCGTCGTTCTGCCGCAGGGTGCGTTGTTCCGCCAGGGTGCTGAGGGGCGCATCCGCGAGCATGTCCTCAGCGCGGACCTTGTCGAGGCCGTGATCGGCCTCGCGCCCAATCTCTTCTACGGCACCGGCCTGGCCGCGTGCGTACTCATCCTGCGCCGACGCGAGGCCGACGACCGCAAGGGCAAGGTGCTGTTCATCAACGGTGAGAGCCTGTTCAAGCGCGGCCGCAACCAGAACACCCTCGAACCCGAGCACGCCGCCACCCTGCTCAAGACCTACCAGAGGTTTGACGACGAGCCGGGCCTGGCCGCGGTCGCCACGCTCGACGACATCAAGGCCAACGGCTTCAACCTCAACATTCCGTTGTACGTCGCCCCCGCTGACGACGGCGAACAGAGCACGCTGGAGCAGGCCCTCGCCGACCTCGAAGTCGCCCACGCCGCTGCCCGCGAGACCCGCGCCGCACTGGAAGCCGAACTCGCCAAGTGGGGCCTCGCCGCAACGGAGGCGACAGCATGAGCACCCGCATCACCCAGCGCGAGCTCGAGTCCTATTTGTGGGGCGCGGCCGTTCTGCTGCGCGGCCTCATCGATGCCGGCGACTACAAGCAGTTCATCTTCCCGCTCGTCTTCCTCAAGCGACTCTCGGACGTCTACGACGAAGAACACTCGGCGGCGCTGGAGATCTACGGCGACGACGAACTGGCCGACCTGCCGGAGAACCATCGCTTCGCCATCCCTGACGGTGCCCACTGGGAGGATGTCCGCAAGGTCACGAGCAACGTCGGTGCGGCGATCCTCGCCGCGATGCGCGCGATCGAGTCGGCCAACCCCGACACCCTGCCCGGCGTGTTCGGTGATGGCGACTGGGGCAACAAGAACCTGCTGCCGGACGCCACCCTCAACGACCTCATCGAGCACTTCTCCACCAAGACGCTCTCGGTGGCCAACCTGCCTGAGGACGAACTCGGCCAAGGGTATGAGTACCTGATCAAAAAGTTCGCCGACGACTCCGGCCACACCGCCCAGGAGTTCTACACCAACCGCACGCTGGTGCATCTGATGACGATGATACTCAAGCCCGAGCCGGGAGAGTCGGTCTACGACCCAACCTGCGGCACTGGCGGCATGCTCATCTCCACCGTCGCGGAGCTACGCCGCCAGCGCAAGGAATGGCGCAACCTCAAGCTCTACGGCCAGGAGCTCAACTACGGGACATCTGCCATCGCCCGGATGAACCTGTTCCTCCACGGCATCGCCGACGGCCGCATCGCCCATGGCGACACTCTCGGCAAGCCCGCCTTCCTCGACCGCGGCGGGCGACTGCGCACGTTCGACGTCGTGCTCGCCAACCCGCCGTACTCCATCAAGGCGTGGAACCGCGCCACGTTCACGAAGGACCCGTACGGCCGCAACGTGTGGGGCGTGCCGCCGCAGGGCCGTGCCGACTATGCCTTCTTCCAGCACATCGCCGCCAGCCTGGACCCCAAGACCGGCCGCGCCGCGATCCTCCTTCCTCATGGTGTCCTGTTCCGCCGCGATGAGACCGACCTGCGGGCAGGGTTGGTGAAGTCCGATCTCGTCGAGTGCGTCTTGGGACTGGGAGAGGGCCTGTTCTACAACTCGCCGATGCCCGCGGCTGTAGTGATCCTCAGGTCACACAAGCCAGTCGATCGAAGGGGAAAGGTCCTTTTCATCGACGCTCGGATGGAATTCGTCCGCGAACAGACTCAGTCGTTCCTGCACGACCATCACCAGCAGAAGATCCTCTCGGCGTACGAGAGCTTCGAGTACCAAGAAGGCTTCGCCGCGATTGCCACCCTCGACGAGATCGGCGACAAGGGCCACAGCCTCGCCATCCCGCTCTACGTCACCCGCACTGCCATGGCCGAAGACACCGTGAGCGTCATCGAAGCCATCGACGCATGGCGGACCTCGGCAGCCGAGGCCGACATCGCCATCGACGGTGTGCTCGCCCTGCTGCGACGGGAGGTGGCCAAGTGAGCCTCAACCTCGACAAGAGAAGCTGGAAGCGCGTTTCGCTCGGAGACGTGATCAGGCACGTCACGGATCGGGTCGACGCTGAGAGTTCTGGTCTCGAACGGTTCCTCGCCGGAGAGCACATTCCGAGCAACAGCCTTGAGATCAAGCAGTGGGGCGTGATCGGGCGCGACCCGATAGGGCCCATGTTCTACAAGCGGTTCCGACCAGGCCACGTCCTCTACGTGTCGCGTCGCTCCTACCTGCGCAAGACCGCTGTGCCCGAGTTCGAGGGGATCACCGGCGAGAAGACATTCGTCCTCGAAACCCGCGATTCGAGCGTCCTACTCCAGAAGTTCATGCCGTTCCTGCTGAGCGCGGAGGCGTTCCACTCCTACGCCATGGCTAACTCGCGTGGTTCGGTCAACCCCTACGTGAACTGGACTGACCTCGCGAACTACGAGTTCGACCTACCGCCGCTCGACGAGCAGAAACGCCTCGCCGACCTTCTCTGGTCCATCGAGCGCCATTGGCGAGCCGTCAAGGCTACCGCCGCGTCGGCTCGGGAGGTGCTTTCGCGGTTAAGATCGGAGTTCTTTGACGATGAATCGCCAACTGTTCAGGCGGATGAAGCATTCTCGATCACAATCGGGCGGCAACGTTCGCCGAAGCACGAGACAGGCGACCATCTTGTCCCGTATCTGAGATCCGCTAACGTCACGCTTGGTGGCGTCGACATCGAAGATGTCAAGTCAATGAACTTTGACCCTGACGAGCAGGCCAAGTTCGGCCTTGAAGTAGGGGACGTACTGGTCTCGGAAGGGAGTGCCAGTCCCGGAGCAGTTGGGATGCCAGCAGTATGGAGCGGTGAGGTTGGTGGCGTCGTCTGCTTCCAGAACACGCTCCTGCGCTACCGGCCAGTACCAGGGGTAACTCTCTCTGGGTTCGTCGAGCAATGGTGTCGTTGGGCCTTTGAATCGGGGCAGTTCTTGCGCGCTTCGTCCGGGACCAACATCTATCACATCGGCGTGCGGGGGGCCTCGGGGATGAGAGTACGCGTTCCAGGTCTCGAGGAGCAGGCAGAGTTCCTTTCCAGAGCGGCAGCGGCCACAGAGTCGGTGGCAGCAGTGGCGGGAGAGGCGGATGCCGTTGCGGCGGCGAGAAGCGCAACCTTGGCCCAGATCTTCGGGGGGTGAAGAGTGACTTTCAACGAGGCCAACACAGTTCGGGACTTCGTCCGCGACCTTGTCAGGTCGTCCGATATCCAGTTCGTGCCCGGCAGTTCGCTGCCGCGCCGGGAGGACGAAGTGTTGTTGGAGGGGCTGGTCAAGGACGCCCTGATGCGGTTGAACCCGGTGATCGAAGCTGACCCGCGGCTGGCGGACGAGGTGATCTACCAGCTGCGGGCGGTGGTCCTGTCCGCTCGGCAGTTGCCGAATCCGGTGGTAGCGAACGAGGAATTCACCGCGTGGCTGACTGGGCAGAAGTCGATGCCGTTCGGCCCCTCGGGGGAGCACGTCACGGTCCGGTTCATCGACTTCGGCAACCCCGAGCCGAGCGCCAACCAGTGGATCATTTCCACGGAGGTGACGTACCGAGTCGGGCGGGTAGAGCGTCGCTTCGACCTGGTGCTGTGGTGCAACGGTTTCCCGCTCGTCGTTGGTGAGGCGAAGTCCCCGGTTCGTCCGGCGTACACATGGATCGACGCGGCCGCGCAGGTCAACGAGGACTACGAGGTCAACGTCCCGGCGTTCTTCGTGCCTAACGTGTTCAACTTTGCCACCGAGGGCAAGGACTTCCGGTACGGCTCGGTCGGCATGCCCGTCGACTTATGGGGTCCGTGGCGTGAGGAGGCCGACGATGACGCGCCGGTGCCAGCCGGCCTGGCAGCGGTACAGGAGGCCGTCGAGGGCGTACTCGCGCCGTCGGCGGTGCTGGACTTCCTGAGGTTCTTCACCGTATTTGCCACGGACAAGAAGCACCGCAAGATAAAGATCATCGCGCGGTTCCAGCAGTTCCAGGGGACGAACCTCATCGTCGAGCGGGTGCTGCACGGGCAGATCAAGCAGGGCCTGATTTGGCACTTCCAGGGCTCGGGCAAGTCGCTGCTCATGGTGTTCACGGCGCAGAAGCTGCGCGCCACGGCGGGGCTGACGAACCCGACGGTGATCATCGTCGTCGACCGCATCGACCTGGACACGCAGATCACCGGCACGTTCAACGCCTCGGACGTGCCGAACCTCGTCTCGACCGACAGCCGTAGGGAACTGCAGGACCTCCTCGCCGCGGGGGCGCGCAAGGTCATCATCACCACGGTACACAAGTTCGGTGAGGCCCCCGGCGTGCTGGACGCCCGCGACAACATCATCGCCATGGTCGACGAGGCCCACCGTTCCCAGGAGGGTGACTACGGGCGCAAGATGCGCGAGGCCCTGCCGAACGCGTTCCTCTTCGGCCTGACCGGCACGCCGATCAACAAGCGGGACCGCAACACGTTCATGTGGTTCGGGTCCAAGGAAGACGAAGGCGGGTACCTGTCGCGGTACTCCTTCCAGGACTCCATCCGGGATGGGGCGACTTTGCCGCTGCACTTCGAGCCTCGCCTATCGGAGATCCACCTTGACGAGGCCGCGATCGATGCCGCGTTCAAGGAGTTGGCCGAGCGGTACCAGCTCACCGAGGCCGACAAGACCACGCTGTCGAAGAACGCCGCCTCGCTGGAGGCGCTGATCAAGGCCCCCGAGCGGGTGCGCAAGATTGCCGCCGACATCGCCGAGCACTTCCAGACCAAGGTCGAGCCGCAGGGACTCAAGGCGCAGGTAGTCGTCTACGACAAGCCGACCTGTGTCGCCTACAAGGCGGAACTCGACCGGATCCTCGGACCTGAGGCATCCACCGTCATCATGAGCCGCCACGCGCGCGACCCGCAGGAGTGGAAAGAGAAGTACACCCCTGACCGCGACGAGCTGGAGCGGATCACTACCCGGTTCAACGACCCGGCCGACCCACTGAAGATCATCATCGTGACAGCCAAGCTACTCACCGGTTTCGATGCGCCGATCCTGTACGCGCAGTACCTCGACAAGCCGCTCAAGGAACACAACCTGCTCCAGGCGATCACCCGCACCAATCGGGTCTACCCACCGAGCAAGACTCACGGGCTGATCGTCGACTACCTGGGCATCTTCGACGACATCGCCAAGGCGTTCGCATTCGATGAGAAGAGCGTCCAGCAGGTCATCAGCAACATCGCCGTCCTGCGCGAGCAGCTCGGCCCAGCCGTCCAGACCGCACTGGCCTTCTTCCCAGGCGTCGACCGGACGGTGGGCGGCTACGAAGGACTCATCACCGCCCAGACAGCGATCAGCGGTGACGAGGCGCGCGATGCTTTCGGCGCCGCCTTCAGCGTTGTCGCCCAACTTTGGGAAACCCTCAGTCCGGACCCGATCCTCTCGACGTACGAGGCCGACTACCGGTGGCTCACCGACGTCTATGAGTCGGTGCGGCCAGTGGACGTCTCCGGCCGGCTCGTATGGCACACCCTCGGCGCCAAGACACTGGAACTCATCAACGAGCACGTCACCGTCGAGGTGCCACGCACCGACCTTGAGACGATCGTCTTGGACGCCCAGGTGATCGAAGACCTCATGACGGGCAAGAGGAAGGACGTCGATCCGGTCGAGGTCGAGAAATGGATCACCGCCCGCATTGCCAAGCACATCGGCAACCCCGTCTTTGTCGAGCTCGGCAAACGGCTCACGGCCCTACGGGAGAAGTACGCGCACTCCCAGCAGGCCAGCCTGGACTTCCTCAAGGAACTGTTCGCCCTCGCACGCGACACCGTGGCCGCTGAGAAGGCCGCCGCCGAGATCCCACGCGAGGAGCGGGGCAAGGCGGCGCTGACGGAGCTCTTCGAGTCCCTCAAAGGCAACGAGACCCCGATCATCGTCGAGAACGTCGTCAACGAGGTCGACGAGGTCGTCCGCGCGGTGCGGTTCACGGGCTGGCAGAACACCCGCGACGGCGACCGCATCGTCCAGCAGTCTCTGCGCAAGACGCTCTACATCAAGTTCAAGATCCGTGATAACGACGTGTTCGAGCGCGCGCTCGCGTACATCCGTGAGTACTACTAACGATCTTTCGATATTTGAGGACCTCGACCGGCTGGTCGATCAACAGATCCTCACCACTACCGCCCCGGCCACGCAGCCGGCACCGGCGTTATCGCAAGCGGCCCGATAATCTTCCTAACCACTCACTCCGGATTGACGACGCTGTGGCAGAGGGCGTAGATGGCCGCCTGGGTCCGGTCGGCCAGGCCGAGCTTAGCCAGCACGCTGGAACGTGAGACTTGACCGTCTCCTCTTTAAGTCCGGTCGATTACACGCCGCTGCTTGACAACCTGGCGCTCAAACACCAAGTAGAAGCCCGCACGGCCAGATCTCACGTAGTTGTAATGCCCAACCATGAGACAAGCCGTACTGAATCCATTCCGGGTCGCCGACCTCCTGTGCATCATCGGGAAAATGATCGGTAACGAGATGGACTGCCCACCCGCGGTCGATCAGCAAGGCGGGGGCACCCTTACCCAGGCATCGATCGGCGAAAAACTCAGGCGGCAACGCGGACGATCGCCTCGACCTGCTCACGGGTCAGTCCGTACTCGTTGGCGACGACATCCGGTGTTTCTCCCGCTTTCCACATTCCGACAACCGCCTCAACGGTGACGTGTGCTGACTCGACGACTGGGGCGCCCCAGCCGAACTGAGGATCAATGACGACGCGAGCGATCTTCGGGTCGTACAGCTTGAGGGTTAGTCGCCGCGGGAATCCGTCATCGTCCCAGGTGATGTACTGCAAGTAGTCGTCAATCACTCGCCGGATCGGCATCTGGCGGTCGCCAACACGCGCAAGCTCGTCGCTGTCGAGATAGTGCACGAACACGTCGACGCCGTCGGTGGCGATTCGGCGATTGGCGAGACCGTACTCGGTATCGAACATCTTCCGGACGTCACGCGTGGCGTCGCTGATCTTGCTCATGCTCAAGCCGAGGCTGCGCAATGCGCGCAGCACGTATGCCTCGATGATGCCTACGAACGGTACCGAAGGCCATCCTTGCCGTTCAGGCCGGACGCTGTGCACGAGGGGGTGTCCGCGCGCCTCCTCGCGGAGCCAGTGGTAGAGCGTTCGCTCTGGAATGGCGAGGTGGTACGCCGTTTCGAGGGGAGTCAAGATCGGGTCAGTGAACCGGTCTGTCATCATGCGCCCCCTTCCGGTCGTTGGTCCCGGCCACAGCATTACACGGAACGCTGCCGATGCGGCTCAGGTGGTCGAGCCATTCCCCTCTCACTCCGGACTGACGACGCCGTGGCGGAACGCGTAGATGGCGGCCTGGGTCCGGTCGGCCAGGCCAAGCTTGGCCAGCACGCTGGAGACATGGGACTTGACCGTCTGGCGTACCACCGCATGGTCTTCGACGATCAGCAGTTTGATCATGCCAGCTCCACCGTCACCACGGTCCCGGCTCCGGGCGCACTGGTGACTGTCAACCGGGCGCCGATCTCGGCGGCCCGTTCCCGCATCAGCGCGAGGCCCATGCCATTCTTTATTGCAGATATATCGAATCCTGCCCCGTCGTCCGCTACGGTGAGACCGCGCGGTCCCAGCTCGATGGTGAGGTTCTCCGGGTTGCCGTGGCGGACCGCGTTGGCCACCGCCTCCTGGGCGATCCGCAGCAGTGCGTGCTCCTGCCCGGCGGTCAGCGCCACCTCGTCGATCCGGGTGGTGACTGTGCTGCCCAGCCGGGTCCGGTACGCCTCGGCAAGCTGGTCCAGCGCGGCCGGCAGGCCGGCCTCGGCCAGGGCCACCGGTCGCAGCTCCAGCAGCAGCGCGCGCATCTCCCGGGTGGCGGTCCCGGCGGAGCGGGTCATCGACTCCACCTGCGGCCGTAGCGGGGAGTCGCCGGGCAGTGCACGATGCAGCCCACTTGCCAACACCCGCAACGAGAACAGCTCCTGAGACACCGAGTCGTGCAGTTCGCGGGCGATCCGGGCCCGCTCCACCGCGCGGGCGTGGGCCCCGGCGAGCTCCCGCTCGGCGGCCAGGGCCCGGGAGAGCTGTTCGGCCATCCGGTTCACGCTGTCCTCCAACCGCGCCAGCTCATCCCGCCCCCGGACCGGTACCCGCCGGGACAGGTCCCCGTCCGCGAGCAGCTGAGTGGTCTCGACGAGCCGGCGCAGCCGGCGTACCGGACGCTGCATGCTGACGTACCCGAACAGCAGCCCGACCGGCAGCGCCGCGACGAGGACGACGAGCCCGGGCAGGAGCAGTGGCCGGACGTCACCGAAGCGGGCGCCCGCGGCTCCGG
>JGI1027J12803_101343451_pt1 | contig 10230 bp, 5 predicted proteins | sample IowNatreferecore_FD_12803 | JGI IMG/M metagenome (IMG submission 12803) | reverse complement strand
CCCAGGAAGTAACCAGAAAATCACCGTCTCCCACCGGCTCGATTCCGTCGATTCCCTGTCCCACGTCAGCGATCCTGGTAATGTTTTTTTTGGAATCTGCCTTCATAAGTGCGGACCCCTGGGCGAAAAACAGATCATCTTTAATGGCTTTTAAACCGTTGGCTCCATTAATATTTTCCAGGTAAAGGCTCGGCTTGTCATCTTCAATTTTCCAGATCTTGGAGGTTTTCGAATCAGAAACATACACAATCCCGCCTGCTGTAACGGTAATATCATTTAATCCGCTGGCTCCCTCAATCGATATTTTTTTTAACAATTTTGCATTAGGCACATCCACTACAACTACAACTGAAATATCTGCTGCATACATTCTGTTCCGGTAAACACCTAATCCTTTGGGTGCATTTAAGCCGGTGAACCACAAAGAATCATATTCCGTTCCCTTGTCTGACATGCGACCGATGCCGCCTTTCCCGTCCACATCCCAGGGGCCACCGTCGATCAGTGAAACATAGAGTTTGTTATCTTTCGTATCTGCAAGAACTGATTCGGGAGTAGCCACCACCGCATCGGTGGCCCATATCTGAACAAGTTTGTGTTTTTGCGCATGAGCGACAAAGAAACCGGGTATAAGTAAAAAAGTCAAAATTTTTTTCATATCTCTGGTTTTTAATGGGTAGTAAAATTATTATACTTTAAGAACAGCCGGAATTTTATTTGAGGAAAAAGGAAGTTTTCGTACATTCAGGAAATTGCTGTTATGTCAAATCTGAAAACTTTTACACAAACGGAAATCGCCCCGCTGGGTAGTCTGGATGAGTGGGAAGAAGATGTCCTGAAAAGGTATCCGGAACAGGATGCACCGGCCAAAACAAAAGAGGAATTTCGCAATTATGAAGATCCGGCCCGGGATACAGTGCGTGAATTTTATCGTCTCAACCATACTTATCAGACACACGACTTTGTGCAGGCAAAAAGAAATGAGTACCTGCAATTCAACAAAAAGGAAATGCCTGTATGGGACGCATTTCAGTTTCTGAATCAACTGGTGGATGATTCTGACCCCGATACTGACCTGGACCAGTTTCAGCATTTACTTCAGACGGCCGAAGCGATCCGCGCTGATGGCCATCCCGACTGGATGGTAATGGTTGGCCTGATGCATGACATGGGGAAAGTGCTCTGCTTATTTGGTGAACCGCAATGGGCCGTTGTCGGGGATACTTTTCCGGTCGGCTGTGCACATTCGGATAAAGTCGTTTACCCCGAATTTTTTACGGCAAATCCCGATTCAAGTGATCCCGCATACAATAGCGAACTGGGCGTCTATAAATACCAATGTGGTTTGCGTAATGTGAATATGTCATGGGGCCATGATGAATATGTATATCAGATGTTGAAAGAATCTCTCCCCGAGTCTGGACTATATATGCTGCGTTATCATTCTTTCTACGCCTGGCACCGCGAAGGGGCTTACGACTACCTTCTGGATGAACACGATCGTGAAATGCTGAAATGGGTAAAACTTTTCAATCCTTATGACCTTTATTCAAAAAACCCGGTTCCGCCGGATTGGAGTAAACTCAGGCCGTATTATGAAGCACTGGTAAATAAATACCTGCCTTCAACTCTAAAATTTTAATCATCCTGACTCACTGAGACAGGAGAATATTTCCCGTGCATAAATTACAGCGAGCGGACTACCTGGTTTTTTTTGTTTATTTCATCGTTGTCTCCGCATACGGTTACTATGTATATCATAAGAAAAAGTCCGCGACGACCGATTCGAAAGATTTTTTCCTCGCCGAGGGCTCGCTGACCTGGTGGGCCATTGGAGCTTCACTCATTGCCTCCAATATATCTGCTGAACATTTTATAGGCATGTCCGGATCCGGTTATGCACTGGGACTCGCTATTTCTACATATGAATGGATGGCCGCCGGTACGCTGATCATCGTTGCCGTATTTATTCTGCCCATTTATCTGCGGAATAAAATATTTACAATGCCACAGTTTCTCGCGAGACGATACAGTCAGCAGGTAAGTACTATAATGGCGATATTCTGGTTGCTTGTTTATGTCTTCGTGAATCTCACTTCGATTATCTACCTGGGAGCGTTGGCAATCACCTCTATTTCCGACATTTCATTTGGATGGAGTGTCGCGGGACTCGCCATTTTTTCTTCCATTGTGACCCTGGGTGGAATGAAAGTAATCGGATATACTGATGTCATCCAGGTGCTTGTTCTGATTGTCGGAGGATTGGTGACGACTTACCTGGCGCTGACGCTGCTCTCCGGCCATTTTGGATTCGGCAATAATCTAATGAAAGCATTATCCATCCTGCGTAAAGAAGCCCCGGAACATTTTCATATGATTTTTCACCGGGGAGATCGTTACTACAAGGATCTTCCCGGTACATCTGTCATTATCGGTGGAATGCTGATCAACAACCTCGCCTACTGGGGCTGCAATCAGTATATCATCCAGCGGGCATTGGGGGCTAATCTTAAAACCGCCAGGAGTGGAATACTCTTCGCTGCATTTCTAAAATTGCTTGTGCCCGTTATCGTAGTCCTTCCCGGAATTACAATGTTTGTTTTGCATAAGAATGGAATGTTTCAGCAGGAGATGATGCCCGAAGGAGTAATAAAACCCGACCATGCATATCCCACACTGATGAATTTACTGCCTGCGGGGTTGAAGGGCGTTGCATTCGCCGCACTAACTGCAGCAGTTGTTGCTTCACTGGCTGGGAAAGCCAACAGTATTTCAACTATATTTTCACTGGATATTTATAAAAAATTTTTTAACCGGAACGCTTCCGAAAAACAACTGGTGGGTATTGGCAAATGGGTGGTAATTACATCCATGGGAATCGCAGCGCTTATTGCGCCCGCCCTGAAAAGTCTGGACCAGGCATACCAGTTTATCCAGGAATATGTGGGATTCATTTCTCCAGGTGTGCTGGCAATATTCTTATTGGGTTTTTTCTGGAAGCGTACAACAGCAGCGGCAGCACTTACCGGCAGCCTGCTGACGATCCCGGTTTCCACAATTTTGAAATTTCTACCTGCCTGGACAAACGGTGCATTTCCGGACTTCCCCTTTCTAGATCGTATGACAATTGATTTTATAGTTATAGTGCTGATCATGGTCCTGATCAGCATCCTGAAACCCACCCATGATCAGGAATTACACACGATTGTGGTTGATAAAAAAGATTTCCGGGTAACGACCCCATTTATACTGGGATCTGTTATTATTATAGGAATTCTGGCTGGATTGTATACCGTATTCTGGTAAACGAACCATCGGTCACCAAAATCAATAGTACCTCCCTATTGTCGGATTTTCGACAATCAATTTCTTTATTTCTGCCGGATCTATAATACCTTCTTTGGCATAAACGATTTTACCGCCCGGTTCAACCAGCATGGTATAAGGCAATGCTCCGGGCCATTTCGGATCAATGGCCTCTATCAGTTTGTATTTACTGTCGCCGGAGAAAATATAGTTTCTGGTGGAAGCTTCCTGTTTTTGTAAAAACTGAAGGGCTTTATTCTGTTTATTCAATTCATCGGCACTGATACTTATAAATTCAAAATCCCTTTTCCGGTACATCCTGTTCATCGTGATGAATTCAGGGAATTCTGTTACACAGGGCCCGCACCAGGTGGCCCATACATTGATCACGCGGAGTTTGTCGGAATGATTTTGCACAAGTTCCCTTATCCCCTGCTCATTGATCGTATCCAGGGTAACAGGTTCCTTGGCCCAGGCCGCTTTTGATTTTTCTATCCAGTTACTTTTTTCAGCCCACTTGATACTGCATCCAAATACTTTCGTAGTAGGGACTGTCACCTGCTTTCCGGCAAGCAATTCATTGATCGCGTTTCTTGCGTCCATTACAGTAGGCGTCTTGGTTGGTTTTTCAGTATCGTCAATCCGTCCGCTGTATCGAAGGATTCTTTTTTTATCAAATATATACACATGGGGGGTTGCCACAGGGCCATAAGCCAGGGCAACTTTTTCATTATCACCATCATAGAGGTAAGGGAAATTGAAATTCTTTTCCTTGGCCCTTAATTTCATCTCTTCATAAGAATCTCCCAGGTCTGTGTATCCCAGCTCATCGAGATTAATAGAACTGGGATCATTTGGCATGATGGCTACAAGAGCTACATTTTTCGGGGAATAATCTTTTGTAAGCTGAATAATTCTATCCTCATAAGCCTGAGCTGTCGGGCAGTGATTACACGTGAAAATGATTACCAGCACCTCCGATTTAGCAAAAGATTCAAGCGTGTAAGTTTTTCCATCAGTGCCCGGAAGAGAGAACGGAGGAGCAGGCGAACCAATGGGTAAACTGGGATGATCACTTTTATACGGGACTTGTGGATTCTTATACCCATTTTCCTTAGGACTCACACTCATGAGCATCATACCAAATAAAAGAAGCAGACAGGATTTCATTCTTTTAGATTTACATTTTTCTATGGCGTATCGGGTAAAAGGTACTGAATTTAAAAAAATATCGGGCAGGTTCCTCCTTTAAAAATTTAATGTAGTAGGATTGTTGTGGTCGATCGCCCCGGCCACCGGTTGATTTTCATATTGTAGTAGTACAGATGTGGTTTAAAAAATGAAATTTGTCTTAAAGGTTATACATTTATGAAATCAACAAACCGATTGCTCAGCTTAAAATAATTTTATGACATCCAGAAGAGTTTTTATAAAATCTGCTTCAGCTTTATCTGCTGCTGTATTTGTGAAGGGACCGCTGACAGCACTAGCTTCTCCACAAGTGATAGGGCTTCAATTGTATACCGTGCGCGATGCTATGGGAAAGGATCCACTGGGCACCCTTGCCCAGGTTGCACAGATCGGTTACAATTCTGTTGAAAATGCCACGTATACAGGCACTGAGAAATTTTATGGTATGGATGCATCAACTTATAAAAAAGTACTGGCCAATAATGGTTTGAAAGCAAACAGCGGACATTACAGATTAGGGGAGGAGCAGGAGAAAGGTGCCGATGTAAATGGCACTATTTTACACGACTGGCAGAAAGCCGTAGATGACGCTTCGGCAGTCGGTTTAAAATATATGGTGTGTGCGTATTTATCAGCTTATGAAAGAGGTGACCAGGATCGCTATAAAAAGCTCGCAGATATTTTCAATAAGGCGGCAGAGACCTGCAAGAAATCCGGTATCCAGTTTTGCTATCATAACCACGATTTCGAATTCCAGTTACAAAATGGCGTCTTCCCGTATGACATCCTGCTTGAAAGGACTGATAAAGACCTGGTAAAAATGGAAGTCGATTTGTATTGGGTGAAAAAAGCTGGTCAGGACCCCCTGGCATTATTTCAGAAACATCCGGGACGATTCCCGCTCTGGCATGTGAAGGACATGTCGAAGGAGGCAGATCAGAGTTTTGCAGAAGTGGGTAGTGGGATTATTGATTTTAAAACAATCTTCCAGCATAAGGACGAAGCCGGAATGAAATTCTTCTTTGTTGAGCAGGATAAATGTCCGGGTTCTCCATTCGAAAGTATCTCGCATAGCTACAAATTTATTAAAGAAAACCTCGTCTGATTGACTTTAAGCAGATGGTATGAGTTGCCTGACCGGTCTATATCTTTTGCTTTAAGTCGGAAGAAGAAAAATTAAGGAGAAAGTCAAAAAGATTGGTTTCTGTATTGATCTTGAGTTTTTTCCTCAACCGGTATCGGCCGATTTCCACTCCGCGTACGGATATACTTTCCAACTGGGCAATTTCTTTGCTGGATAAATTCATTCTCAGGTATGCACACAACTTGAGTTCGTGTGGACTGAGCGTGGGGTATTTTGACTTGATGTTACTCAGAAAATCACTGTGCACATGGTCGAAATGCTGGGCGAACTGTTCCCAATCCTTGTCCATTTTATTTTCTTCGCTGAGAATGCGCATGATCTTCTTAAATTCATCGGGGGCAGCATGACCATTTGCGGTTTTCTTAATCCGGCTCATTTCCTCTTTGATATTTCCAAGAAGTTCTCCTTTTTGTACCAGGTGCATTGCCGTGGAGGCAAGCTCTGTATTTTTAAAAGCAATTTCAGCCTCCAGTTTTTCATTACGCAGTTTTACAATTTCCTTTTCAGATTTTTCCAATTCCAGCTCATGGAGATAGGTTAATCGCTTTTGTTCCTCCTCATATTTCTGCTGTTGTTCCAGAAATATTTGCTTCTGCCATCTGTAAATTACGTAGATGATACCCAGGATCAACAGCACATAAGTGAGGTAGGCCCAGGTGGTTTGATACCAGGGAGGCAGTACGATGAACTTATAGGTTTTTACGGTGGATTCATTGCCAAGATTGTTTTTTGCCTTTACCTGAAATTCATATTTACCCGGCGCCAGATTGGTATATTCTTTCTCGGATTTTTTTGACCATTCGGACCAATATGTGTCGAACCCCTTCAGTAAATAGCTGTACTGGACATTCGACTGCTGGGCATAGACGGGCGCCGAATATTCGAAATGTAATGAATTCATGCTGTTGCTGACACTGGGAATAGCATTTTCGGGCTGTATCAGCGGCTGGTTGATTTGAGAAAAATATCCGCCGAAGAGGAGGCTGTCATTATTTCCAAAAGCCTTAACAGAACGGATCATTACATCGAGACCATAACGGTTTTTTTTATATGCTTCGTAATTAATGTGATAAAAACCTTTTTCAGATCCCACCAGGATATTCGAATTGTTATAGGGATAAACATTCTCCCAGCCACTGACCATTTTATCATTTAATTCAGGGAAGTAAATGATTTTGGGAACCTTCCATGAATAGTCGATCACGCCCAGGTTTTTATCTTCTACAAACCAGATATTTCCGGAAGCATCTTCTTTCAGATAGCGGATATTCCGGTTGCCAAAAAATCCGGAGAAGTAAGAAGATTGTTCAAATCGGTCTGTCCGGGGATTGTATTCATAAATTCCTTTTTCAGTAGCAACAACGATCCGGTTCAACACTTTAAATAATTGATTTTTTACAGAAGAAGGCAGTCCCTGCTCTTCATTGTATAATCTGACTACTGCAGGCTGACCGGAATGCAAGTCAACTTTGTATATACCCCTGTAGGTATGACCCACCCAAATGGTATTGTTATTATCCAATGCAACGAACTGCGAATATTCACTAAATCCCGTAATATTTCCTTTGGAGATAAATTGGTTATTAACCCATTCCAGTAATTCCAGGCCGAATTCATTCCCGGCAACTACCAGTTTGGAAGGTAGTACGTTGGAAAAGGGGAGAAAGGTATATGTTGCCGTCTTAGGATTTATAGGCACGGGTTGTCCGGACCGTAATGCATAAGCACCATCGTGATGACCAAACAGTAATTCCCCGTTTATATTAGTAAGAGACCAGGACGAGCCCTTTGTGTAGGTTAATGGGATAAAATCCCCATCTACAAAACTCAGGTCTGTCTTTCCGTTCAGGGGCACTTTATAAAATCCGTTTGAGGTTCCGACGTATAATGCATTCTGGTATACAAGGGCAGTGTATCCCTTACCTTCATTGAGCCTTTCGGGATAAATATGTTTGATGGCATTGTTGTATGCAATAAAATCAATTCCGTCATCCAACCCAAGCCAGAGATTATTGTCCTTGTCCAGGAAAAGTGCAAGAATATTATTGAGCTGTAGACCTTCTTTCCGGGAGAGGTTCTGGATCACTTCCCCTTTTTTATTGATCACATAACAGCCATTCATATTTGTACCAACCGCTATCCAGTCGCTCGTTACGGGAATCGCTGTCAGTATACGCTGGTTTTGCATGGGATTCAAACCCGAAAAATGGAAAGGCGTAATTTTATCTTTATACAAAATATAAAACCCGGATGTGATTGTAGTCAAAAAACAACTGTCGCTGCCAAAAGAAAATATTGAAGAAACTTCAAAACCGGCTGGAAACGGCGCATCCTCCAGGTAGCTTGTCCAAAGCCCATTATTGAATTTCATGAGACCGGTTTTCTGGTCCTGGGCAATCAGTGTGCTATTGCCCTTTCCGAGAAATAGCCATGCACTTGGAGCGTGATAGGCAGTAACAGAATTACCGTTGTACTGAAATATTATTTCCTTCGTACGAAAAAAAACATCATTCCCCACAACGACTATATTCCATATGTTAGTAAAGGATAGGTCTTTTTTGGAAAGCAATGTTTTAAGGGAAGTGAAGAAAAGTTTTCCATTTCGGTCAGGCGTGAAATATCCGAAATCACCCTGGCCACCTGCATAAATCCTGTTATCTTTCCCCATCGCAATGGAACGAACGATGGACTTGTTAGGAAGTGAATATAACTTCCAGGATGATCCGTCAAAACAGAGCAGGCCTTCCAGGTTGGCAAAATACATTACTCCATTCTGGTCTTCTACAATACTCCTGTTTTCAGTTCCTGCTCCATAACTGCTGTTGTGGTAGTTGATAATGTCCGGTATGCCGATGGGGTTCTGTGCTTCGGCAACAGAAATACATCCGATCAGGAAGAAGGTGAGCAACCGTTTCATTCGCAGTCAATCTGATCCAAAAATAAGGGGAAACCGGGTTCTAAATATCAGTTTTGACAGGCAGGGACCTGTAGCGGTCGTTCTCCTGTTTAAAAATTTTATTTGATGTAGTGATGATGTAGTGGTCCAAGCTGAAATTCGTTTATTTTTTGGCCTGAAGTAGTATTGAAGTACATATATATACTTTCTTCGCAGCATTCGCATATAATTTCACCCTGCGTTATTTTTTCACCTTTTTCAATCATTTTTCAATGAAGCAGCTGCTTGCCATCCTTTTTGTTTTGTTTTCTATTGCAGCCCTGGGTCAGCAAACACCCCTCGGGATTTTTGAAGGACATACCGACATCGGTGTCAATGTGAAACCCGGCTCGGCTACTTATATCCCTCAAACAGGCCAGTATATTATTTCAGGAGCCGGTTATAATGTCTGGGCCGATCATGATGAGTTTCAGTTTGTTTGGAAGAAGATAAAAGGCGATTTTATTATTTCAACGAGGGCCGAATTCCTGGGTGGTTGGGTGAATTATCATCGTAAAGTTGGTCTGATGGCGCGTAAATCATTGGATGGCAACTCCGCTCACGTAAATAGCGTGGAGCATGGCGATGGTCTCACATCCCTGCAATTTCGCAGAACCGCAGGTGCCCAAACTGAGGAGATCAAAGCCAAATTGACAAAGGCTGATATTCTCGAGTTGGAGAGAAAGGGGAATCAGTATATAATGCGGGCAGCCATTTATGGTGAACCATTTGTAAGCGATACCATTAATAATATTGACCTGGGTGATGAAGTATACGTGGGTATTTTCGTGGGCTCGCATAACCCGGATGTCACTGAAACCGGCGTCTTTAGCAATCTTCGCCTTACTATTCCATTCCACGGCGTTTCCGACCAGGACACCCAGATGACCCTGGGAAGCAATATGGAAATACTGGAAGTAGCTTCCGGCAAAAGAGATATCATATATACGGTTCCTTATTCTATTCAGGCACCTAATTGGACGGTAGATGGTAAAAGCCTCATTTTTAATGACTACAAGGGCCTGATATACCGGTTTGATCTGGCTTCCAAAAATGTTACACCCATCAATACGGGTTCGGTAACTCATAATAATAATGACCATGTTATTTCTTTTGATGGTAAAATGCTGGGCTTAAGTAGCAATGTTGAATCCCTTGGAGGATCTATTATTTACACGGTTCCCATTTCCGGAGGCACGCCTAAGCAGATCACTCCGAAGGGGCCTTCTTATCTGCATGGCTGGTCGCCGGATGGAAACTTCCTGGTTTTTTGCGGGGAAAGAAACAATGAGTTTGACGTATATAAAATGCCATCTTCAGGGGGGCCCGAACAGCGGCTTACGGAAACCAAAGGCCTCGATGATGGTCCTGAATACTCCCCCGACGGCAAATTTATTTATTTTAATTCCGTGCGGTCCGGGTCCATGCAAATTTGGCGGATGAAACCCGATGGAAAGGATCCTGAACAGGTAACCAACGATGAATTCAATAACTGGTTTGCACATATCTCACCCGACGGCAAATGGATAGTCTTTATTTCTTTCCTGAGGGAGGAAGTGCTTCCGGGCATTCATCCTCCCTATAAGCATGTTTATATCCGGCTGATGCCATACACCGGAGGTCCGGCCAAGGTTATTGCATACCTGTACGGCGG
>JGI1027J12803_100113298_pt1 | contig 10230 bp, 5 predicted proteins | sample IowNatreferecore_FD_12803 | JGI IMG/M metagenome (IMG submission 12803) | reverse complement strand
GGCCAGCCGCTATCCGGCGCCGCAGAAGACTGGAACGGTTACGGCGGTGTAGGCGAATACTCCGCCAGCAACGGCAACACCTGGGAAGTTCTCAGCTCCGGCCACCGGCTGCGCGATCCGCAAAATCCGCCAAACGAAGAATCTGTCCACGACACCGGTGAGACCTACGATTGCGTGATCGTCGGTGGCGGCATCAGCGGCCTCGCCGCAGCACTCTTTTTTCTCCGGCAAGCCGGCCCAAGCCAGCGTGTTCTGATCCTCGAAAACCATCCCATCTTCGGCGGCGAGGCCAAACAAAACGAATTCGACGTGGATGGCCAGCGCCTCACCGCGCATCAAGGCTCGGCCATCTACTTTGTCCAGTATCCGCATAGCTTCCTCGCCGACTTCTACCACTCCATTGGTCTAGATCAGCCCCGCCTGCAATACCAGAAATGGAGTGGTCGAGGCCCGGCCATGTCCATCGGCCGCACACCCTACGACGCCGAAGGAATGTCCAGAGGGCAGTACGGCTTTTGGTTCGGCAAATCTTTCAACGAAGCCATCGGGCAGTGGCTGGTCGATCCCGTGGGCAAAAAGTTTTCCAGCGCTCCCGTCACCGCAGCGGACCGCGCCGAGCTTCTACGCTGGTATTCCGGCGAGGCGCACCATCATTCGCAATTCGTTCCGCCTCGATACGAAGGGGACCAGGTCTCCCGCGCGCTCGATGCAATATCGCTCGAGGACCACTACATCCAGCGTTTTGGCCTCAAGCGCGAATTCATCCGCACGTATCTCTCGCCCGATCTTGGCGGCGGTTCCGGCCTCGGTGCCGACGCGCTTTCCGCATATTCTGAATACGCCGCCGACTTGCTCCATCCTTACGAAAAAGAGGGCGAAGCCGTTCAGATGTTTCCCGGCGGCAATACCACCATCGCCCGCTTGCTCACTCGGGCGCTCATCCCTTCATCGATTGCCGGTGAACCCACGGTTGCGGGCGTAACTCGCAACACCGTAAATTTCGCCGCGCTCGACAGTCCCTCGTCCCGCGCTCGTCTGCGCCTCAACGCCACCGCGCTCAGCGTTTTACATGAAGGCGATCCCCAGCGCTCCGACTTTCTTCAGGTTGTGTACTCCCAAAACGGCCAGCTCTCTCGACTGCGGGCCCGCTCGGCCGTAATGGCCGGCGGCAGTTGGACCGCGAAACACGTAGTCCGCGATCTTTCGCCGGCCCACAAAAGCGCCTATGCACAATTCTTCCGCTCGCCCTGTGTCATGGCTAACATCGCGCTGCGCAACTGGCGATTTCTGGCCAAGCTTGGCGTCACCGGTTGCCGCTGGTTCGGCGGAGGCATCGGCAGCTACTTCGAAGTTTGCCGGAAAGCGCTGGTCGGCGATATCCCGCCGACCATCAGCCCCGATCAACCGATCGTGCTCACCCTGAAAATCCTCTTTTCGTATCCCGGCGTTTCTACCGAGGAGCAGGGCCACCGCGGCCGTGCGGAGCTGATCATTACTTCTTTCCGCGAGTACGAACGCCGCATCCGCGAACAGTTCACCGAAATGTTTTCCTCAGTCGGATTCGACGCCAGGCGCGACATTGCTGGCATCATCCTCAATCGCTGGGGCCACGCCTATCTCAGTCCGCAGCCAGGTTTCTTCTTCGGTGCCGGTGGGAAGCCCGCGCCGCGCGAAATTCTGCGCTCCGCTCCGTTTGGCCGCATGGCCTTCGCCAACACCGATCTCGCCGGTGCTATGGACCACCGCTACTCGATCCTCGAGGCACGTCGCGCCGTCTCACAGCTTTGCGATTCTGTGATTTCCTAAAGTTTTTTGGCGGAAAAATCGAACGTTCGACCGGCTCAGCGGTCGCGCCGCAACTGCTCGAGCCATCGTTCCAGTGTGGATTGATGCCGTCCCTCAACGTCCAGAAACTCCAGCCCCATCCCCACTCGCGGCCTCACAATCCGCACCACCGCCAGGGCCTGCACGATCTGTTCTTTGCGGCGCAACGTCAAACGAAGCCGGGACCCCGCCGCGAGCGGCTTGCTCGTACAAACAAAGCAGCCACCCATCGAGAGGTCCGACGTCACGCCTTCAGCGTTCGCGCCTGTCTCCAAATCCAAAAACATCGCATCCGCCGCAAATGGATGGCGAATGGCGTATCGCCGGTCTCGCACCGGCAGCGAACGCAATCCGCTCTTGTTCAAGTGTTCTTCCATGGAAATAACGTTCTTCACGGTGACTGAGTTCCGTTGTGATTCGCCTGGATTCCGATGCTCTTAGTGTGGCCGAAATTTCGGGCCACCGGCCTGGCCGCCGGCCCGAATCTGCCAAAGAGATAACAGTTCTTTGGTACCAGCCGCTCCGCTGCTCGTTATTAGTGGATGCGACAAAACCGCGACCGCCAGTCGGCCAGGGTCGAACGGACGTTGCTAAACTCGCTTCATGCGCGGTCTTTGCCTCCGATGACCACCGTTCGCAGCGAAACTCTGCGTCAAAGCGATCGCGTCACCCTTCGTATGCCTCTTGAGGCCTCTTGGGTCGACGGCACCGGCATGGTGCGCCGCTTCTCCGCACAGACCCTCCTCGTTAGCCGCAATGGCGGCGTCCTGCGCATGCCGGATGCTTTTTCGGCCGGTCAGGAGCTCACTCTCAAGCGCTGCCTCGAAGGCGACAACATCAAAACCGTTCGCGCTCGCATCGTCGCCGAAATTGACCGCGAACCCGAAGGATTCCTGTACGCGATTCATATTCTGGAACCCCGCGCCGACTTCTGGGACATCGAGTTTCCCGCTCCTCACAAGGCCGAAGAGGCCCTTGCGCGGCTGCTCATGGAATGTAGCTTTTGCCAGCGTCGCGAAGTGGTGTATCTCAACGAACTGGAGCTGAAATCGTTTGAGGCGCGCAAATGTATTGCTCGCATCTGCAAAATTTGCGACGCGCCGGCTATCTGGATCGAGGCCCAATCGAATTTCTCTCCATCTACCGCCTCTTCCGCTCGCGCCGAAGACGACCAACGCGTGCTGCCGCGCCGCAACCGCACCCGCGTTAAGGCGCGTGTCCTGGCCTGCATTCGCCGTCGCGGATTTCAGGAAGAAGTCGCCGTCTGCGAAGACCTTTCCAAAGGTGGTATCGCCTTCCGCAGCCGCAACCAATACCCCGAAGGCAGCCGCGCCGAAGTTGCCGTCCCGTTTACTCCCGGCAGCAGCGCTATTTTCGTTCCTATCCGCATTGTCTTTTCACAAGCCATTCCTTCGGCGGGCCTTTTCCGTCATGGCGCCGCCTATCTCAGACCCCCCGAGTAGATCATTGCGCAGCGATGTAGGGCAGACCGTCACCGCCTGCACCGCCTGGCACCGCCTGCTAGTCGGTTGGCTCTGCGTCTGAAACCCTCTAGAATCTTCCTCCGAGTTCACTAGGAGTTGCCGTGGCCCATCCGACCAAAGCGATCGTTTCCGCAGGAACCATCTGCGGCATCATGGACATCATGGCGGCTCTCGTTGTCTACGGGATGATGGGCGCCAAGCCGCTCCGTCTTCTCCAGGGCATTGCCGGCGGCGTTCTCGGTCCGCATACGTATAGCGGCGGCATCGCCACCGCGCTACTCGGCCTGGCGCTCCATTTTGTCATCGCCTTCGGCGCGGCCACAGTTTTCTTCATTGCCAGCCGCGGCCTCCGCTTTTTGATTGACCACGCGGTTCTCTCCGGCGTCTTGTACGGCGTCGCCGTCTACTTCTTTATGCAACGCGTCGTCATCCCGCTTTCGAAGGCCACGCGAAATCCCTTTTCGCTCAAATTCATGATCATCGGCATCATCATCCACATTTTTTGTGTGGGCTTGCCCATCGCTCTTTCCATACGCAAGCATTCTCGCTGAGGACCGTCGGAGCGGCCTGCGCTGCTCCAACCGCTCATCAGTGTTTTGCGTGAGTGCCCGCGCTAGCGTGCCCATCAGCCGTGGCAGCAGAAAGTGAAAAAACTTCTCGGAATCCGATGACAAGCACGCCGACGCATTTGGCGTTCCCGCCGTCGGCTTGGTAAAACCCTTCTCGTCCACGCTAATGTGGAACGGTTCTACCGGACACAATCCCGGATCCGCCACGTACGCCACCGCCATCGCGTCGAACAGTGTTGCCGTCGGCGTTCGCGTGCTCCTCACCCATTGAAAATACAACGCCGCCAGCGCATTCGTGAGGGGCGACCCGGTGCTGAAAAGCAATGTGCGCTTGTCTTCATCCAACAGAAGCTGCGTCGAATCCAGCGGCATCATGAAAATCGACACGCCACTCGCAAAGAGCTTCTGAGCCGCTTTCACGTCGCTGAAAATGTTGTATTCCGGTTCCGGCCCGCGATCCGGCCCGTATCCCCGGTCGCCGTAACCACGCCGAATCGATCCGCCCATTAGCACCACTCGCTTGAACCTGCGAAAGCCCTCCGCGTCGCGATCTATCGCTGCGCCAATATTCGTCAGCGGTCCGATAGCCACCAGCGTCACTTCTCCCGGCGCCTTCTTCGCTTGGTCCAGCAGAAACTGCACCGCATCGGGATACGCAGGCGCCGGTTCTCCTTCTCGCGCCCAATCCGCTTGGGTGAAGTTCGATTTGCTCTGTGTTGGAACGCCTGCCAAAACTGGAATCGGCCCCGCCCCCGCCTCCTTTTGCAAGCGATTCGCAAGCCGTGCCCGCAGCGCCGTGTCCCCCCACGCGGTCGTGACCGCAATCACCTCGATTTCCGGACTTCGCAATGCCAGTGCCAGCGCAAATGCATCGTCAATGTCGTCCCCGATGTCCGTATCCACAATGATCCTGCTCAAGGCCTGCGGGTTTGGCTTCGATACCGTTTGCGCATCCATGTTCCCCACAAGAGCTCCGCCAAAGCTCAACAGAGGTAGCACCATCCAAGTTCGCTTCATCATCGACCTCAAGAGCCGGAAGAATACCACTTGGCCCGGCCCCCCTGGGGCAGGGAATCGCCTTCGGCTTCTCTCTCCTTCCCGTCTGGTTCGCTGTGACACAAAGTTGACTTGACACTCCGTCCCCCGCGCAGTTCACTTAGGTCACGTTTTTCAGCGCAGGTCCCCATGGGTCAGCCTCAATTCTTCCTTTCTGTGGCTTTGGCTGCTGTCCCTTTGCTTGCGGCCGCAAATCTGAACGCGCAGGGCGCGCCCGCGGCGTTGCTCGATGCCGTACCACCCGCCGGTGAAGCGACCCTCAAGATTTGCCTGCGTCTCGAGGATGAAACTCCTTTCCGGGGCGCAGCCATGGTTCGCGTAGCCCAGGAACACGGCAATGAGTTGCTCGGCATGCCCGCCGACGAGCCCGGCGAATATCTGTTCTCCGGCGTTACATCTGGATCGTATGCTGCCGTGGTCAGCGCGCCGGGATATACCGTCTTGAATGTCAGCTTCAAGATTGGTGATGGCCCTCGTCAGAAGTCCCTCTTTGTTCCAATGCAGCCGCGATTGTTGCCTGCCTCAGAACAAAACTCGGAACAAAAAATCGAGCTGCGATCATCGCCGCCTTCCTCTGATGCCCCTCCTTCGCCGATCGAAATCTCCAGTTTCGTCCCCGCCATTCCAGCACCCGAAGCCACACCATCGCCGTCAGCGACCGGCGTCCGCAATTTTTGGGCGCCCCACGAACTCGAAGAATCCATGCCTCCCGTCGATCCCGCCGTTTCTTGCCCCGCCGAGGACGTCCTCCGCGGCGTAGGTGCGCGCATGTCTGAATTCGTCCAATCACTCGAGCGTTTCACCGCCACCGAGAAACTGGAGCACTTTCCCGTGGATCGCAGCGGTGCCCGCAAGTCGCCCGAAAACCGCGAGTTCGCCTACGTGGTCTCGGTCAGCCAAAACAGCATCGGCACCTTTCTCCTGGACGAGTTTCGCGACGGTAAAACGGATCCCGAGCAATTTCCAGCGCACACCGCTTCGCGTGGTTCTCCTGCCATGGCGCTGATTTTCCATCCGGTGCTCGCGCCCGACTTCGAATTTCGCTGCGAAGGCCTCGGTCAATGGGCGGGACGTCAAGCCTGGCAGGTTCACTTCATTCAGCGGCCCGACCATCCTATCCGCATTCGCTCCTACTCGGTTGGCGGTCATACCATCGGTCTCCCGCTCCTCGGCCGCGTCTGGATTGACCCAGGGGCCTATCAGGTTCTCCACCTCGAATCCGAACTGGTGAAACCGCTTCCTGAGGTCGCCCTCACCCACGAGCACTTCGCTATCGACTATCAACCGGTTCGCTTCCAGTCCACCGGCCAGCAACTTTGGCTTCCGCAAACTGCCGAGCTGTACGTCGAGCGCAAAGGCAAACGTTTCTACCGCCGCCACGCCTTCTCCGACTTCCGGCTCTTCAATGTTGACTCTTCACAGAAAATCCAAACTCCCGGTCAGTCTTTCAGCTTTACCAACCTTTCAGACCGCGACATCTCCGGCGAGCTCATAATCGAATCTCCTGAAGAAGTCACGCGCGTAGCGCCGCTCGCAATTCGTTTCACGGTCCCCGCTCATTCTCAGATTTTCAAGCTCGTTGGGCGCGGCAAAGACATCGACTTGCCCCCCTCCTCGGTTGCCTCCGCCACTTTCCTTCACGATGGCGACGCGGGCGCAATCAAAGTCGACACCCGTCTCGCCCGAGGCGCAGCTCTCGACGTCGTCTCCACAATCAAGCTGCCTACGCGCGTGCAGTCGGCGCTCCCGTCCGCTTCCGAAGCCGCGCCACAGTAGCCTCCAAGGTGCCTCGCGTACTTCACGGCCGGCTATTGCGGCTCTCCTGAACCCGGTCTAAAATCGCTTCCGGCTCCACGAATGTTTCTTTCCCTTGCCTCGCAGTGTCGGCCCGGAAGCGCTGTGCTTTTCTGCGCCTGCCTCGCCGTTTCCTTGCTTTTTCCGTCAAATCGATTGCGCGCCTGCCAGAGTCCGGCGGTAACCGAAAACGCCGCCGTGGTCGAAGGCAAAGTAATCGACGAGTCCGGAGCGCCAATCGCGGGAGCTGTCCTTCGGCTTGAGCCGCAAGACTCAAGCTCGGCCGCCGATTTGCCGAAGACGGTGACAGCCACCACCGACCAGGAAGGAAGGTATGCTCTCGTGGCGCCCCGGCCGGGACGCTACCTTCTTCGCGCTACGGCCAAGGCCTTCAGTCCATTTGTCGTAAAGAATCTCGACCTGGACCGGCCGGAGCGGCGCCGCTTGGATCCGGTTCTGCATGTTGCTACCTACGGTGGACCCGCAGTCGAACCGAACCCGACCAATCAATCAACTCCGGCCGTGCAGTTTTCTGACGAACCCAACTTCACTGTGGCTGGGATTACCGATCGCAGCAACATGGGCCTGCACGGCTCCGACGCCAACGTCCGTGCCAGTGACGTTCTTGCGAAAGAAGCGGCCTCGCTGAAACCTTCCTCGACTGAAAAGGCTACAGACGCCGCACGCGCCGGCGACGCGCATCGCGTCCTTGCTGACTCCAAGGAATCCAGCGGTGATCCGGTCGGTGCCGTCAGGGAATACGAAGCGGCCGTCAAAGCCGACCCCAGCGAACAAAATTACTTCGCCTGGGGCGCCGAACTTCTCCTTCACCGCGCCGGTCAGCCGGCCGTGCAAGTCTTTTTGAACGGCGCGAAAGCTCATCCTAAATCCTCGCGCATGCTCGCTGGGCTCGGCGCCGCCTACTATTCGAACGGTCAGTACGACGAAGCGGCTGCCCAAATCTGCCGCGCCTCCGAACTCGATCCGGCCGCCGCCGCGCCTTATCTCTTTCTCGGCCAAATGGAGAAAGCAGCCGCCGACCCTCTTGCTTGCGGCGAAACAGCACTGGCGCGATTCGCCGCCAACCAGCCCGCGAATCCACAAGCCAATTTCTATTACGGCCTGGCCCTTTGGAAAAGAGCTCAGAAAACGCAGGATGCGGCCGACTCCGCTCGCGCCGAGCAGCATTTTCTAAAAGCTCTTGAGAACGATCCGCACTACGCTGAGGTTTACCTGCAACTCGGGATGTTGTATAACGCGCGAGGCGAAAAGGGCCCGGCGTTGGCGGCATTTCAAAAGGCTGCCGCCGCCGATCCCAAATTCAGCGCGGTTCGTTACCAGCTGAGTCTCGCCTATCGCCGGTCAGGCGACGTTGCCAGAGCCGATCAGGAGATGAAGACCTACGACGAACTGCGCCGCTCCGAAGACGCCGCGCTCGAACGGGAGCGCCGCCGCCTTCGCCAGTTCGTCACCATTCTCAAAAAAGATCCATCCTCCGCTCGCGAATAGTGTGGAGACCTGTCCCGGCCGCCTTCGGTTTACCCGAACCAAGGCTTGCCCTGAAGTTCGAAGCGCGGCGGACGATTTTTGTTGAACGCACGGAAGCTTGTTAAAGGGGCGCCTTCATGAACGTAGTTCGACATCACTCAGCCAGAATCTTGCTTGCATTGATCGTCACTTCTATTTTCGGCCTTGCAGCTTCCGCCGCTGACTCCAACTTCACTCTCCGCTCTCCCGACGACCGTATCGAGATCCAAATCCACGTCGCCAATCGCCTCACCTACGACGTCTCCCTATCCGGCAAGCCGTTACTCAAAGACTCCTTCCTCTCCCTCAGCATTGGCGGCAAAACTCTCGGTGAAAATCCGCAGCTCAAATCCACCAAGAAGAATTCCGTCGACAGGGTACTTGAGCCTGTCGTCCGTCAGAAATCTGCAAAGATCCGCGAACATTACAACGAACTCCGTCTCGACTTTGACGCTGGCTACGCCGTAGTCTTCCGCGCCTATCCGGAGGGGGTTGCCTATCGCTTCGAAACATCTCTCGGCGGCGAAAATGTAAAGGTTTTCAGCGAAGACGCTGCCTTCCGCTTCGCCTCTGACTTCTCCGTCTTCTACCCCGAAGAAGAAAGCATGTTCTCTCACAACGAACGCAAATACCTCCCGCGTCCGCTCAAAGACATTTCCGACAAAACGTTTGCCACCCTTCCGGCCGTCGTGGACGCCAGCGGCGTCAAAATCGCTGTCGCCGAATCCGACGTCGAGGAATATCCCGGCCTCTGGCTCCGTGGCACCGGCGACAACGCGCTCGCCGCCACGTTCGAACACTACCCGCTGAAAGAGCAACTCGAAAAGGATCGCGACTTCAAAGTTGCCGAAGCTGCCGACTACATCGCCGTCACCAATGGCACCCGCACGTTCCCCTGGCGCGTTCTGGGTATCGCCGAGCGCGATCGAGACCTCATCTCCAATTCATTGATCTGGCTCCTCGAAAAACCTTCTCAACTCTCCGACACGTCCTGGATCAAGCCCGGCAAAGTCGCCTGGGATTGGTGGAACTACAACAACCTGTACGGCGTCGACTTCAAAGCCGGCATTAACACGCAAACCTACAAATACTACGTAGACTTCGCCGCCAAAAATCATCTCGATTACATCATTCTCGACGAAGGCTGGTACAAGCTCGGCAACGTCCTTGAAGTCGTTCCCGAAATCAACATGGAAGAGCTCACCGCCTACGCTAAACAGAAAAACGTCGGCATCATTCTCTGGGTCGTCTGGAAATCTCTCGCCGACCAGATGCAGCCCGCGCTCGATCAGTACGCCAAGTGGGGAATCAAGGGAATTAAAGTCGACTTCATGCAGCGCAACGATGAGCTGCTCATGAATTTTTATCACCATCTCAGCGCCGAATGCGCCAAACGCAGAATGCTGGTTGACTTCCACGGCGCGCAGCGTCCCGCTTCGCTCACCCGCACCTGGCCTAATCTTATCAGCACCGAAGGCGTGCGCGGCATGGAGTGGAGCAAGTGGTCCGCCGAAACCGATCCTCCACACAACGTCACGCTTCCGTTCACGCGCATGTTCCTCGGCCCGATGGACTACACTCCGGGCGCCATGCTCAACGCGCAGCTCGACATGTTCAAGCCCATTATGAAACGCCCCATGGCGCTCGGCACGCGCTGCCAGCAGCTGGCCATGTACGTCGTTTACGAAAGCCCACTGCAGATGCTCTCCGACAGCCCTTCGAACTACGAACGTGAACCCGAATCGCTTGAATTTCTCCGCGCCGTGCCTTCCACGTGGGACGAAACCGTTCCGCTCGACGGCAAATTAGCCGAATACGTCGTCGTCGCCCGCCGCAGTGGCAAAGACTGGTACGTCGGCGCAATGACCAGCTGGACGCCGCGCGACATCGAAATCGATCTGTCGTTTTTGCCCGCCGGCAACTTCTCCATGGACGCCTACCAGGACGGCATCAACGCCGACCGCATGGCCAGCGAC